>Ga0209692_10002846_pt1 | contig 17786 bp, 17 predicted proteins | sample tdDd472_FD_187129 | JGI IMG/M metagenome (GOLD analysis project Ga0209692, IMG submission 187129) | Marine sediment microbial communities from the Atlantic coast under amendment with organic carbon and nitrate - tdDd47.2 (SPAdes)... | ecosystem: Environmental > Aquatic > Marine > Coastal >...
ATTGCTAATCGTTCCCCATTATCAAATCGCAGGCTATGCATTGTCCGGAGATGCAGACAATGCCCCGGGTGCGGAACACAACGAATCGCAAAACTTCATCATCGATCTGCTGGCGCGTCGCCGAGAGTTGGACGAGCGCCGGTTACAACATGCCGCAAAACTCTTCAAAACCGAACCGGTCGTTATAACACTCCGCAAGCCGTTGACGATGGCAGCAGATGAACTCGAACTGGTTGAGCAGTTAATCCGCCGCTACAGCATTAACTACGTGCCAAACCGTGCGGTCGCACTGTTCGATATTGTCGGCTTCAGTCTGCTCACGCCCTTCGAACAAATGACGCAGCTAAACAGTCTTTCATACTCTTTGAATTCGGCCCATCATAAAATGCTGGGCACTAACATTGATGTGAATTTTGCCCGGTCCAGCACCGGCGACGGTTTCTATATCTGGAATCGCGACACCGGCATGCAGGCAAACAGTAATCTTTATCATCTGATGCATCTGGTAATGGCGGATAACGCCATCGCGCGCCGCAAAGCTAACGGCCGCACTGTACCGCTACTCAGAACCTGCTTTCATATAGGGGGTTGCTACGAATTCCATCAGGCAGAAGGTCTGAGCCCCACTATCCGCAGCGACATTGTCGGCGACGTCACCATTGAACTGGCACGCATGATTGACCGGGCGCTGCCGGGGCAAATTTTCGTCGGTGATTTCATGACGGGCTCTAACGACGAAAACGGTCACGCAACGCACAACCCGGTGTTGTCATCCATTGACTTTGTCGGGATCGCTCAACGTGACCTTAGTGAACTCAATGGTCTCGAGTTATCCGGAGAGGTGATCGATTCGATCAAGTGCTACCTGACCGGTGAAGAGCAAAAGGATGGCAGTTACTCGATTCGCAAGCTGTCTATCAAAGATAAACACGGTCTTTCGCGCAACGTTTATAACGCAAAAATTAATATTTACCGTAGCGCTGGCGACCCTATCCTACTGGGCGTCGAAGATAAAATCCTGAGAGACAATACGCTGGAAATGACTACAGTAGAACACGTCCCCGGCGACTAAAAACCAACCGGCTAATCAACCGAACAATTAGTCAGCCGTATTGTCATCAGCAAACATAACCCACATCGTAAGAAACAATGCGGCGATAACCGGGCCGATAACAAATCCTGACACTCCGAAAAATGTCAGACCGCCCAATGTCGACAAGAGCACCAGATAGTCCGGCATGCGCGTGTCCCTGCCCACTAGCAAGGGACGCAATAAATTATCGATAAGACCAATCACCACAGCACCGAATGCAACCAGAAATACCGCATTCATCGTCTCGCCGCTAATAAACATATAGATAGCAGCTGGCGCCCATACCAGGCTTGCTCCGACCACCGGCAGTAAAGAGAGCACCATCATTATGACGCCCCAGAACACGGCGCCCTCGATGCCGACGAACGTAAACATCAGCCCGCCCAGAAAACCCTGAATGGCACCAATTAGCAACGTGCCCTTGATCGTCGCACGCGATACTTCAGCAAACTTTGCAAACAAAGCCCGCTCACGCTCATCGCCTAATGGCAGAGCCTTAATCAGCATCTCGAGCAAGCGATCTCCATCGCGGAGAAGGAAAAAGAGCAAATACAGCATCAGGAAAAACATCACTGTAAAGCTCACGGCATTCTGCCCGACTTTAATCGCCAGTCCGCCCACAAACTGACTACTGCTAATAGCCAGCATCGAAACCTTCTGCCGAACCTCATTGATTTCAATACCCAGAGTGTCGAGAAAAGCGATCCCCTGCGGCATCATCCCCTGCGCCCAATCAATTATACGGTTCGGATCAATCTCACCACTCTCGATCCGGGAATATAGATTCGCAGCCTCACCGGCAACCGCCGACACAAGAAACATAGTCGGCACAATGACGGTCAGAAGAATTATTAATAGCGTAACAAAGGATGCCAGTGATTCACGGTTGCCCAACTTTTCACAGGTAAAGTGTTGGACGGGCCTGAAAACGATAGCGAGAATGGCGGCCCAGAATGCCGGCATTAGAAAGCCGGACACCAGCCAGAAAAAGACCAGAGAAACCATCACCAATGCAACTACAAACGAAGCGCGTTCCAGACTCATATAAGCATCCAATATCCAACCATTGTCACTTATGTTACACCGAAGCATGCATCAGCTGCTAAATGACACATTGCTTGCCGGTTCGGACTACAAATCCGGCTGGCTACTATCAGATAAACATTAAAAGCGTCAGGGTTGGTGTTATCCACGGCATCTGCATAGAATTGGATGCTAACTTACGCCCCGTTAACGGAACACATCATGAGCATCAAGGTCGTCAAAGACACTTTACTATGCAGCACATTGAGCCTGCCGGCCTTGGCGAACGCAAAAAATACTGTCGAAGGGTCATTACTGGATGCTACTTGGGGATTAATACTCGGAATCCTGCTAGCGTTATGCATCGTTGCATTCTGGCCGGTCCGCACATTCATTCAAAAACGTCGGTCATCAGATAACAACTCTGATGATACGGGGAGCAATTCATAGTTATGGGTCTATTTGATTTACCCTCGCCTATCTTTGACCAACTCAATAAGTTGCTCAGTTTTCTGCCAATGACATTACAGCTGATAGTCTGGGCCTGTGTTTGCGGCATAGTCTCAATGTACCTGTACAAAATCATGTCCGCCCAGGAGGCCATTGGTCGCTTAAAAGCTGAAAGCATTGCCGCAAGAAAGGCGCTATCAGGCTACGAAGGTACCGAATTCAGCGAAGCCATCCCGCTGGCTGTCAATGTATTAAAACTATCCGGCACTCATCTGATGCGGGTAACACTACCTGCCATCGTCAGCTCACTGCCTGCCCTCTCACTCATCGTCTGGGTTAGCAACAACTACGGTTACGAAGCTCCGGCGTCGGGTGACATTATCGCGGTCAGCATCTCGCCCGACACTCAATTGACCTGGAATCCTGCGTCGTCAGTGCTTGCCGGCAACCCCGGCGAGTATGAAGTTACTTGGCCGGAAGTCGCAGAAAAGATTGAGGCGGCCGATCAGCAATCCACCGCCTTCAGCATCGGAACCGGTTTAGCCCCGGTGATTCATAAACCACTTTGGTGGAACATGCTGATTGCCAACCCGGCTGGCTACCTCGACGAGAAGAGCACAATAGAGTTGGTGCAACTTGAACTCACACCGCATGAATATCTGCCATTCGGCCCTGACTGGCTGCGGGAATGGCCCGGCCTGTTCTTTATCGCGCTGATTGCAGCATCGCTTGCTGTCAAAGTTATCTTCAAAATTAACTGATGCCCTCATGAGCGAATCTGAAGAGCAAATATTTCACGTTTCCGGAAGCATGGAATTCTTCGGTCGCTGGATTTCTGACTCGCCCGGTTTCTGGCGTAAAGCCGGCAATCTTGAGACTACGTTTTTACGCGACTCGCTCGATGCTATAAAAGTAACCAAGCCAGTCTATGTATGCGGTCTGGCCCGTTCCGGTAGCACCATTTTGCTGGAAACACTGGCCGCACTGCCGGACGTTGCCACACATCGCTACAAAGATTTTCCACCGGTATACACCCCCTATTGGTGGAACTGGTTTATGGCGCGTGCAGGATCGGGCAACGAACAACCTCAAGAGCGGGCTCACAAAGACGGCATCATGGTGACTCAGGACAGTCCTGAAGCTATGGAGGAAGTGCTTTGGATGGGTGCGTACCGGCAACTGCACAACCCGCTACTCAGCAATGTGCTTGATGCGAGTGATGCAAGCGACTCATTTGCCTTGTTCTACAAGGAGCACATTCAAAAGTTACTTCTTAGCAGAGACCGCAACCGCTACGTGTCAAAGGGAAATTACCTCGTCTCGAGGCTGGATTACATTCAGCATGTTTTTCCGGAAGCCCGGTTCATTATTCCGGTGCGCCACCCCGAAGCACATATAGCCTCTTTGATGAAACAACATGAACTGTTCACAAAAGGACAGCTACAAAACCCGGGTGCCCGGGCTCACCTGAAACGTGTTGGTCATCTTGAATTTGGCCTCGACCGTGTCCCCATTAATTTTGGAGATAACGAAGCGACACGATCTGTTATCGAGCTTTGGGAGAGTGGCGAAGAAGTTCGCGGCTGGGCCCGCTACTGGAATCAGGTGTACACCTATCTGACCAGCCGTATTAATACGCAACCAAGCATTGCCGAAGCGTCACAAATAATCCGCTTCGAAGACCTCTGCGATTCACCGGCCACACGAATCCGGAACATGCTCGAACATTGCGACCTTGAAACTCCGGATGATTTTATCGATGCGGCGGCATCAGGGATTCATGCGCCAACCTATTACAAAACGCGCTTCTCTGACCAGGAGCTCGCAATTATCGAAGAAGAGACAGCGGAAGCACGCGGCTTCCTGAACTACTGAGCGTCAGAGCTTACTTAGCGCCGGTAGCACTGTCTCACCGATCAAACGAATTGATTCTTCGGGCTTGTCGTAAAGCCGTATTGCAAACTCGGTTACACCCGCCTCATTAAACCGCGTCATCTCTGCAATAAAATGATCAACATCGTCATGAGTTCCGGTAAAGGTCAGTTCATCAACCAGCTTTTGAACAAGAGCGTCGGGTATTCCCGGGAATTCAGGGGAATTAGCTGCATAAGCACCCGCAAAAACAGCGGTGTTTTTTTCTATCAGGGCACACTCTTCTTCATCGAGGAATGGCGAGATATACCAACGCTCCAGCATCCCCCTCACCCACAATTTGCGGCGGGCCTATCAACAGCCTCAGCGCGGCTATCTTTAACATGCCAGGCAAACAGGTTGCTCACGGCAAACGAATCGACGGACCTGCCTTCGGCACGCAAAGTATTCTCAAGTACTGACATGACTTCCGGCATACGATGCAAGGTGACGTCACTTAACATGACACCATCACCAACTGTTGCCGCCATAGCCAGCATACGTGGCTTCGATGCGCCTATATAAATAGCCGGCTCATTCTGCTGGCGCAGCCAATCTGCCCGATGGCCGCTCAGTTGAAATACTTCTCCGGCATAGTCCTCACCCCGATGCACATGTCGCAGCAGCTCTACACATTCACGAACCCCCTGCACCATATTGGTATGCATGACCCGGCGGCCCTGCTTGAGACCCATAGCTATAACAGCACCACCACCGCCGCCAACTACGATCTGCGCACGGCCGCCTGCCAACTCATTCAGCGTATAGAGTTGATTGGCCATTTTGGCGGGGTGCAATTCAAAAGGACTAATCGCTACCGGCCCCATCGCGATGTCATTACTGGCAGCCGCCAAAGGCATGAAATTCATGAACGGATCGCGAGCAGACACAATGTTCGCGGTCCAAAGACCACCGAACCCATAGCTTTCAGCGAGCAGGCCTAACTCCCTGAATCGCTCAGGGCTATCGGGCTCCAGAATAAGGTCAAGTCGCATTTGAACCCCCAAACGGTCAAAAGAGTCATCAATTACCGCTATTCTATTGGGTATTAGGCTGTTTTCCCGTTAGAATCAGATGACGGCTGCGCTGAGGACACGAATGAACCAGCCAGCCGAAAGTGGGAACCGCCATTGGTAGGGTCAAAAACCAACAATAGCGGCTACTCCGGGGGACATGCTTTCTCAGGACTTTAGTCCAGAATGCGGACAGGACTCGCGAAATGACTGCGAATCCTGTGTGCAGAAGGCACATTTGCACAATACATTTAGGTTCGAGGGAACATCATGAGAAATATTGTTACGGCGGCTGTTGCGGCAAGCGCTTTGTTTGCAACTCAGGCCATGGCTCAAGACTACGGCAACGTTTACATTGGTCTGGGTTTTGGCACCACCGAACTTGACACAACTATCGGTGAGCAAGGTGAATCTGGTGCAAGCCTGAAAGAGAGCACAGAGTCTTATACCGGCTTTATCGGTTACACCTTCAACGAGTACATTTCTGTTGAAGGCGCAGTGACCATTACCGGCAAAACCGGTGCCAGTCAGTGGGACAACTGTCGTGATGTTTTAGATGAACCTGATGACTGCGGCGTTAACAACATCAACCCCCCTGCTACCGAGGTCAGCGGCATCTCCGGTGACACCGATATGCGTGCATTTGAATTGGCCGCGAAAGGCACCCTGCCTTTAGGCAAGTTTGAGCTCTTTGGCCGTGCCGGCTGGGCTTTCGGTGACTTCGACTACGACTACCGCGTGTACAGCCCCGATGCACAATATGAAGGCTCCGGTGTTGACGACGTAAACACAGTAAATACCACTCGCCTAGTTGAAAGCACGCAAGATAACGGCCTGCTAGTTGGCGTTGGTGTTGGCTGGAACTTTGGTCGCGGTGCCATTCGTCTTCAATACGATTACATGGGCATAGAGGCCTCAGAAACAACTGAGATCGCCATCAACCAGTCAGATGCTAATGCCCAGCCTGAATTTACGCAGGAAGACACAGATATTACTTTTAAAACAGACAAACCAACCCGTCTGATGCTGAGTTTTTCTGGTCGCTTCTAAGCAAACCAGCCAAAACAAAAAAAGCCCGCTCAGGTTAATCCTCAGCGGGCTTTTTTGTGCCTGTAGCACACGTGCAAAACGGCTGTCCTGCCGTTTTGTGAACCTAAGGTTCAAGTCTGCTGTCGCGACGGAAAATAAAAAAGCCGGCACAAGGCCGGCTTTTTTATTTTTTGGTCGGGCATGCAGGATTTGAACCTACGACCCCTACTCCCCCAGAGTAGTGCGCTACCAGACTGCGCTAATGCCCGAATTTTTTGCTCGCTTCAGGTGGGGAACCTGAAACTAAAAACGGCCGCTATGATACATCAGGCGGCCGCTCTAAGTGTATTGCTATTTAGCTTAGCGACGCAGAATCTTAGCGATTTCCTCAAGTTCTACACGAAGCTGTTTAACGATCTGCTGGCTCTGGCTAACATCGCTCTTGGCTTCTTCACCCGTCAACTTCTGACGTGCACCACCAATAGTGAAGCCATCATCATAAAGCAGGCTGCGGATCTGACGAATAATCAGAACGTCCTGACGCTGATAATAGCGGCGATTACCGCGACGTTTAACAGGCTTAAGCTGAGGGAACTCTTGCTCCCAATAGCGCAGTACGTGCGGTTTTACATCGCACAGATCACTGACTTCGCCAATTGTGAAATACCGTTTGCCAGGTATGGCTGGTAATTCGCTGTTATTCCCCGGTTCCAGCATAAGCTTCTACTCGTGATTTCAGTTTTTGACCCGGACGGAAAGTCACAACACGACGAGCTGTAATGGGAATCTCTTCACCCGTTTTAGGGTTACGCCCAGGACGCTGGTTCTTGTCACGCAGGTCAAAGTTACCGAATCCGGAAAGCTTTACTTGTTCACCGCTACTCAGAGCACCTCTGAGGTCTTCGAAGAACATATCCACTAGCTCACGTGCCTCGCGCTTGTTCAGCCCGAGTTCGTTAAATAGTGATTCAGCCATATCTGCTTTGGTAAGTGCCATAATTATTCTCTACTGCTTAATCTCTTATTGTTGCAGCGAATTTATCGGCGAGAGCCTGTGTGACAGTGTCGACAACACCGTCAACTTCTGTGTCATTAAGAGTGCGTGATTTTTCCTGTAAAATCAAGCCTAACGCTACACTCTTTCGACCAGAATCGACGCTTTCACCAGCATAAATATCGAATACAACCACCTCGCGGAGTAACGGCCCGCCCCTCTCAGCAACCTCACGAACCAGGTCTGAAACCGGTAAATCTTCATCCACAACCACCGCCAGATCACGACGGACCTGAGGGAATTTTGAAATAGCCTGATAACTCACCGGCTCACGCTCTAGCGCAGGCTCAGCAAGGTATTCAAACAATAGTGGCGCTGTGCTTAAACCCAGCTTTGCCACCAGAGCCGGATGCAATTCACCCATCCAACCGATTAACTGTCCGTTGCGCTCAATGCGGGCAGTACGCCCTGGCCGCAACACAGGATGCTCAGCTCCGTCAAAACGGAATTCAGCATGTGCATTGGTCAACATGAAGTTGGCGTAAATATCTGACTTTATGTCAAAAATATCCATGCCGGCTTGTTTGCCTTCCCAATGCTCCTGATAGAAGTTGCCCGAAATAATTCCGGCAAAAACATCTTCTTCAGTGATCTCACCGCCACGGGATGTAAAGCGCACGCCGTACTCAAACAAGCGGACCCGGTTCTCCTGACGGCTTTCATTCAGCTTCAGTGCTTGTACCAGACCAGGCCACAAGCTTCGACGCATCACAGACTGCGCTAACGAGATCGGGTTTTGCAGAACGATCGGTTCATCGCCCGTACACAGCATCGCCTCGGTTTCAGGGTCAACAAAACTATAGGTGACCGCTTCCTGATAGCCCTGATCGACAAATGAAGAACGAATACGATCTATAGAGAGCTTATATTCACTGCTAGTGGCCAGCGTCATAGGCGCAGGCGCAGGAATGTCGGGAATATTGTCGTAACCGATCAGGCGAACGACTTCCTCGATCAGGTCTTCTTCAATCTCGATATCGAAACGCGCACCCGGTGGGGTCACTAGCCAACCGGCATCGGTAGTCTCAACCTGCATGTCCAACTGAGCAAACATAGCGACAACCTGCTCACCGGGCACGTCAATACCCAACAGGCTATTCAGCCGGGTATGGCGCAACTCAATCGGCGCACGCTTAGGCAGAAGGTCATTCTTGCATTCAACGGTTACAGGCCCTGCCTGTCCGCCGGCAATCTCCTGCAGCAAGGCTGTCGCCCGCTCCAGTGCAGCGACAGTGTTGTCAAAATCCACACCGCGCTCGAAACGCAGCGATGAATCGGTATGCAAACCGTATTCACGTGCTTTACCGGCAACGGCATCAGGGTCGAAAAATGCGGCTTCAAGAACAACGTCAACTGTGTCATCTGTAACGGATGTCGGGTCACCGCCCATCACACCCGCCAAAGCGACAGCACCGTTGCTGTCAGCTATAACCAGATCTGATCCGGATAACTCCAGCTCCTGGCCGCCCAGCAACACCAATTTCTCTTTGTCACGGGCAAAACGTACGCTTAAACCACCGTCTAATTTCGCAAGGTCATAGCCGTGCATGGGCTGTCCCAGCTCCAGCATGACGAAGTTGGTGACATCAACAACAGGATGAATAGGCCTTACACCGCCCCGGCGCAATTTTTCCCGCATCCACACCGGAGTGCTGGCCTGACTATTAATTCCTTTGACGATTCTGCCGGCGAACAACGGGCCGGCCTTATCTGCCTCCAGAGAAACAGACAGGGCATCATCAATTGCCGCATCGACCTGAGAAATAACATTTTCAGGCAGCGTTAATTCATTGGCTGCAGCAACCTCACGGGCAACGCCACGAATACTGAAGCAATCAGCACGGTTCGGTGTGAGATCAATATCAATGACGGCATCATCAAAGTTAATCACATCGCTGATTAAGGTGCCGGGCTGCCGGTTAGGGTCCAGTTCATACAAACCTTCACTGGATTCTTCCAATGCAAGCTCAGATGCAGAACAAAGCATTCCGAAGGACTCTTCGCCCCGGAGCTTGCTCTTTTTAATTTTCAGGCCGCCGGGCAATACCGCCCCGATCATAGCGACCGGATACACGCCGCCTTCACGCACATTGCTTGCACCACAAACAATCTGCAACGGACTGTCCTGCCCGACATCAACGGTCGTGATACGCAACTTATCGGCATTGGGATGCGGGTTGATAGCCGTCACACGACCGACAACAACGTTATCAGGCGCGGGTTGCAGTGGTTCAATACCATCCACTTCCAAGCCAGCCATGGTCAGTTGATGACCTAGCTCTTCGGTTGTGACTTCGGGGCTAACCCACTCACGCAGCCATTGTTCACTAATCTTCATAGCCGCCTACCTGAACTGCCGCAGAAACTGCAGATCGTTATCAAAGAACAAGCGCAGGTCATCGACGCCGTAACGAAGCATGGCCAGGCGTTCAACACCGACACCAAACGCAAAGCCCTGGTACTCATCAGGATCAATATTTGCGTTCCGCAATACATTCGGATGCACCATGCCGCAACCCAGGATCTCAATCCATTTCCCTTTGGCTGACAGCACATCCACCTCAGCAGAGGGCTCGGTAAACGGGAAGTAACTGGGACGGAAACGCAGCTCGGCCGGACGTTCAAAAAACGCCTCAATAAACTGATGCAAAGTCGATTTAAGGTTTGCAAAACTCACACCCTTATCAATCACCAGGCCTTCGACCTGATGAAACATCGGTGTGTGGGTCATATCTGAATCACAACGATACACACGACCGGGGGCAAGCATACGAATCGGGGCACCCTGATCCAGCATTGCCCGTATCTGTACCGGCGATGTATGTGTCCGTAAAACACGACCATCCGGAAAATAAAACGTGTCATGCATGGCACGCGCCGGATGGTTTTCGGGAATATTCAATGCGGTGAAGTTATGAAAGTCATCTTCAATCTGTGGGCCTTCATGCACGGCGAACCCGGCACCACGAAAGATTTCTTCAACACGCTGGCGGGTACGCGTGACCGGATGCAGTGAACCGGGCGTTTGCCCCCTACCCGAAAGACTCACGTCTACAGCTTCAGCACGCAGCTGAGCTTCCAGAGCTACCGCCTCAAGAGAGTCTTTCTTTTCATTAATAGCAGCCTGAACGGCCTGCTTGGCTTTATTAATTGAAGCACCGGCGTCTTTACGCTCTTCGGCGGGCAGACTACCAAGGGTTTTCAACCGAGCTGTGAGCTCGCCTTTCTTGCCCAGAAACGCCACGCGAACAGCATCAAGGCTGCCCAAGTCATCGCTGTTCGCGATGTCCTGTAACGCACGCTCGATGAGCTCATTGAGATCCGCATTCAGATCCACGGTGTCGCTCCCTATACCCCGGACGGGGCTACTTCATATCAAATGGTGAAAACAGGCAGGGCTCTGTTGAGCCCTGCCCGACTTACTACTTAAGATGCAAGACTGGCTTTTGCCTGCTCAGCCAGAGCACCGAATGCAGCAGCATCATGAACAGCAAGGTCAGCAAGAACCTTACGATCAACTTCAATGCCTGCTACGTTCAAACCATTGATAAAGCGACTGTATGAAAGACCGTTCAAACGGGCTGCCGCATTAATACGGGCAATCCAAAGAGCACGGAACTGACGTTTGCGCTGACGGCGGTCACGATATGAATATTGACCAGCCTTAATGACTGCCTGTTTTGCAGTACGGATATTTTTGCGACGGGCGCCATAGTAGCCCTTCGCTTTTCCTAGAATCTTACGGTGACGTGCCTTAGCAGTCACACCTCTTTTGACTCGTGCCATCTTCTCGTCTCCTTATTAATTCGGCAACAGCTGCTTGACGCTTTTCACATCAGCTTCAGCTATTTGAGCAGGCTTACCAAGCTGACGTTTACGCTTGGAAGACTTCTTAGTAAGGATGTGGCGAAGATGTGACTGACCTCGTTTAAAGCCACCCTTGCCTGTGCGACGGAAACGCTTAGCCGCACCGCGATTGGTTTTTAATTTCGGCATTATTTACTCCTTGTAGCCTGACACCGAACCCTTCTTTAGTTATGGGCCGATTTGCAGGCGGGGCCGACTCAGGAACCGGTTAATACCGGCGCGCCTTGTCTAAACCCGCTTTCAATTCCTGATAGCGAGCTAACTCAAAAAGTTAGTGCTTCAGGGCCTAGGTTTTTTTAGGTGATAAGACCATGGTTAACTGGCGGCCTTCCATTTTCGGAAATTGTTCAACAACTGCCAGCTCTTCAAGGTCTTTTTCGACTCGTTTCAGCAACTTCATTCCAAGTTCCTGATGAGCCATTTCACGACCACGATAACGAAGTGTAACCTTCGCCTTGTCGCCGTGGGTCAGGAAGCGAGTAAGGTTACGCAACTTCACCTGGTAGTCGCCTTCCTCTGTTCCGGGACGGAACTTCACTTCCTTAACCTGAATTCGTGTCGATTTCTTTTTAGAAACCTGTGTCTTCTTGTTCTGCTCGAACAAGTACTTACCAAAGTCCATCACCCGGGTTACAGGTGGTTCGGCATTCGGCGATACTTCAACCAAATCCAAAGAACTTTCTTTAGCAAGATTGATCGCATCGTCGAGCATCATAATGCCGACCTGCTCACCGTCGGCGCCGATGACGCGGACTTTACTGGCTTCAATCTCGTTGTTACGCCTTACGCGTTTTTTGCTAGCTATCTGCTAATCCTCCAAAATAGTACGGCCGCGGCTCGCGACCTCAGTGGCAAGACCTTCAACAAACTGTTCCAAAGGCATGGAACCAAGATCTTTACCTGCTCGCGTGCGCACGGCCACAGTACCGTTTTCGGCTTCCCTATCGCCTATTACCAGCAAATACGGGATGCGCTTCATTGTGTGCTCGCGGATTTTAAAGCCGATTTTTTCGTTTCTCAAGTCTAATTCTGCCCGAACACCCTGTTTTACAAGGGAATCTCGAACCGAACGCACGTAATCAGCCTGATTGTCGGTGATATTCATGATCATCACCTGCTCGGGAGCAAGCCAGGTAGGTAGGCTACCTGCATGATGTTCAAGGAGAATTCCGACAAAACGTTCGATAGAACCGAGGATGGCGCGATGCAGCATTACGGGTGTATGACGATTGCCGTCTTCACCGATATAAGTGGCCTCAAGCCGCTCCGGCATTGAGAAATCGAGCTGTACGGTACCCAGCTGCCAGACTCGGCCGATGGAATCGCGCAAATCAAAGTCAATCTTGGGTCCGTAAAATGCCCCGTCGCCCTCGTTTAAAGTCCAGGACATACCCTTACTGTCCAACGCATTCTTCAGTGCGTCTTCGGCTTTGTCCCACAAGGCTTCATCCCCTACCCGTTTTTCCGGGCGGGTCGACAACTTGGTGTCTACATCGGTAAAACCAAAGTCTTTGTAAACGCTGAACACCATATCGATAAAGTCCGAGACTTCAGACTGAATCTGGTCTTCGGTACAAAAGATATGAGCATCATCCTGAACAAAACCACGCACACGCATGAGACCGTGCAATGTGCCACTGGCTTCATTGCGGTGACATGATCCGAACTCAGCCAGGCGCAATGGCAAATCGCGATACGAATGCAGCTTACGGTTATACACCTGCACATGACACGGGCAGTTCATGGGCTTCACTGCGTAAACACGGTCTTCTTCATCACCAACCGTGAACATGTTTTCACGGTACTTATCCAGTGACCGGATTTTTCCCATAGCGAACGATCAACCACCTGCGGCGTGTTGATCTCTTTGTAGTTGTTTTCAGCAAGGCGCTCGCGAATGTAATTACGAACGGTGCGATTCAGAGTCCAGCCGTTCGCATGCCAAAACACCATGCCCGGAGCTTCTTCCTGAAAATGAAACAGGTCGAGGCTTTTACCGAACTTACGATGGTCACGCTTCTCGGCTTCTTCTAAACGGTGTAAATAGGCCTTCAGGGCTTTCTTATCATTCCAGGCGGTGCCGTACACCCGTTGCAGCATCTCGTTGTTCGAGTCACCGCGCCAGTAGGCTCCGGCAACTTTCATCAGCTTAAAGGCCTTCAGGTGCCCTGTAGAAGGAACATGAGGCCCACGGCACAAGTCGGCCCAATTGCCCTGCTCGTATAAACCGATTTCCTGATCGGCAGGAATGCCTTCGATAATTTCGGCCTTATAAGCCTCGCCCTGATCACGGAAGTACTGAACGGCCTCATCACGTTCCAGCACTTTACGCTGTACCGGCAAGTTGGCTTTAGACAACTCAGCCATCTTCTTCTCGATAGCTTCAAGATCTTCGGGAGTGAAAGCACGCTCATAAGAAAAGTCGTAGTAGAAGCCATCCTCAATAACAGGACCAATGGTTACCTGTGCAGATGGGAACAACTCTTTAACGGCCATTGCCAGCAAATGGGCAGTCGAGTGGCGTATTACTTCAAGACCGTCATCATCACGATTAGTCACAATAGCCAGATCGGCATCGCTATCGATAGTGAATGACGTATCCACCATCTCGCCATTGACCTTACCTGCCAATGCGGCTTTCGCCAGACCGGGGCCGATGTCAGCGGCTACGTCCGCTACGGTGACTGATTGATCGAATTCTCTTTTACTGCCGTCCGGCAAGGTTACTACGGGCATCTCAACGCCTTTACCAATATGTAGTTAATAGGGACCGCGGCCGTTGTTCAACGCACCGCGCGGCGGGATTGTATCACCCACAGGTGAGTTATAGGACTGTTTCACAAGCCTTTTAACGGCTTTTCGACAAACTCACTTCAACCGACTTATACGCTGGCGTATTAGACACATCGGCAACGTGCTCCACAGGGATCAGAGGGTTGGTTTCAGGGTAATAAGTGGCAACGCAGCCTCCGGGTATCTGATATGGGATCACGACAAAACCGGACATCTCGCGGGTACTGCCCTGATAGTGACTAGTGATCGAGACAACGTCACCCTGCTCCAACCCTGCTTCAGCCATATCGCGGTCGTTCATAAACACGACCATCCGGCTGTCTGCGACACCACGATAGCGGTCGTTTTGACTATATACGGTGGTATTAAACTGATCATGACTGCGTATCGTCATCATCAAATAATGACCTGCTTCCATATCCGGTAATTCAATTTCATGGACAGTAAAATTGGCTTTGCCATTCGATGTATTGAAAACGCGGGCATCCCTGACGGCATGCGGCAGTTCAAAACGTCCCTCTTTCAAAATACGTTCATTGAATGCTTCAAAACCGGGGATGACTCGCGCGATATGATTTCTGACCAGCGAGTAATCTGTACAAAGCGCAGTCCAGTCTACCGAGGAACGCTCCTTCAACGTGGCACGGGCCATGCCTGCAATGATCCACAACTCGCTGCGAATCTCTTCACTGATCGCTTGAAGCCGGCCTCTGGATTTCGACACCACTCCCATTGAGTTCTCTACCGTAACGAATTGCTCAACGCCGTTCTGCGCATCAATTTCTGTGCGGCCAAGAGCCGGGAGTATTAAAGCCTGCTTTCCTGTGATGGTGTGCGAACGGTTGAGCTTAGTTGATATCTGCACAGTCAGGCTGCAACTCTCCAGCGCCTGCGCCGTATAAGGTGCATCAGGCGTGGCTGCCATAAAATTACCACCCATTGCGATGAATACCTTAACCGAACCATCGTGCATCGCTTTAATGGTATCGACCGCATCAAGACCCGATTCACGGGGAGGATGAAAATCAAACTCAGCCGCCAAAGCATCCAACAACTCTGAGGAAGGACGCTCCCAAATACCCATCGTCCGGTCACCCTGAACATTCGAGTGCCCCCGCACCGGACACGCGCCGGCGCCAGGCCGGCCAAGGTTGCCACCGAGCATCAAAAAGTTGATCACTTCCTGAATATTGGCAACCGCATTCTTGTGTTGGGTAAGCCCCATCGCCCAACAACAAATGGTACGTTCACTCTCTATCGCTATTGCGGCTGCTTCCTCGATAAGCGCACGGGACACACCACTGCCGGTCTCTATATCAGACCAATCCGTTGCTTCTATGTCTGCAGCGAAACGCTGAAAGCCATCGGTATAGGCATCAATGAATGAAGCATCGAGCACTTTTCCGGGCCGTTCCTTTTCAGCCTCACAGAGCGCTTTGCACAAGCCTTTCAAGAAAGCCACATCACCATTTACCCGAACCGGTACATGCAAATCTGTGAGCTTTGTACCCTGCCCCAGTATTCCCCCTATCTCCTGAGGATTATTGAATTGCTTAAGGCCCGCTTCATCCAGCGGGTTTACCGCAATTATGGTGGCACCATTGCGCTTAGCGTCCTGCAAAGTCGCCAACATACGCGGGTGATTCGAACCGGGGTTTTGACCCAGCACAAAAATTGCATCCGCTTTATCAAAGTCCGCGAGGCTGACTGTGCCCTTACCGGTACCGATAGATTCCGTTAACGCCCTGCCACTGGACTCGTGGCAAAGGTTCGAACAATCTGGAAAGTTATTGGTACCAAACTGCCTTACAAACAATTGGTACAAGAAAGCACCTTCATTACTCGTGCGACCCGACGTGTAAAAAGCAGCCTCATCAGGGGAAGCTAACGCATTAAGATCATCACCTATCAGCTGAAATGCTTCTGACCAACTCACGGCCTCGTAACGGTCTGAGCCTTCGCGTTTTAAAACCGGCTGTGTAATCCGTCCCTGATCGTTCAGCCATTGATCTGTTTGCTTTTGCAGTGCAGACAATGGTGAATGCCTGAAAAATTCAGCATCGACACGCTTGCGTGTCGCCTCATCGGTAATTGCCTTAGCACCGTTCTCACAGAAATCCACATGCTTTTTGGACTCGGAGTCCGGCCAGGCACACCCGGGGCAATCGAAACCCTCCGGCTGGTTCGCATTGAACAGAGCGACAGCAGCGCGCTTTACCCCGGACTTATTCAGGGAATTCTTAAGCACCTCACGAACGGCGCCTAGACCCGCCGCAGCCTCAGCGGGTGCTGACAAGGCTGGCTGCTTCAAATCTTCGGGGTAATCATCATCCTGAGGCATAAACTGAGTTTGCCACAGGCGGTCCTCATTTAAAGCCCTAAAAACCGCTATCATTTACCAAGGCACTTGCCACCCAAAGCGGCTTTGGGTATCGTAGCCGCCCTCCTGACGGGCATAGCCCTTCACGACGGCAGTCAAAATATAGAACCGTAGCTCAGTTGGTTAGAGTATCGCCTTGACATGGCGGGGGTCGGCAGTTCGAATCTGCCCGGTTCTACCAAATAAAAAGCCCGCCCCGGATCAGATCCGGGGCGGGCTTTTTTTATACGTTGAAGAGACTAAGCCGCTTGCTGACGGCTCTCATTAGCAACAGCTGAAGGCGCTTTGACCAATTGCACGGGGCGTTTCGCAACGCGGGCAAGCGCATTGACTTCCAAGCGTGTATCGTCAAGACGGTGCTTCATAAGAAATAGCAAAAAACCACCAACCATCAGCAGGCCAGCCGCAATACTACTCAGAAGGTCACCACGATAACCAAGCAACAAACCACTTCCGGCCATCACAATCGATACCGCAATAATCGATACATTTGCAAAACGCGTATTCATAGCAACATTCCTTTGCCTGATTCCATACAACTATTATCGAGCCCCGCTCTCTGGGACGCTGGTCACAGCGAGTCAGATTCCATTCCGTTCGAAAGCTGCGTTGGTGGCGGCATAATAAGGTATCTGCCCAAGACAGCTACTGCGGTTTACCGAAGGTTGTTATATCAGGACAAAATTGCGGGCATAAAAAAAGCCCCGCATAAGCGGGGCTTTTTTATTGATCAATCGACTAACTTAGCGGGCTTTACGACGGCTCCAGCCTAAGAAACCAAGCGCCGAACCGAACAACCAAAAGGCTGCAGGTACGGGAATTACTGCTGTGTCATAAAAAGTAATGTGAGATAACTCCTGACCTTCAGTGGCCCAGCTTCCTGAAGTCTGAATCAGTGCTGCATCAAGACAACCCAGCACATAAACATCAGCTACGTCACAAACGCCACCGGCTTCCAAATCAGCGTCAGCTACTTCCCAGGTCAGTAAAAAGCCATCACCGGACTTAGTAGCCCAATAACGAACGCCGGGATCATCCACACCAGGCGCATAAGCCCAATCACCAGAGTCATTACCAGCAGAAGTATTTGAGAAGCTGAACTCGCTGCCATCAACGCTCGGATACAGCGCCGTGTTGAGATCATCCAGAACAAGACCTTCGTCACTTTCGAAT
>Ga0209692_10002848_pt1 | contig 17781 bp, 16 predicted proteins | sample tdDd472_FD_187129 | JGI IMG/M metagenome (GOLD analysis project Ga0209692, IMG submission 187129) | Marine sediment microbial communities from the Atlantic coast under amendment with organic carbon and nitrate - tdDd47.2 (SPAdes)... | ecosystem: Environmental > Aquatic > Marine > Coastal >...
TCAGTGCAGAAAGTGTACTTACTGTCTGACCACCTTTTCCAAATCTACCTTCAAACTCAACATCATTTACACGAACTCCATCAATGTAAATTACAGGTTGACCATCACCGTTAAGTCCGGCAGCTGATCTGATGTCAAATTTAAATCCACCACCAAGGTTACCAGATGATGTAGAAAGTGCAGCACCAGCAACTTTACCATCAAGCAATTGTGAGATTGATGAGTAAGAGTTGAGTTCTGTCAATTTTTCAGCAGAAACTGAAGCAATTGATACACCTGATTTTTCTTTGGAAGTTGAAGAAGCAAGACCTGTAACAACAACTTTTTGTGTTTCAAGAATATCTTCTACGAGTCTAATAACTAAATCAGTTGTTGCTTCACCTGGATTTAGTTCTACTTTTTGGGTTTTATATCCCATGTAACCAACAATCAAATATTCAGTTTGAGAAACTTCATATTCGAATGAAAAATTACCATCATTGTCACTGGCAGTCCCTACACCAGCTCCATCAATGATAACGTTTGCTCCGATGAGTGGATCACCAGAAGCAGAGTTCAGGATTCTTCCTGAAACTTTTCCATCAGCTGCAAATGCATTAACTACAAATAACAGTGATAGTAACAGTACTAAGTAACGTTTCACCATACTAATCCTCCATTTTGGGTTAAACTAATACTTATATTATTTACTATTTTGTTATAGTTTTTTTCCCCATGTACCATACGTTCTTCTCTAATATGAGGGTATAGAAAAGAAAACACAGGGGAATTTATAAGATTCTCGTTAAAAACAAAAGATTTCTTTAACAAAATGCATTTTTTTTATTAACTATTATGTTTAATAATACATTTTAGTATTGTGTTATGTAAAAATCCTACAATTTCTTGTTCTATTTTTTTCATAAAAGGTTTCCATCTGAGACCTTATAGGTAATAAGTTTTTGAAAAACAAGTTTTACCACTGTCAGGTATAAACTCTCGAAGCATCAGATAATTACGAATCTCATCACTTCACTTGGTTTTTGCATAATTATTTGTAAACAATTATATTTGTGGCCATTTTTATATAAATGAATTTTGGAGAAATAGAATGACAAATTTTGAAAAGGCAATCGCTCAGGTAAAAAACAAACAACTCAGACTCGCTATCAAGTCTTTTACATTATGTATTGAAAATAATGAAAAGGTTCTAGAGTCCTATCTTCATCGTTCTAGTTGTTATTTCCAACTCAAGGAATTTGAAAATGTTGTAGAAGACCTTACCAAAGCAATTGACTTTGATCCAACATGGGAAGAATATTACTACAACCGTGCTGCAGCTTATGTGAATTTAACCCAATATCAAAACGCCCTTGATGACTATAATATTGCCGTCACTCTAAATCCACAATATAAAAATGCTCATTATAATAAAGGCTCTGTTCATATGAAACTAGATCAACATGAAAAAGCTGTGGAAAGTTTTTTGGAAGCCGGAGCATTGGGTCATGAAGATGCTTTAATTGTGTTAAAGCATTATTTAAAACGTGGCGTAGAAATCAACGAAAATTCTTCTAAAGAAGAACCAGAAATAATCACACAAAAAATGGCGAAAGAATTTCTCAGGACTCTGAAACTCAAGAAAAATAAGAATACTGATAAAAATTAATATGACCGCTACTCCGAAGGTCCTCCTTTCGAGAGCCTCAGGGTGACAGATTTGTGAACAAACTATATCCTATTACATTGAGCTGAGTCCATAGAAGCCTTAAAAACTTTCAGAATAAAAATAAAAAAGGCGTTCAAATCTTGAACGCCCTTAAGAAATCTATTGAAATGATCGCTTATCTTTTTGGTCTCGCCATATTGACGCGAAGATCTCTTCCGCCAATTTCTTTACCGTTCATTTCTTCAATAGCTTTATTACCAGCTTCATCATCAGCCATTTCAACAAAACCAAAGCCTTTTGAACGACCGGTTTCACGATCAGTGATAATTTTTGCACTTGTTACTTCGCCAAACTGGCCAAAAGATTCTCTCAAATCTTCTTCACTTGTTGAATAGGAAATGTTTCCTACGTAAATGTTCATCTGTGTTCTCCTAAAAAATTCAAAAAAAATACATTTCTAATTTATATAACCGATTTGTATAATCCTATAGATCAATTAATATTTATTTAATTTTTATGAATTTTTTTCAGAATTCATAAAAATATTATAAATAATTAAATAATTTTGGGTTTTTAGCCTCAAAAATTTTAATTATTAAGCAGGATTTGGAACATCTACAAATTCTACATCCAAATGCAATTCATTTTTTAATAGTTCACCTATTTTTTGAACACCAAATCTTTCGGTAACATGATGACCTGCTGATATAAAATGCACTTGTTCCTCTTTTGCCATGTGCATATTGTATTCGCTAATTTCTCCTGTGATATACAAATCAATGTTTTGATCCACAGCCTGGCGGAATTCCTTTTGTGCTCCACCGGAAATAATTCCAATAGTTTTAATTTCTTTTTTTCCGTAGGGTAAAATCACAGCATCAGGATTGAGGTCTTCTTTTACTTTATTAAAATAGTAATCAGGATCGGATTCTTTGGTAATTCCTCTCATCCCGATTTTTACACCATTGTAATCGCCAAAACCTACAATCTCATCCAATTCAAATAGTTCTGCCAACACAGCATTATTTCCATACTTTTCATGAGCATCAATTGGAAGATGATATCCCCACAGATTGATGTCATTTTCCAGAAGCAATTTTACTCGCTGTTTATAACCGCCTTTGTAAACTGGTCGTTCAAAATTCCAGATAATTCCATGATGGACAAGAATTCCGTCAGCCTGTTTTTCAATGGTTTTTTGGAATAATTCAACACAACCAGTGACTCCGGTGACAATCTTTTTCACCTCATCTTTGCCTTCCACTTGTAATCCATTTGGTGAATAATCCTTGAACAATTCAGGTTTTAGTAATTCATTCAAGTATTTGGTAATTTTATCTCTCTGCATCTCTATCTCCTATTCGATAATTTCGCTAGTAAAATTAAAATCTCAATATACAACCAAACTAATGTCACCATCAATCCATAGGCACTGAACCATTCCATATATTGAGGCAAACCCTGCTTGCTTCCACGATCAATGAAATCAAAATCCAGCACAAGGTTCATTGTAGCAATTCCGACAACAACCAAACTAAAGCCAATGCCAAACAATCCATTTCCAAAAGCCCCAAACATACCAAAACCAAACATCCTAAGAATCCATGAAAACAGATAAAACATTGCAACACCACCAGTTGCGGCCATTACTCCAAGACGGAATTTATTAGTCACCCGAATTCTGCCAGATTTGTATAGAAAAAGCATTACAGCCATCGTTCCCATTGTCAGAAATACTGCTTTTAACACAATTCCCGGATATCTCATCTCAAACATTGCGGAAATTGAACCCAGAAATAATCCCTCAAATACAGCATAAGCCGGTGCTGTGATCCTTGCACCTTTTGGATTGAATGCGGTAATCAAACCAAAAATTAGCCCACCAAAAATCCCAACTAATAAATAGGGTAATATCGTTGTCATATCCCAGGAGTTCATTACCTTTGTCCAGGTAAATCCTGCTCCAGCCATTAGGATAAAAAATAATAAAAATGTTTTGTTGACCGTACCATCAATCGTCATTGCCTGTCCATATTCGGATTGCACAGTTTCATAATATCTTGATTTAAATATTGGATTTGATGTTCTCATTAATTCCTCGTTGTTAAAATTCAATCACAATATACTTAAATAAACTTATATCATGAAAGTTTCATCTTGAGTGAAATTACAAATTTTCTTTACGATATTGACTTGGCGTTGTATTTGAGAATTTTTTAAATGCAGTGTTGAAGGTGGATTTGGAATAAAAACCACATTGATACATGATTTCTGATACAGTTTTCTTTTTGTATTTTACCAATAGATCTTGGGCTTCTTCGATACGATACTGATTGATAAAATCATTGTAATTCATTCCATAGTGGTCATTAATGATTTTTGAAAGAGTATTGTTATGAATGAACAGTTTTTGCGCCAGGGACTTCATCGTCAAGTCAGGATCAAGGAATATTTTATCTTTCTCAATCATTTTATCAAGAGTATTGACTATCTCAGAATCTATTTCTATTTCATTTTTTCTTTCTTTATTTTTTGATGTTATGGTTTTGGGCTTTTTATAAAAAACAAAAAAACTGAGAATCCCTAAAACTATTACACACACAAAAATAATAAAAAATCCCGATTTCCAATAAATGGATCGAATTGATATCTTTTCATTTTTCTTCTCTGTTGTCTGGATTTTAGTGATACCATTGGATTCAGTACCGACCCAAACATTTCCATCAACATCCTCAAATAGACAAGTGATATATTCCTCTTTAAAATCCATCACACTTTTGAAATCTCTATGCTTCAAGTTTTTAATACCTTCTGTCATAGTACCTAACCAAAATTCTTTGTCTTTTTCTAAAAAACAAGTTACCGGAATATAATCAGAATCAGGTGTTTTGGTGATTATAGATTCATTATATTTCATTTGATATACACCATCAGTTGTTCCAATAAACAAATTCCCCAGTTTATTAGAATGAAGTGAAGTGATCAATAGGTTTTCCAAGCCATTTCCATCATCATACACAACAAAAGAATTATCAAAATATTTAGTAATTCCTCGTTGTAAGGAGCCAATCCAGAGGTTTCCCCAGGAATCAAATTCCAATGAAGTAATAATATTTCCAGCCAAACCATGGTCTACTGTAAACTTCTCTATTTTTTTATCTTTGAGTTTATAGAGTCCATAACCCGTTCCAATCCAGATATTTCCATTCCAATCCCCCGTTATGGCCTTAATATGATTATTTGACAATTTATAGTTATTCCATTTACCTGAATTATATGATACAAGTCCTCCACCATCTGTACCAATCCAAAGATTATCCTGACTATCTATATGTAGAGCAGTAATTTTGTCTGTAGTAATTTCAGGAGTATTTGTTTTTGTAAAATTGCGAAATTCAATTCCATCAAATTGCACCAATCCAGCATCAGTACCAATCCACAAGTAATCATTTTGTACTATAGTATTGATTGTGTTGCTGGGAAGACCACTTGCTTTTGTCCAGGTTTTAGTTACAATCTTATTCCCACCAAATAACAGGATTGGTAATAGCAATAATAATATGATTGGTTTTAGTTTTATATCAAAATCCCCATATACTTTGTAAACTTGACAGAATATAAACACACAAACGGAAAAATAAAATCGAGTTTGAGATAAGCGAATCTGTATTTAGTTGTCAATATTAAAATTTAAAGGTGAAAATTATTCGTAAGCAAAAAAATAATATTTAATCTCATTCTAATTCCTTTAATTTTAATAATAATTTTGGAAGCCAATTTAAGATTAGAATAAATGGAGAATAATTCAATATAATGTATATTTTAGGAATATCATGTTTTTATCACGATAGTGCAGCTTGTCTCATCAAAAATGGTGAAATCATTGCTGCTGCACAGGAAGAACGATTTACCAGGATTAAACAGGATCATAATTTCCCCAAAAATGCAGTTGATTTTTGTCTGGAAGAAGCCGGAATTGAAGTAAAGGATCTAGAAATTGTCGCTTTTTATGAAAAGCCATTTTTGAAATTTGAAAGAATCCTTGAAACATACCTCCAATTTGCTCCACTAGGAATAAGTTCATTTCTGAAAGCGATGCCACTTTGGATCAAGAAAAAATTATGGATAAAAGATCTGATTAAACAAAATTTGGAATATAATGGTAAAATTATATTTCCAGAACACCATGAATCACATGCTGCTTCAGCTTTTTATCCATCACCATTTCAGGATGCCGCATTTATCACAATGGATGGTGTTGGTGAATGGGCAACCAATAGTTTTGGAATTGGTGAAGGAAACCAACTAAAAATATTGGCGGACATCAAGTTTCCCCATTCTCTCGGATTACTCTACTCAGCATTTACATATTACACAGGATTCAAAGTCAACTCAGGTGAATACAAGGTCATGGGACTTGCTCCTTATGGTGAACCGAAATTTAAAGATCTCATCTACCAATATCTACTTGACGTAAAAGACGATGGTTCATTTAGAATGAATATGAAATATTTCAATTATTGTGCTGGCTTGACTATGACCAACAAAAAATTCAACAAACTTTTTGGTGGTCCACCAAGAAAACCTGAGAGTAAAATAACTCAGCGGGAAATGGATTTAGCACGATCTGTGCAGGAAGTTGTGGAAGAAGTATTTCTAAAAATGGCTGCTCATGTGCAAAAGGAAACCGGCATGAAAAATCTCTGCCTTGCTGGTGGTGTTGCTCTCAATTGTGTGGCTAATGGAAAACTATTACGTGAAAATATATTTGAAAATATTTGGATTCAGCCTGCTGCCGGTGATGCAGGGGGAGCAGCCGGTGCAGCACTTTTTGCATGGTATCAATATCTGGGTAAGACAAGAACTGCGTTTTCTGAAGATTCAATGAAAGGTGCATATCTTGGCCCCGGATTCACTGATGAGGAAGTTGAAAAATATCTCAAAGATAACAATCTTGAATATGAAAAGCTGGATAATTCAGAGTTACCAAAGAAAATTGCTTCATTGGTCGCTGATGAAAATGTCATTGGCTGGTTCAATGGAAAAATGGAATTTGGACCAAGAGCTTTAGGTGGAAGGTCAATAATCGGAGATGCCCGTTCACAGGAAATGCAGAAAACAATGAATCTGAAAATAAAATATCGGGAAAGTTTTCGTCCTTTTGCTCCATCTTGTTTGGAAGAAGAAGTCAGCAATTATTTTGAAATAGATGAACCAAGTCCCTACATGCTTTTGGTAGCTGATGTGAAAAAAGAACGTCAGAAAAAGATGAGTGATGAACAGAAAAATTATTTCGGTTTGGATAAACTCAATATCAGCCGCTCGGATATTCCTGCTATTACTCATGTGGATTATTCTGCAAGAATACAGACTGTAAATTCTCGGTCTAATCCAAAATATTACCACATGATTAAAGAATTTCAGAAGTTGACTGAATATCCAGTAATTGTGAATACTTCCTTCAATGTTAGAGGAGAACCTATTGTGTGTACACCTCATGATGCATATCTTTGTTTCATGAGGACAGAAATGGATTATCTTGTGCTTGAAAATTTTCTATTGGACAAAAAGAAACAAAAGCCATTGGAAGATGACAAAAATTGGCGAAAAGAATTTAAACTGGATTAATTATGTTAAAAGATTTACTACCAAAAACCTTTACTAAAAAAGAGATCAGAAAATTCGCATTGACAATTGGCATTGTGATTACATTGATTGGAATATTCCTCATCATAAAAAAATCACCAAAGTATCCAATATTTTTTATTATCGGTGGATTGATTTTCATCTCAGGATTGATATTACCTAAAATCTTGAAACCATTTTATATTGGTTGGATGACACTTGCTAATATCCTTAATTGGATAATGACTAGAATCATTTTGGGAATATTATTCTTTGCTATTTTCACTCCAATCAGTTTAATTAGCAAAATATTTGGTAAGCAATATCTGACACTAAAAGAGTCAAATAATTGTGAAAGTTACTGGAATCTGAGAGAGAAAAAAGAATTTGATAATAGTATCTATGAAAATCAATTTTAGGAAGGCAACATAATGAGCAAGTTTTCAATTATATCAGAATTTTGGGCATACATGAAAGTGCGTAAAAAATGGTGGTTGGCACCAATTCTTGTATTCATGCTGTTGTTGGGACTTCTTATTGTATTGACAGAAGGTTCTGCAATTGCACCGTTTATTTATACGCTTTTTTAAACATCATTCTCTTTGAATATTTATGTTTATATAAATGATCATAACTAAAAATTACTATTCAATTTCTTTTTCAGTCTTTATTTTTTGGTTTATATAGTTCATATTGTATCAAACAATATTAATCAGGAGGAATGATGAATCAAATATCCAAATTAGTTTTAATTATACTTTTCCTACTTATAATGTCAATTACACTTTTTGCAGAAGAAATTCGACCATATATACTGGGTTCAATTTCAAAAGGTTCAGTTGATGAGCAGGTTGAAAAAGTAAGCCAAATATTGAATGATAATAATTTTGAAATTGTTGGAAAATACAACGTTAATGATAACACAATTATTTTAATTTTTACCAATGAAGAGATAAAATTGAATGCAGCAAATTCTGAATTTGGAGGATACGGTGCTCTGTTGAGAATTTCAGTTACAAATGTTAATGAAGAAATTCAAATTGCCTATACAAACCCAAAATATATTACAAATGTTTATCGAATGAATGATAATCTGGACTCAGTTTCAGATAAGTTAATTGCTATAATTGGTAACGAAAAAAAATTTGGTGCCAAAAAGGGAAATTCTGCAGAGAAATTACGAAAATATCATTATAAAGCAATGATGCCATATTTTGATGATCAAACGGTTTTGGCAGAATACAAATCCCATGAAGATGCAATGGAAGCAATAAATGCAGGATTTAATAAAAATTCAACTTTGGTTGAAAAAATCTATGAAGTAAATATTCCCGGTAAAGATGAAATCGTTTTTGGAGTTGCAATAAAAGAAGGTAGTGGTGCAGACCAACGAATTTTGGATAATTGTGACAAAGAGGAATTGAAACAGACTTGTTATTTACCTTATGAAATTCTTCTTTCCGGTAATACAGTATATGCAATGGAAGGGAAATATCGTATTGCAATCAGTTTTCCAGATTTGAGTATGGGAACTTTTATGAAAATTTCAACTGCTCCCGGTGCAATTACCAAAGCACTGAAAAAAGTCGCAAAAAACGAATAAAGATTTAAAAAGGTAAAAAAGCCTCTGATGAGGCTTTTTTATGCTTGAATTCGATCAGTACTTTAGCAAATCTACATAGCCACTCTTTTTCAATATCTTAAACATTTGGGTCTCTTTTTCAGTTGGCTTGACTGCTCTTCTCAACCAGGCTGTAAAAAGCCAAGTTAAATAATGTTTGTGCCCATCTTTTTCCCATGTATCATTTAAGCCAAGATGTTTTGATTTGTCATCAAAAGTTGCAACCATTTCATCAAGTTCGCTCGCTGTCATCTGATGATACTCTTCATCATGAACTATTCCCAATCCATCCAAACGTCCCTTTTGATATTTTGGTTCTTCTGTTGGATATCCCAAAACCATTGCGATTAATGGAAAACAATTTTCTTTCGGCAATTTGAGGATATCATAAACCCTATTCATATCGCCACGATGAATTCCATTGGTGAGAAGAAAATCAATTCCCATAGATTTGGCTGCAATTCCAGCCGTCTGAGCAACAATGGAAGCATTAACACTTCCAGTAACCAAATTGGTAATATTATCAGTATAATATGGATGATCTAAATGATCTGCACAGGCTTTTAATCGACTGTGGTCCACACAATACACAAACATGTGACTTCCAACATATCCACAGACTTTTTTCATTTTTTCTTTGTCTTTGACCACAACAACAGAATAGGTTTGCATGTTCGATGAATTAGCTGCTCTAAAGCTCGCTTGTAAAATTTGTTTGATCTGGTGGTTCGGGATATTTTGATCTGTAAAATTTCCATGAATTGTCCTCAAACTTTGAAGTGTTTTCATGGTTTCATTATCTGCATCCAATTTTACATCAGCCTGAATTCCTGTTTGAAACAAGATAGAACCAGCTCCAACCGCCAATGATTTCTTCAAAAAATTTCGTCTCAGTAGATTTTTATTCATTCTTGAATTCTCCTTTTATCTATTTGAAAATAAACGAACTATTCATCTTTTTGAAGTATTATATGATAAGTTGCAATATTTTACTGATGAAATGCATGAGATTACATTTGACTCAATTTTTTAAACATTTTTCCTGCTGATTTACTATTGGGATTTAAATCTAATGCCTTTTTGTAATTTCTAATTGCTAAATCTCTATTTCCGTTATAATACAATGCTTCTCCATAACTATCATAGACATTCCAGACATCCGGATACAATTTTATATTCAAATGAAAAACCTTTAGTGCAGAATCAATATCATCCAATCGAATAAATTGATATCCAACTCTATTAATTATTCTTGCAAGATTTGGATATCTATTTTGATATTTTTCTATATCCTGCTCAATAATTTTACATGCGGTGTTTACATTTACCCCTGGAAAATAGAGCAATGCCTGCAAGTAATCATTCGGATGCCACTGATTGTAAACATCTTTTTCCACCCAATCTGTAACCAGATGAATTAATCCATTTTTATATTCTATTCTCGATGCAGAAGTAATAGCGTCAACATTCAATTCTGGCCGTGGTAGCCAATCCGCTCCACCAGATGTTACAAACATCATGATTTTTTCTGGGGTTTTTACTCTTTTTATAAATTTATTAGCATCTTTATTCAAACTGATAATAAATGAATTACAAATTATTATTCTGTCCCAATTGTCCTCATTAATTTCAGATAATTTACTAATATCTATTCCTCTGATATAAGCAGAATTTTTCACCAATGAATCACAAAGATTTTTCGTAAAATCATTTTTGAATTCTGTGCTCTGGGTTGCAATGAGAATTTTTTGAGTGGGATTTGGAGTGTTTATTTCAAAGGTTTCTGCTGTACGTGGATAAAATAAAAAAGTATAAATAGAACATGCAATAATCATCAATCCAACAACGCAACCAGCTAAAATAGCAACTGCTTTTAGAAGTTTTTCTTTCATGTCTAAGTCCTTTTGTTGAAAAATTACGGTAAGTTGGTTTTTTTAGGAGTATTGATTTGGGTGATTGGTTGTCAGGGTGATTTTTAAATAATGAATATCCAACAAGGAATGTCCAATGATGAAAATGAGATTATGAATTTCTTAGTAAAGTCGAGGTGAAATTTTTTTCAATAATAAATTTTGCTAACTTTATTGCATCCTTTTAATATTTACACCAAAATATTCCTGAAAAATCTTTTCATATCCACAATAACTTTGTTCACTTTTATACTTAAAATTCTGTTTTAAATATTTTTCAAGAATAATTGAATATATTAATGGAGCAAAATAGAGAACTTCAATTTTTCCAATATTTGTTAATATATATTTTTTATCATTATCAACATGATTTCCATGGGCATAATCATTTCTTAATTTATATAATTCATACAGTAATTTTTGAACTATATTTCCTTCTTGTTTTGAAATTTTAAATTTTTTATGCAAACTAAAATCTATATCATCTATGTATGTAATTGTAGTCCATTTATTAATATCACCCTTTTCTGGATGTAATAATATTTCAATTGCACTAATCCATAATCCAATCTTTACACCCCAATCATAATGTGTTGTAAACTGATTCATTGGACATCTAACAGCTTCAAAAATGATATAAAAAGATCTAAAAATTTTATTGATTAAAAATTGATCTCTATTTTCAATATGTTGACGTTTCCAAAAATCTAATAGCAGTATTAATAATGGAGCGTCAATATCAATATTCCTCAAATGGTGTAAATCTGAAATTTGAAGATCTTTTTGGAATTTATATGAACTAAGTGATACTTTAGAAAATTGATTTGAATATGCTGGAGTAAATATTGAGTACGTGCCATTATCATTTGAAGGAATTGTGACAACGGATAAGTCAAAATAATTTGACCAAAAAGGATAAAAACGGTTATTGTTTTCATTAATAAAGTGAAGTTTTCTACCTTTTAATATCCAATAAATAGATATAATATTCCTAAAATTAATAACTGCATCAAGCAATCTTTTTTGATTAATTTCCTTTTTCTGAATTAATACTGTTACATCAATATGATTTAGTTTTTCATCAATAAAATTAGATAATACGCTACATTCGTAATTTGGAATCTTATAATTAGCAATATCTTTAGAATTAATAATATCAATAAATTCTGTCTTAATATTTTCCTTTAATGCAATATTTGGCATTATCGCTAATATATTTTCCATAATTCACCTTTTATTAACAGTTAATAATATTTTATTAAAATAATAAAAAAAAAGCCTCCGAAATAATTCTCAGAGGCTTAATCTATATAAGTAGTAAAATACTATTTACTTTCAGCAACTCTTTTCAGAGTTTCTACAGTCAACTTCCAGAATCTCTCAACAGTTTCAATGTTTACTTCTTCTGAAGGTGAGTGAGGATTATTGATGTCAGGACCGTAAGAAATCATATCCATTCCAGGTCTTGTTTCACCAATGATTCCACATTCCAATCCGGCATGGATTGCTGCAGATTCAGTTTTTTTACCGAAAAGATCTTCATAAGCCTGAGACATAACTTTCAGGATTTTTGATTCAGGATTTGGATTCCATCCCGGATATCCGCCATGATGTTCTGCTTTACAACCAGCAAGTTCAGCAGTTGCTCTTACTTTTGCTGATAATTCATGTTTTGCTGATTCAACAAATGATCTCTGTGATGTTAGAATTTCCAAAGATTCATCGGCTTTCACAATTGCTAAGTTTGTTGAAGTTTCAACAACACCAGGCATTGCTGCACTCATTTGTTTTACACCATGAGGAATTGCTGAAATCAATCTTGTGAAAAGTTTAGTGAATTCAGGTGCAAATACTTTGTCAGGAGCACAACATGCTTCTTCAACAACAAGTTTTGCAGTATTTTCTGATAATTTATATTCAGCATTGATCACTGCTTCACATTCTGCAACCTGTGCTTTGATAGCTTCTACATCTTCAACTTTTGCAAGGAATTTACATTCTGCTTCACGAGGAATCGCATTGTGTTTTGTTCCACCATCGAATTTATATAGATCAACACCAAATTTGTCATTCAATGCAGCCAAAACTCTGCTCAATTGAACAATTGCATTGGCTCTCATTTTGTGAATATCAAGTCCGGAGTGTCCGCCTTTGAAACCTTCGATATAAAAGCGTAATGCTTTTTTACCGGCAGGTGCATCAACTTTTTCAATCTGTCTTGTAATATGCGTATCTTTTCCACCGGCACAACCAACGAAAAGTATCCCGTCTTCTTCAGAATCACCATTTAGAAGAATATCTGCAGTTACAAATCCTGGTTTCAATGCATTGGCACCAGTTAAACCAGTTTCTTCATCGATAGTGAATAGGAATTCCATTGCAGGATGAACCAAATCTTTGGATTCCATTACTACCAATGCAGCAACGACACCAACGCCATTGTCAGCACCAAGAGTTGTACCTTCTGCTCTTACAAATCCATCTTCAATTTTCATTTTAATTGGATCTTTGCGAAAATCATGTACAACTTCTTTATTTTTTTCACAAACCATATCGATATGTCCCTGCATCAACACTTTTGGTGCATTTTCACAACCAGGTGTAGCAGGTTTTGTTACAAGAACATTTCCCACTTCATCTATTACCACTGGAAGATCAAGTTTTTTTGCGAAATCAACCAACCATGCAGCAGCTTCTGCTTCGTGTCTTGATTCTCTTGGAATCTGGTTTAGTTCGAAAAATAATTTCCAGAATCTTTCGGGTTTTAAGCCTTCGAATACATAACTCATTGTTACTCTCCCATTTTTTATTTTTAACCACAGATTAACGCAGATTTTCACTGATTTGATCAGAATTTATCCGCGAAAATATGCGGCAAATAATTAGTGTTTTTTTTTATGCTAATACTTCTTTCAAAATTACAACAGCCTGGTCAATTTCTTCTTTTGTAATGACCAGTGGTGGTGCAATTCGGATCACATGTTCGTGAGTTTCTTTAGCCAGTATTCCTTTTTCCTGAAGTGCTTCGCAAAATCTTCTTGCTCCGCCTGCTTCTTTTTTCAGAACCATTCCTACCCAAAGTCCTTTTCCACGAATCAATTCAACATGTGGACTGTTAATTTTTTTCAATTCAGCTATTAAATAAGCACCTAATTCAGCTGATTTTTGGATCAAATTTTCATCTTTTAAAATCTGTAATGCTTCACGAGCTACAGAACAACCCAAAGGATTTCCGCCATAAGTTGAACCATGATCGCCAGGATTGAATACATTCATTACTTCAGCTGATGCAACAACTGCAGATACAGGATACATTCCACCAGAAAGTGCTTTACCAATGATTACCATGTCTGGTTTGATACCTTCATGTTCGAAAGCAAACATTTTTCCAGTTCTTCCAAGTCCAGCCTGAATTTCATCAGCTACGAAAAGAACATTGTTTTCTTTACAAAGTTCAGCAGCTTCTTTGAGAAAACCTTCTCTTGGTACAACTACGCCACTTTCACCCTGAATTGGTTCAATCATGAATGCAGCAGTATTTTTATTAATTGCACCAGCCAATGCTTCAATGTCACCATAAGGAATGATTTTGAAACCCGGTGTTAATGGACCGAAACCATCTTGATACTGTGGTTCATCAGAAAAAGAGATGATTGTTACAGTTCTTCCGTGGAAGTTTCCTGCACAAACAATAATTTCTGCTTTATTATCTTCAATACCTTTTACTTTATAGCCCCATTTTCTAGCTGCTTTGATTGCAGTTTCAACTGCTTCAGCACCAGAATTCATAGGTAACATTTTTTCATAACCTGTTGCTTCACAAAGTTCTTTTGCAAGTTCAGGTAATTGATCATTTCTAAAAGCTCTTGATGTCAATGCTAATGTTTCGCATTGGTCTTTCATTACTTTTACTAGTCTTGGGTGGCAATGTCCCTGATTTACAGCGGAATAGGCTGCAAGAAAATCCATATATTTTTTGCCGTCTACATCTTCTACCCAAATACCATTTCCTTTAGTCAATACTACATCCAATGGTTTATAATTTTTGGCACCGTACTTGTTTTCCAGTTCAATACAATGTTTGGTATTACTCATACAACTACCCTTTCATTTTTTTGTGTTAAATGGTTTAAATAATCTAATGTTTCCAAATTTAATTCTTTAAACATTAAAGTACAGTTTTTTCTTAGAAAAATATGAAGGAAATTTGCATTTTCCACAAAGCTTGATAAATTTGGTGATTATGGAACAATTTTTCTGAAATATTCTATAAGATAAGATGCTTTTTAAAAACTTAATATAGCCCGCTAAATATTCGAATGAACACGAAAATTTATCCACTAAGATCGCTATGAACACAAAATAAAATATAATAATATTTCTCTGTGTCCACTGTGCCTCTGTGGCTAATAATTTAACGGATTAAAAAACTCGGAGGAAAAAAATGTCAGTAAAAGAGCAAATCAAACAATATTTTGAAGAACATAAAGAAGAGATCACAAAAGAAATCGTAGATCTTACAAAAATCATGGTAAAAGAAAAAACAGTAAACGTAGTTTCATCAAAACTATCAGAACATCCCTACTTAAAATTCCGTGGTGAAGAATATCGTGTTGGTAATATTGTAAAAGATTTCCTCGATCGCAGTGGGATTGAATACAACGAATACGCTCGTATGGAAGGTCGCCCAAATATCATCGGAACTTTGGGAAAAAATGAAAATGGTAAAAGATTATTAATGCCAGGTCACATGGATGTAGTTCCTTCAGGTGATGGTTGGGACACTGATCCTTATGAAGCTTATGAAAAAGATGGCAATCTTTACGGACGTGGAACTCTTGATGACAAAGGACCACTGGCTTCTATTTTAGTTGCTGGAAAAGTTTTGAAGGATGCCGGACTTCTTGATGAACTGAAAGGTCAATTAATGTTAGCCGCACTTTCTGATGAAGAAGCTGAAGATCCAGATGGAATCGATTATGGAATCGGTTATTTATTAGAAGAAAAACTTATTGATCCAAGTTATGCTGTAATTCCTGATATTGGAGAAAATATGGTCAATATCGATATTGCTGAAAAAGGCCGTACAGTTTTCAAAATCAAATCAAAAGGTAAACAGGCTCACGGTTCCACACCGGAACGTGGTGTCAATGCTGTTTACATGATGTCCAGACTCGTTGTGGAAATGGAAAAAATGAAACTTGAATACACACCTCATGATGTGCTTGGACATCCAAGTCTTAATCTTGGTGAAATCAATGGTGGTGCTGCTCCAAATATCGTTCCTGGTTCATGCGAAATTACAATTGATATTCGCACAGTTCCAGGCATGTCAAAACAAAATGTAATTGATCAGTTAACTAAATTGACTGAAAAAATTGATGGTGAATTTGAAGTTAGCGTTATGTCATGGAATGAACCTCATGCGATTGATCCAAACAATGAAGTTGTAGATGCAATCCAAAGCAATTCCAAAGAAGTTCTCGGCTTTGAACCACAATGTTTTGGAATGGGTGGCGGAACTTACGCCAAAACTCTAAATATTGCAGGTGTAACATCTGTTGGTTGGGGCCCTGGTGATGACGAAATGTTTCACGTAGCCAATGAATTCGTAAATATCAAACAACTCTATGATTTTGCATTGTTGACTTGTTTGGTTTCAGTGGACTTATTAGGATAGTTGAATTAGTTAAACTAGTTGAACTGGTTAAAATAGTTAATTTGTGGAAAGGGCATCCGGTTGGGTGTCCTTTTTTATTGTTAAAATCGCTCCAAACTCTACACATTTTTTTCAAAAAGGGATAATTTTCATTTACAACCATATAAAAAGTGGGATAATTTTAACTTGACATTATACTGAAAGTAGGATAATTTTGGAATAAGTTTCCGATAAAACAGGATAATTTTGGAGTTTCATGAAGAGAAAAACAATATTAGATGTTAAAGATCATTTAAGCAGAAAGCAAATAACATTAATCATCGGTGCCAGACAGACTGGAAAAACCACCATGATGAAACAATTGAAGAACGATTTAGATAGACAAAGAAATCTAAATTTCTTTCTCACAATGGAAAATCCGGATCATCTCAATTTATTAAATCAGCATCCTGAAAAATTATTCCAAATCATTCCACCAATAAGTAATGAAAAAAGAATGATTGTCTTCATTGATGAAGTACAATATTTAAATAATCCATCAAACTTTCTGAAATATCACTACGATATGTATCAGGAAAAAATAAAATTTATTGTCAGCAGTTCATCCAGTTTTTATATCGATAAAAAGTTCAAGGATTCTATGGCTGGAAGAAAAAGAATTTTCACAATGCCAACGCTAGATTTTGAAGAATTTTTGATTTTTAAAAAGAAAGATGAACTTGTTCCTTATGTAAATTCCGGAAATATTCCTGGAATTTACAAAGATCAAATGATGACTCTATTCTATGAGTACATCATTTATGGAGGTTATCCGGAAGTTGTTTTGGAAAATGATATTATTGAAAAGCAAAAAATCCTGAAAGAAATTGCGGAGTCTTATGTAAAGAAAGATGCAATAGAATCATCTATACGATATCCAGATATCTATTTAAAATTAATGAAAATTTTATCGATGCAGGTTAGCAATTTATTGAACTATAATAATCTCAGTAATGATTTGAATTTATCAAACAAATCATTGGAATCTTATATTCATTTAATGAAAAAATCCTTTCATCTTTACACCATCACGCCTTTCTTTAATAATATATCAAAGGAATTGCGGAAACAGCCAAAACTCTACTTTGCTGATTTAGGTCTGAGGAATTATTTCTGTAATAATTTTGATCCAATAGGTTTGCGGGAAGATCGGGGAATGTTGTTTGAAAATTTTGCTTTCCGGCGATTTTTAGATAAATATTCTATTGATGAAATCAATTACTGGCGAACACAAAAAAAACAGGAAGTAGATTTTATCATCGATGGAAAATACGCATGG
>Ga0209692_10002850_pt1 | contig 17766 bp, 12 predicted proteins | sample tdDd472_FD_187129 | JGI IMG/M metagenome (GOLD analysis project Ga0209692, IMG submission 187129) | Marine sediment microbial communities from the Atlantic coast under amendment with organic carbon and nitrate - tdDd47.2 (SPAdes)... | ecosystem: Environmental > Aquatic > Marine > Coastal >...
TCTTCGACTTGCAATTTTTCGGTCGTCTCTCCATAGGACATGGACATGAAAATACGGCCAATTCCAGCACCAACAAGTGTGAGTGCAAGGAGGAACAGACCAACCGAGACATAGCGCCGTTCTTGAAAGGCACCAACAATAATAACCACCTCACTTATGAACATACCAAAAGGCGGTAAACCGGAAATGCCAATAAAACCGGCAAAGAACGAGATAAACGTTTTAGGCAGATAACTGATTATCCCCCCAATTCGCTGTACCTGTTTTGTACCAAATCCAAGCAGAATGTTACCGGCAGAAAGAAACAGTGAAGATTTCAGCAGAGAGTGATGGATAATATGGAGAAAGGCACCGTAAAGCGCAAAGCCCCCAATTCCGACACCAAAGGCAATAATACCCATATTTTTAATGCTCGAATAGGCGAGCATTCTCTTATAATCCGGTTGGCCAATTATAAAAATAGCGCCAACTAGCATGGAGAGAAGGCCGAAACCGATCAATACGTTGCCGGAGAATTCTCCAAGTCCGGCAACATGCATGAGTATATGCGTCTTATATATACCGAGAAAGGCACAATTAAGCAGAGCGCCTGAGAGCAGTGCCGATGCAGGACTAGGTGCTTGGCTGTGGGCGTCAGGTAGCCAGGTGTGCATTGGAGCAAGGCCCATTTTTGTGCCAAAACCGATAACCACAAAGATGAATCCGACTTTTAACCAGAGAGGATCGAGTTGTGATGCCACGGTGTTCAAAGAGCTAAATGTCAGCGGAGCGTCAATATTACCAAGATCCATGGCCAGGGTTATGAAAAAGTAACCAAGAAGGGCGAGAGCAATTCCCACTGAACAGATAAGAACATATTTCCAAGTTGCCTCAAGTGCCTCTTTGGACCGATGGATAAAGATGAGAGGTGCGCTGACCAAGGTCGTTGCCTCGATGGCTATCCACAGCACAATAGGATGGTCGGAAAGTGTCACCATGGACATGGTCCCGAGAAAGAGCAACATGCAACATATAAAAATCGGTTTGTTCTCCATTTCAGATTCTTTCATATAAGAAAAAGAGTAGAGCGAAATACAGACAAAGATAAAAGAGGTGACCATGAGAATCAGCAAACCTTCAGGGGAGGTACTGAAATAGCTGGTAAAGACCGGAGTGAGACTGCCCATCCAACTCATTATTGTGAGTTGAAGATGTAACAGTGCGGTAATTAATAGCAATATTCTGCCTAAGGTTGCGGGGAGCGCAAGTGCCATAAGACCCGTTGCAAGTGGCAGCAAAAAAATAAACTCAATCATGTTATCAATCCTTTAAACGTCCAAGTAGAGTGGTATCGACATCATCGAAGGCACTGTTGATATTGTGCAGGATGATTCCCATGATCATTACGCCTACCAAAAGATCGAGCAAGACTCCGAATTCGACAACATAGAGCGTCTGGCTATGTTTTGTCAGGGCAGTACCGATGAGGTAAATCCCGTTTTCCAGCATCAGATAGCCTATGACCTGAGTTATCGCCTTGCTTCTTGCCATCATCAGGAAAAAACCGGCAGCCATAGTGGTAATGGCGGTTATCAGGACCATATCGTGTCCAGCTGGCAGAGAGAGCCGAAGGTGGCTGGTGATGAAAACGGAGAAAATTAACATAACAAGGCCAGCTAAAATCGAAGCATGATAGCCAATAAAAGGTTCGATCTCCCGTTTGATGGCAATCCGCTTGACGGCCATATAGAGCAGACCGGGAATAAGCAGACCCTTGATCAAAATCATGAGTTGAAAAAAGATAAGAGCACCACTGCCAAGGGATTCGTGACCTTTTAGAAAAAGTGGGGTGAGTGAAACCATAATTCCCTGTAAGGCCATAATTCTGACCAGGGCAATAAGTCTGGTGGAAGCCAGAGATAACAAGACCGAAAGAAGGGTGATCACCAGAATACATTCAGTAATATTTGTCATTGCAAGATCCCCATGGTTAAGATGGCTGCAAAAAATACCAGGGCAAAAGAAGTAAGGATGAATTGAGGTACTAGATCCATTCTAAATCGCGCCATTATCGACTCTGTTATGCCAATGGCAATATAGACGGTGGCGAGAATGGCGTAGAAAATCAGACCGTTGACTACTCCGTTTGCAGATGTGAACGGGTATATTATGTGCGCTATAAACGCAGAGTAGAAAAACAGTTTGTAAAACGATCCAAGTTCAATGAGCGCAAGGTCCGGTCCGCTGTGATCAAGGATCATCACTTCATGGATCATCGTCAGCTCCAGATGGGTCGCCGGATCGTCCACAGGCACCCGGGAGTTTTCGGTGAGCAGTATCATAAACAGGGCAACGATGACAAAGAGCAACAGGGCCCCCGAGGCATTCATCAGGGAAATCTGGTTTTCTCCGATAAAATATTCGGCGAAACTGAGTGAGCCGGTGAGGCGGTAGAACAGTATCAGAATGGTGAAAATAGTTGCTTCTGCTAAAGTCGAGAAAAAGACTTCCCTGGCTGCCCCCATACCCTCAAAAGGTGAGGCAGTATCCAATGCTGCAATAACGGTGAAAAAACGCCCTATGCCCATGATATAGAAAAGGACTATGATATCACCATGAAAGGAAAAGAGTGGTGTGCTCCCCGCAAATGGGAAAAACAGCAGGACAATGAGCGCTGTGGCAAATGAGACGGTTGGGCCAAGTTTAAATACAAAGCTGGTGCTGGTGCTGTAGACTGAGCCTTTGCGTAAAAGTTTTATTATGGTGAAATACTTTATGAAAAGTGGCGGACCCTGTTTGCCCGCAAAATACGCTTTCGTTTTTAAAATGATACCGGGAAAAATCGGTGCCGCCAGTATCGCTATGGCGAGTGTTATATATGTTTCCATTAATTACCTCAGATAAAGAGCAGAAGAGCAATGATAGTCACAATAATATAGCCAATATACAGCTGGATATGACCGTGCTGTATCCAGCGCAACTTTGCCAGGAGGTAAAGAATAGGGCTGACTATGTGGTCGACAAGAGTTGTTTCTGCAATGTCGTCCACCCGCGATTCATAGGTAGTACGACCAGGAAATATCCTGTTGATTCCTGAATAATTTGTCCTGATGTGCACGAAGGGGCGAAAAAAATCGACAATACTCATCGCATAGGATGTTCCGGTATACTGCATTTTCACAGTCGGTTGGGTAAAACCACAGCCCCAGGTCGATCCCCGGCTAATTTCTTTTTTGAGGTAGAAAACTTTTCGAAGCAACACGCTAAGTAGAAAGACGCCGAGTAACAAACGGGCAGCAAAGGCTAAATTGCCGGCCACAATTGTTATCTCATCTGTTCCGACCAGTTGAAGGGTCTTGATGCTTTTGAGCCCCTGGAAGACTGCCATAATAAAGGGTTCTGGAAAAATTCCGATTACCAGGCACGCGGTTGACAAAAAAAGCATGGGAAGGGTCATGGTGAATCCTGTTTCAAGTGCTTCCGCTGCCTTTTGGGTTCGCGGTTCGCCAAGAAAGACGACACCTACTACTTTTGAAAAGCACGCTGCTGCTAACCCACCAATAATGGCCAGAGAAAGGATAGCGAGCATGGTAAAGATAAAAGAAGATCCACTCAGGGTGAGGCCGTGGAAAGCCCCATAATAGATTAAAAACTCACTGACAAAACCATTGAATGGTGGAAGACCGGAAATAGAAACGGAACCGATCAAAAATGTTTTGCCGGTAGTTGGCATTCTCTTCATAAGGCCGCCCAATTGATCAATGTGCCTTACTTTTGTTTTCTGCAGTACCGCCCCTGCACCAAAAAATAGCAGGGATTTAAAGATGGAATGATTGAGTACATGGAGCAGACCACCGGCGAAACCAAAGCTTGCCATAACCATGTTTTCTGAAGCAATACCGATCATACCGATACCGGTGCCAATGAGAATGATGCCGATATTTTCAACGCTGTGATAGGCGAGCAGTTTTTTGAGATCGTGTTTGCCAAGAGCGTACACTACTCCAAGTATTCCAGAGACTATGCCAAGCAAGAGCACTGCCTCACCAAAAATAAGCTCAGTTACCCCCAGAGTGGCATAAAGACGAATGATGCCGTAGATCCCCATCTTAATCATAACGCCCGACATAACCGCAGAGATATTGCTTGGAGCTGCAGGGTGAGCGTGGGGCAGCCACATGTGCAGCGGAAAGATACCGGCCTTTGAACCAAAGCCGACAAGGGCAAGGAAAAACACAATTATTTTGATACCCCCAGGCATATCAGCAAAAGATAGAAAATCGTATGTTCCTGTATAGCTGTAAGCAAGAGAGAAGGCCGCGAAGATAAACATGGCCCCGACATGGGTGAATATAAAGTAGATGTACCCCGCTTTTCGTGTGGCCTTTTCTTGAAACTCGTGCATGACGAGAAAAAAGGAGGAGAGCGACATAATTTCCCAGACCAGGGCAAAGCTGATGATGTTGTCAGCGGTGGCCACCAAGGCCATGGATATAATGAGCAGGGTGAGGAAAAAATAGTTTACCGCGACCCGTCCCCTCTGCTCTGCTTTGTCCATATAGTGAAAGCTGTAGAGTGCGGCGAGAGGGCAAACCCCAAATATAGGAATAAGGAAAAAAGCTGAAAGCGAATCTAAGGTAAAAGTAAGTGTAAACAGGTGCAACCATGTGGTTGAAAATGTAACAACTATTCCGTTTTGAAGCGGTCCCCATATTGCGTATAACCCTATCAAACTGCCTGCGGCTGTGATAGCTACATAACCGGCTTTCATCAGGCTGAACTGTCGGTAAGTCAGCAATGCATAAATCCCACCGGCTAATAAAACAGTAAGTGAAAGTAAAAAGGTGTCCATCATTCCTCGCTTATCGGGGTTAGTGTGTCGTATGAATCACTATGGTGAATGTTGCATCGGTGTTGTAGTCTTCTGTGTCAACATACTTTGGCCATACCGCCTCCAAGTGGATTGTGATGAATATTTCAGCATATCTTTGTTTATATTATGGGTTTTTATGGGAAGATAAGTGTTTTGGCGAGGTACTTTCTGCATGTGGCAAATCTCGTTGTGCAACAACCACATTAAGCAATCGTAGTGTATGCCTAGCGCTTAACTGTTTGTTTCTTGTTCAAAGGTGAAGCCATACCAAACGCCATCTTGTTCAGCATGAACTTCCGGTATGATTTCTTCAAAATTGCCAATTCTACTTTTGAGAAAAACCAGCCAATTAAATGCATCCACTGTGGCTACGAAGGGACCTACCTCTGTCAGGGTCTCCTTCTGGCCATGGTATTTAGATAAATAATTTTTAATTTGTTCCGGTTCTTTGGTAACGCCGATGAGAATTTTCAAGTGCCACCTTTCTGCGAAATTTGAATAGTTAGGTTTTGAACATAAGCAGCAAGATAAATGCCAACACTCACAATGACGGACGGATACCATACGTAAACCCTAGAATTACTTCACAAAAAAACACTAACTAAAAGAACTGATTTCAGTTGCAACGAGGATTTACTTAAAGATAAAAAGGGGCAGGAGGTCTTTCAGGATAAGTCGTGGGGCACTATGCCCCAACTTAAAAGAAGAACAATGAAGAGTAGGGGTAAAAAGACAAAAAAATGATATTGGGGAGAGAGAGTCCTTGGCTGTATATCTTGGCTAATTTCTATACAAAAAAGGACCTCCCTTACCATTCCGGGGCAGAATGCCCCAATAAGGCAAAATACCCCAATCAGAATTAAAACCCCGATAAACGGGGAGAAAGGCGGGTCAGGAGAAATGCAAGCAAATGATGCAAAAATTATTGCGCTTCGTAGCCTTGTAGTTTGCGGTAAAGAGTTTTTCTATCAACTTGCAAGATACGTGCTGTCAACGTTCTGTTGCCACCACTTCTTGTAAGAACATGCATAATGTACCGCCGCTCCATCTCCTCCATGGATATCAGTTCCATGGGGTCCTCGGCTCCCAGAAGGATATAGTTGTTTCTGAAAAGACGTATTTTTTCGGGCAGATCATCGGGTACAATTTTATCAAAATTGGTAAGAGCCACAGCATGCTCTATTGCATTACGGAGTTCCCGGACGTTTCCCGGCCAGGTGTACTCAAGCAGCTTTTCTACTGTTGCATCGGAGAGACCCGTTATGGCCTTATTCTGCCTGGTAGAAAAATGTTCAATGAATTTCCGCGCAAGCAGGAGAATATCAGCACCCCTGGAGCGCAATGGGGGCATCTCTATGTTTATCACGTTGAGTCTGTAAAATAGATCTTCTCTGAAAAGGCCGTCTTCAACTGCGGATTCAAGATCTCGATTAGTAGCGGCAATTATTCGCACATCGAAGGGATGCTCCGTCGTCCCTCCAACAGGTCTAACACAACGCTCCTCAAGTGCTCTAAGTAGTTTAGGTTGTAAATCCAGGGGGATTTCCCCGACCTCGTCTAAGAACAAGGTGCCTCGGTCGGCTTCAAGAAACAAGCCCTTGCTATGGTTTTTCGCATCAGTGAAAGCACCTTTCCTGTGACCGAACAATTCACTTTCCAGGAGCTGACTGGGCATAGCAGCGCAGTTAATAGTTGTCAGCGATTGTTCTCTTCTACGGCTATGCATATGTACTGCTCTGGCTGTGAGTTCTTTGCCTGAGCCACTTTCACCGGTTATCAAAAGAGATGCTTCAGAATCTGCAATACGGCTGAGTTTTGAGAACAGCTCCTCCATCGCTGGACTTTCACCAACCAGGTTGTCAAAACTTTGGGGATGTTTGACTTCATCTCGCAGTTTTTTGACTGTTTCCTGCAGATTTCTGTATCGCACAGCCCGATCCAGTGACAGTGCAAGCATATCCAGATCAAGAGGCTTGGTGACAAAATCATAGGCCCCGGCCCTGATAGCTGCAATTGCCGTATCCATATTACCAAAGGCAGTCATAATTATAACAGGTATATCCGGTTTGTTGATGACAATGCTATTGCAGATCTCAACACCATTCTTGTCCGGCAGATGTATATCGGCAAGAACGACATCCGTCATCTGAGATTGAACTGCAGCAAGCCCTTCCAAACCAGAAGTGAATGTTGAAACTGTATAACCCCTGCGGCCAAGTCCTTCAGACAACATATCACACATGTCCTGATCATCTTCAATAACGAGAATTTTCCCTCTCATTTCCTTTCCTCTTTTATGGGGAGGTAAACAGTAAAACATGCCCCATGTTGGACAGTGCTTTCGATATCGATCCAGCCTCCATATTCTTGAACAATACCATGGGCAATTGATAGACCCAGTCCGGTACCTGTACCAATGGTTTTGGTGGTGAAAAAGGGTGTGAATATGTGTTCAAGATTTTCTTTACAAATGCCCTCACCTTCATCTTGAATTCGTACTTTCAGGTACTTATTTCTGATCCGATTTTCATCTACAGAGCTTGACAGCATTTCATTAGAAAGAGTGACATCCACTTTCCCACCCTCAGGCATGGCCTGAATAGAGTTCATCATTAAGTTGACTAAGACCTGTTGAAGTTGTGAAAAATCAGCACTGAGCATTACTTGCGTATCTTCTTGTTTGTTAAGATAAAAAGATACGCGTTGTTTACTGGCCATGGGGTAAAGCAGTTGGAATACCTGTTTAACATGAAAGGCAAAGTCTTCCGTTGCTTTTTTCTGTTTCGGTTGCCGTGTAAAATCAAGTAGCTGTCTGATTATAACAGTCATTCGTTCTGCCTGGTTTTTAATAATTGTTGCGCAATGCTGGATATCTTCCACCGATAATTGTTCGCCTATGATCATTTTGGCCCTGCCATCAACGACATTCAGCGGTGTCCCTAATTCGTGCGCAATCTCGGCTGAAAGAACACCAAAAGAGGAGAGACGTTCCGTATGACGAAGTTGTTCGAGAGTTTTTAAACGGGCGTCATATTCAAAATTTATTTTTTCTTTGGCAATGAGCAGGCGCGAGCACATGTCGTTCATGGTTTGAGTCATTTCCGCCAATTCGTCGTTGCCGACAATCTCGGTATTTACCTTGAAATTTCCCTGACCAATTCGTTTTGCCTGTGCCATAAGCCTGTTCAATGGAATACGAATTTTACGATCGATAAAAAGATAGAGGATCAAACCGCAAATGAGACCAAGCATGCTGGTGATGGTCACGGCTCGAACCAACATTTTTTTTGAAAATTCTTTGAAAGAAAGAAGAGTCTGGCTCAATTCAAGGGCGCCTTGCTGAGCTTTTCCTACGTCCACCGGCACATAGGTGTATCGGAGCAAGGAGCCACCCGCTTCCTGCATTTTCAGCGAGACAATTTCTCCATGAAGAATTTTACCCAATTGTTCTTTTTCCGTGGCAGCCCCGGTAAAGGAGTTAAGCAGCTCAGCAGGCCAGACCCACCGAATGCGTATAGAACCAGACCCGCTTGCATCACGGATAAGTTCAAGGGCCTTTTCTTCTCCATTTTCCTTCCAGACATGGGCAATCATACCGGAAATAGACTTTCCGTCTTGAATTGCGTTGGTGACCATATCAGTTTCATATTGCTTGATTTCAGCCTGAAAGCTGAGGTATTCATCAACCCCAATCATGGCGATCATTCCAAGAAATAGATAGCCATACAAATGATAAAAAAGTTTCATGTTTTTCTGAGTTATAGGCGAAGCAAGACTGAAGTGTTACGCTTCAGTATCAGGGGAAATGGATTATGCGGCAGCCACAGGCATCCATTTAATTGTAATCAACATGTTTTTGTATATACACAAACTGAATTTTGCCAAGAATGTCAAATTCTATGTCCCACATTGGACATATGGGGATCTCGAATTATTGACTTTTTTCGTTCAAAACCGAAGCCTGCCAAAACCCTTACAACAGACATATGTTGATATTAGGTTGATATAATTTTTGGCATAATAAAGAGCTTGGGAGAATATTTAATGGATGCTGGATGAGTTGGACTAAGGTGGCTTCAGGATTAACACACCTGCGGTTTATGCTGGAGTGATAGGGTGGAAAATATGTTTTTACACGACTCACTACTAAGACATTTTGTCATATTTTTTCAACTTCCGCCACAGGGATACTCGGTCTATGCCTATGATTTTTGCGGCCTGGGTCTTGTTTCCATCCACGCTCTTGAGTACTGACAGAATATACTCGCGTTCATTTTCTTCAAGGCTCCTGGTTGGCTCAGCAGCATAAAAAGATGGTTGGTGAATATGCAGATTACTACTGAAATCAGAGGATAGATGATGAACTTTTATCTCCGAATCTTCACAAATAGCTAAGGCACGTTCAATGGTATTTTCAAGTTCACGTGCATTCCCCGGAAAATCGTGTTGCTGAAGTCGCAGCAGTGCCTGTGGTGATATACTCTTGACCATATCATGAGATGGTGCAAATTTTGCCAGAAAATAGTTGACGAGCAGGGGAATGTCATTTCTCCGCTCCCGTAGGGGTGGGATATGAAGATGGACCACATTGAGCCGATAAAACAGATCTTGGCGAAACATTCCCTTTTCAATTTCTTCCTTGAGATCCCTGTTAGTTGCGGCCAATATACGAACATCTATTGATATCTCCGCTGTACCACCTACTCTGATGATTTTTTTTTCCTGTAAAACCCTTAATAGTTTCACCTGCATGGAGAGAGGCATTTCACCGATTTCATCTAAAAGGATGACCCCTCCATTGGCCGATTCGAGAAGTCCATGCCGCATTGCGCCAGCGTCTGTGTAAGCGTCCTTTTCGTGGCCAAACAGTTCGTTGAGCATCAAATCTTCAGTCATTGCCCCACAATTTATGGGGAGAAAGCGTTTGCTGGCTCGGGGACTCAGCTCATAAATGATTTTTGCAACAAGCTCTTTACCGGTTCCGGTTTCGCCGGTAATCAGGATATTGCAATCAAGCTGGGAGAAGTGGGCTATAGAATCCTTGAGTTTCAATATATTAGGGCTGTGACCGATAAATTGCGTCGTACCTTTTTGTGCATTAATTCGCTGCTTAAGACGGCTGATCTCCCAGCGAAGCTGGGTTTTTTCGGTTGCCCGTAAGACCAGCGCATGAAGCTCTTTGAGTTTGATTGGCTTTGGAAGATAGTAAAATGCGCCCTGTGCCATGGCGGTGACAGCAGAGTTAACCGTCGCATACCCCGTAACAATGATGACCTCACTCTCTGGATGAAGCTGCTTGGCCCTCTCCATCACCTGAATTCCATCGACAACACTCATTTTTAAATCTGTTATAACCAGATCAAAATGGAGCCGGTGCAAAAGTTCGATGGCCTCCTCTCCGCTTCCTGCAGTTGTAACCGCAAAGCCGTTTCGATCAAGAAATAACCCCACGTTCTCGAGGTTTATCGACTCATCATCAACGAGCAGAATTGAAATTCTTTTTTCTTCAGACATTTCATTTCCTGAAAAATTTAATTTTCGGCAGTCATATCAGCTTCTGCTTCATCCGTATGCAATGGCAGCTCAATAATAAATTTTGAGCCCTTTCCTCTCTCTGACTCTACCCTTATTGCCCCTTTGAGTTTTTCAATAATACCGTAAACAACTGCTAGCCCCAACCCAGTACCATCTTCTGCATTTTTGGTAGTGAAGAAAGGATCAAATATCTGCGGCAGATCTTTTTCCTCAATACCTATGCCTGTATCAGCAATTGTAAGGACAGCATTCCCGTTTTCAGTGTCTTTCTCAGCGTAAATGGAGACCTGTCCAGGAGGTGAAACAATTGCCTGAATAGCGTTGATGGTGAGATTGAGGATGGCTTCGATCATCTTCTGAGCATCTACGAATAAAGTTATGTCTTTGGGGATATCGGTATTCAATACAACGCCAGCAGGAACCTCACTCGCAACCAGTAGGGATACCTTTTTAACAATGGTGAACAGGAGGCAGGGTTTGAGAGAGAATGACTGGGTTCTTGAGAACTCCAGAAGCCCACGAACAATTTCCCCGGCACGCTGAGTCTCCTGATTAATTGTTTCGAGCATTTTTACAACAAATGGATTCTGTTTTTCGTCAATATCAGCAAGAGCTAACTGGCATGACGTTGAAATATTATTGAGCGGATTGTTGATCTGATGCGCGGTCCCCGAGGCCAATGTGCCGATTGAAGACAGTTTTTTGGCCTGAAAGAGTTGTTTCTGATGTTCATCAAGGTCAGTGACCATTTTGTTAAACGCTTCCAGTACGCGGCGAACCTCACCTTTCTCGTTGGTCATGGGTAAAAGAGAAAAGGTACCATTACTCACACCAATTGCTGCATTTTCCACTAGCTGCAAAGGGTAAATTATTGAGGTATACAAAAGGATTACTGTAAAGATTGAAAGAAGACCGAGAAACAGTATTGCCTCAGCCAACCTGTTGTTAAAATTGGATATAAATTCCTTCATGTTCTGTTGTTCATCCAGGACCAGTTTTTCTGTCATACTGACCAGTTCCTGGCCCAGGTCACGGATTTTCAAACGCGAAGGGCTCTGGATAATTTCTATTCGAGAAGTGTAGTTATTTTTAAGATCTAGGAAGCTTTCTTTATAGGCAGTGAGTTTAATCGAAAAGTCATTCAGTTCTGACGGGTGTACCATTATTTTAAGGTCAGCAGCAACCTTAGAAACTGCTATTTGAGCATCATTTATGTAGCTCAATACTTTTTCAAAATTTTCATTATCATGGCTAATAAGAAAGTTTTTCTCATATCGTCGAATCTCAAGGCAGATATTACTGAGATTACTAGCATGCATGAGAAGGTTGACATCATCATTGAAGAGTTTGAAATCCGCAAGAAAAGTTATTCCGACGATAACATGGAATAGCATATGGAGACAGAAGCACCCAACCATCTTCTGGCGAAGGTTTAAAGAGGCCATAGAACCTTTATTTTCCGCTGTTTGAATTGGAATAATAATAACGGTAAAAACATATACGCGTTCAATGAATAACCAATTTATCCATAAGCAAGTTTGAGGCCAATGAAAATACCAAGCCCCAGACATCTCCATCCTCCTATGCCTATAGAGTATTCCGAGCTATTGAGGCAAATTGAACAAAAGGGTGCCTCTCATATAAACAGTGTTGCATATCTATAACACTGTTGCAATATGCAATGTTGCTCATCGCAACATCCCTGCTGGAAAAAGGCTCTTCGATTCTGTCTTATATTAAAAATATTCTGATTCTTTATACCCTAAACTCCTGTCAATTACAGAGTCTCCAAGCTGTTACATCCTGCAACACCATGGTGTTTAGCACCATCAGCTTTTTCAGCTTTCCTATCAATTCATATGTGGTGAAATATCCCTTTGCAAGCTGTTCATTGAACAGATGGAAAAACGGCATACGGGTTGCAAATCGCAATGCGAAGAGATTCGCTATCAAATGAGTGGCCTTTGATATAATTTTATGGAGGAAAATGATGAGAAATTTTTTAGTTACAAAAAATGGAGGTGAAAATATTCATTCACCGCCGGCGTGGGGAGAAATCCTCCCACACGGGACTATCGATACTGTCATGTTTTATGGAATTGTTGCCTTTTTCAATAATACGATGACCAAGAGTATTGGCATCCATACTCCTTAGGATAAGAAGGGAAAAATGACTTTACCAATAATATTGGTCATGGCTGTTCTGGTCCTGGCTATTCTACTTTTTATTTTTGAATGGGTTCGTGTCGATGTCGTCGGCATACTTATGATGATAATTCTCCCCCTGCTCGGTCTTGTAACTCCCAAAGAGGCCATCAGCGGACTTTCCAGTAATGCGGTTGTTTCTATCATTGCAGTAATAATAATTGGCGCTGGTCTTGATAAAACAGGCGCTATGAACTCGCTTGCCAGAATATTGCTCAAGTTTGCAGGAAAGAGTGAGAGCAGAATAATGGTTCTCATTTCGGGAACGGTGGCGTTTATTTCAAGTTTTATGCAGAACATTGGGGCGGCAGCCCTTTTTCTGCCGGCAACCAAACGTATCTGTCGTCAGACGAGTATCCCTGTATCAAGAATCCTTATGCCGATGGGGTTTTGTGCAATAATCGGAGGTTGCATCACCCTGATTGGTTCAAGTCCTCTAATCCTGCTCAACGATGTCATGAAAATTTCAGACCCGGATGTTGAGGCTTTTGGGCTTTTTGCTGTTACTCCTGTAGGCTTGGCATTAATTGTTGCGGCCCTCATATATTTCGTCTTATTGGGTCGATTTATTCTTCCTGCCGGCCAGGGAGGGGAAGGTGGCGGAGGATCGATGTCTCAGCTCTTACAGAAGACATATAGTGATATCGGAACACTTATTGAGATCGAGGTTCCGGATTCTTTTGAGGGACCAAAAACTCTGGACGACCTGGATATTGGGCGGATGTTCTTCACAACCATCCTCGGTATTGCCGGTAAAGGGAAAACATCCATTTCTTCTCCAGGTTTTGCTGATGTTATTCAGGGAGGAGATACGATTGTCGCCGGGGGCCCACCGGATTCGATTGCCAAGATGGCCCAGGCTTTCGGTTGGATTATAAAAGATGATCTTGAGGTCTTTGCCGAGGCTTTATCCCCTAACAATTTCGGTACGATGGAGGCAATAATTACGCCGCGTTCGGAGTTGGTTGGAAATAGCATGCGCAACCTTTCGTTTCGAAATAAAAATGGTGTAAGTCCAGTGGCAGTGTTCAGGGAAAATAAAACATTTGTCGGTGATATTTCTACCATGATATTACGATCCGGCGATGCCCTTCTGCTCCTGGGATCTTGGGAAAAATTTCATTATCTGAAGGAAGTGCCGGGTCTCGTCCTCAGTGAGGATGTGCAGGGAGAAATACTTCGCACTGACAAAGTCAAGTTCGCCGTGGGAAGTCTGGTTCTTGCTCTTATCATGATTCTTGGTTTTCATGTCCAGCTTTCCATCGCCCTGCTCACCGGTGCAATGGCCATGGTTCTTACTAAGGTCCTCTCAATTGATGAAGCCTATGATTCGGTGGACTGGATGACCGTCTTCCTCCTTGGCGGACTTATCCCCTTAGGTATCGCTTTCGAAAAATCCGGGGCGGCAAAGCTTATTGCTGAAACAATTATGGGAACGATGGGATCAGTTGCGCCTATCATTCTCCTCACAGTTATTGCCATCCTGACTTCATTTTTCACTCTGGTTGCTTCAAATGTTGGGGCAACAGTATTGATGGTGCCCCTGGCGATGAATATGGCAGCAAGTGCTGGTGCAGACCCCCGAATTGCAGCACTGGTAGTCGCTGTTGCCTGCTCCAATACTTTTATATTGCCTACCCACCAGGTTAATGCCTTGATAATGCGCCCGGGAGGATACAAAACGAAAGATTATTTCAGAGCCGGTGCGGGAATGACTGTCCTGTATCTCGTGGTAATGATGGCTTCCATAGCTCTATTTTATGGTGTCTCCGGCTGATCAGTGACAAAGAGTAATCCTCTTTTCCGGCATGTGGAGAGAATTGCTGTCCATCCCCGCAGCGGTCATAAAGAATATTGTATCAATCATTTATCAATACAAGGATACCTTAAATGAAAATCTTCCTCTCATTCTGTGTTCTCTTGCTTTGCTCTGCAGGGCAGGTATTCGCCTCATCCGGTCATGGGGCCAGTGGAACTGCGATGTCCTTTACTTCCTCTGCTCTAGGCTACAGTGCCCTCATTCTCTTCGCCTTGGCATATTTACTTGTTATATTTGAAGAAAAAACTCACCTGCGAAAAAGTAAACCGGTAATGATGGCGGCTGGATTAATCTGGGTTCTTTTGGCTATTACCTATCGGATGGCGGGTATTCCAGCAGCAGAGGCTCATGACGCTATACTCCACAATATGACAGAGTATGCCGAGTTGATGCTTTTTCTGCTTGCTGCTATGACCTATATTAATTCAATGGATGAGCGTAATGTTTTTCAGGCTTTGCGTTCTACCCTCGTTTCCAAAGGATTTTCTTTGCGGATCATTTTCTGGATTACGGGCTTTCTGGCTTTTGTCATATCACCAATTGCAGATAATCTGACTACCGCTCTCCTCATGGGAGCAGTAGTTATGGCGGTGGCAAAAGACAACAAGAAGTTTATTGCTCTTGCCTGTATCAATATCGTGGTCGGCGCGAATGCAGGCGGAGCTTTTTCGCCTTTTGGCGATATTACCACCCTTATGGTCTGGCAGAAAGGTCAGGCTACTTTTGGTGAGTTCTTTTATCTTTTCTTCCCGGCCTTATTTAATTGGGTTATCCCGGCTGCCATCATGAGCATCTTTGTTTCCAAAGAGATTCCGGAAGCTCTTGATGAAAAAGTGCAGATGAAGTTTGGTGCCAGGAGAATCATGTTTCTTTTTATTATGACTATTGTTACCGCAGTTTCCTTTCACAATTTTCTTGATCTTCCACCAGCTGCAGGGATGATGCTGGGGCTTTCCTACCTCGGTATTTTTTCACACTTCATAAAAGTTAGAGAAAAGCGTGACAGGGAATATGATGAACCTTTTGGTCTTGCTGATGGTAATGAGAAGCCCACTTTCGATATCTTCAAAAAAATTGCCAAAGCAGAATGGGACACGCTGCTCTTTTTCTACGGGGTTATTCTCTGTGTCGGCGGTCTTTCACAGTTTGGTTATCTGGCACTTGTTTCCCATCAGATGTATGATGGATTAGGCGCTACATACGCAAATGTCCTCGTTGGTATCTTGTCGGCGATTGTTGATAATATTCCGGTAATGTTTGCAGTATTGACCATGGACCCGTCCATGCCGCTTGGGCAATGGCTGCTTGTTACCCTGACGGCAGGTGTTGGCGGCAGTCTCCTTTCTATTGGCTCGGCCGCTGGGGTTGCCCTGATGGGATCGGCCAGGGGAACCTATACTTTTGGTGCTCATTTAAAATGGGCTCCGGTAGTTGCTATCGGCTATGCAGCCAGTATCTACTGCCATATTTTTATAAATAGCCGCTTATTTTAATCCGTTATTAAAAGTTTACCTGCAGTGCAGATTTTCATGGTCTTCACTTAAAATTTTCCTCAACCGATGAGTTGTGATGAGTTTTTTCTCAAAAAAAGAAAACAAACCTGAGGTACCGGTGCAGCCAGTCTCGCAGAGTTCACGGCAAGTTGAAGACCTGAGAGCCAGGGTAGGTATTACTGATCTGCCTGCCTACGTGGCACGCCAGGTTACAATTGAGCTGGACCGTCTTGAAAAAACAGACCCGGTCGCTGCTGAATTTTCTATAAGTATTAACTATATAGAACTCATTCTAACTCTCCCTTGGTTTAAGGAAACCAAGGATAACCTGGATCTTGACCGGGCTGAAACGATTCTGGCCAGTCACCATTCCGGCCTTGAAGCTGTCAAAGAGCGAGTGCTGGAGTTCCTTGCCGCGAAGACTTTAAAAAATCAACAAAAATCAAAAATTCTTATCGTCGATGATGAAGCCATCGCCCGTGAAAATCTGTCCCACTATTTCAGTGGCCTTGGGCATACAGTACAAATGGCCGGAAACGGCGTTGAAGCCTTAGAAAGGATAGAAAACACTGATCATTTTGATGTGATGATCACCGATCTTAAAATGGATAAAATGGATGGTCTTACACTTATTGAAAAAGTTGCCAAGATCTCTCCTGAAACCAGTGTTGTCATGGTAACCGGCTATGCCACAGTGTCAAATGCTGTTGATGCCATGCGTAAGGGTGTGACCCATTATCTGCCAAAGCCAGTCAATTTGGATGAGCTAAAAACTACAGTGGAAGAACTCCTGCAAAAACAGAAAAAACTGCAGATAAGCCAGGGCCCAATCCTCTGCTTTGCTGGCCCTCCAGGGACTGGCAAAACATCCATAGGGGAGTCGGTAGCCACCGCCCTTGGCCGGGAGTTTGTTCGTTTATCAATGGCAGGATTGCGGGATGAGGCCGAAATCCGTGGGCATAGGAGGACATATGTGGGTGCCATGCCTGGACGTATTATTAGTGAAATAAAGAGAATAGGTGTAGCCAATCCCTGTTTTATGCTTGATGAAATTGATAAAATTGGCCAGGATTTTCGAGGTGACCCTGCTTCAGTTCTCCTTGAGGTACTTGATCCGGAACAAAATAAAAAATTTATTGATCATTATCTTGATATTCCTTTTGATCTGTCTGGCGTTCTGTTCATTGCCACGGCAAATGATATATCAAAATTGCCGGGACCATTGCTCGACAGACTGGAAATAATCAATTTCTCCAGTTACTCTTTCCAGGAGAAACAGGATATCGCCAGGAAATATCTTCTGCCAAAACAATTGAGTGGTCATGGGTTAACAGACATAAATCCGCAGTTTACCGATGCAGCCCTTGGGAAATTGATTATCGAATACACAAGAGAACCTGGGGTGCGGGGGCTCAGCCGCCAAATTGGAACTATTTGCCGAAAGCTAGCGCTGCAGGTCCTGAAGAATAATAGTGAAAAAATAAATTTCGAACTGGGTGAAGAAGATATCACCCTCTTGCTCGGACCTCGAAAATATCGACAGGAAGCCGCTGAAGGTGAGGATAAAGTGGGCGTTGTGACCAGTCTTGTCTGGACCCGTTTCGGTGGAGAAATTATGTTTATTGAAGCAATTGCCATGCCGGGCAAGACAAATCTTATCTTAACAGGGTCTCTTGGTGAGGTGCTCAGGGAATCTGCCCAAACTGCTCTAAGTTACATTAGAAGCCACGCGGAAAAATTTGATATTGCTCCTGATTTTTACGATCATTCCGATATCCACATCCATCTCCCCGCAGGAGCGGTTTCCAAAGATGGCCCTTCTGCCGGAGTTGCGATAGCCGCAGCACTCGTTTCGCTCCTGA
>Ga0209692_10002851_pt1 | contig 17758 bp, 14 predicted proteins | sample tdDd472_FD_187129 | JGI IMG/M metagenome (GOLD analysis project Ga0209692, IMG submission 187129) | Marine sediment microbial communities from the Atlantic coast under amendment with organic carbon and nitrate - tdDd47.2 (SPAdes)... | ecosystem: Environmental > Aquatic > Marine > Coastal >...
ATGTTGGTACATTGAAATCATCACAAGTGGTAAAGAAAGATGAATTATTTTACATTGAGAAAGAAACCAAGAAAAAAGGCATCTATGTAGCGATCCCAATTCACAGAGAAATCATGCATATCTTCAGAAATATTGACAAAGAATATATTTTTCCCGATCTTAATTCTGAAATGAAACTTAAAAATCCATATAGAGTACTTAAAAGATTTGTCAAAAATCAAAACTGGCAGGGATATTTTTCAGTACATAGTTTCCGGCATAGTTTCAATCAGAGACTGCTTACAATGAATATTGAACAATCAACAAGAGCTCTTTTAATGGGTCACGATTCAATCAAATCCAACAAAAAATACACTCACGCAGACATCCAATACTTCCACAAAATCATACAAAACTTCTAATCCAATTTGTTAACACAGTGTTAACAGTACTCGTGGATTTGTTAGTTTTTTTAGCATTATTTACACAAAATTAAAATTGTCTGGATATAAAAAAACCGTCGAGAACTAGTGTTTCCGACGGTTAATGAAATGTGGAGCTAAGGGGGCTCGAACCCCTGACCCCTTGAATGCCATTCAAGTACTCTCCCAGCTGAGCTACAGCCCCATTTCATAAATCCTGTAAAATTAAATATTGATCACAAATTATCCAACAATAATTTCATATCATTTGTCAAGAGATTTTAGAAGTTCTTTATATTGATCCATTTTTTCTTTGACAGTTTCTTCCATCTTGGTATTTATCTCAATTTCAATAACTTCCAGTGTTAAAGGATTTTTCAAAACTTCAATGTCATTTGAAATTTCCACCTGCCTTTTCCTAATATTATTAACAGTTTTTAGAACTTTTGCCTGATCTTTATAATGTTCATCAATAGTCTTATCACCGGCAATTTTTTTGTAACGATCAAGTCTTTTATTATTAATCATATAAGAGTATTGAAGATAAGAAGCATTACCAAAAGTTTTTGTTTTATCTTCAACTAAACCGGATATTTTCATTATCTTTTTGCCTTCATTATCAGTCATACCATATATATAACCCTTTTCATTATTCAGATATTTAGAGTAACGATATTGATTAGCAGAAATGATCAAATCTGTTTTGATATCACTAGATATAAGACTGTATTCATCTGTGGAATTCAGAGCAATCACGGCGATTACATAATCACACTGATCTTTGATTTCTTTATACACTTTTTTATATGTATCAACAGGATTTTTCACTTTTAAGTTTTCTAATAATACTGGTGGATTTGAAGCAAGTCCAATGAAACCTAAAGTAACATTACCCTTTTTAATTATTTTATATGGAGTGAATATATGCTTGTCTTTTTGATCCTGGTAGAAAACATTTGATGATAGAAAATCAAAATTTGCTAATGTTTCCAACTCTTTAAGCTTTCTGATTCCTAGACGTAAATCGTTATCACCAATGTTCAGAAAATCATATTGAAGTTGATTGTAAACATCGACAAAAAGATGAGCAAGTGTATCTTTATGTTGAAAATAGCCATTAAGATTTGGTGCTTTTATGAATAAGTCACCAGCATCTAAAATGATTGTATTTTCTGCTTCCCGAAAGTTCTGTTCCTGGAAAATTGTAGTTCTCCTGGCAAGACCACCAAGACGTTTAACTTTTCATCCACAAGGATCTATCTCACCATGAACTGCACCGGTACAGATTAACGTAAAAGAATCCATACCAAAATTCAATGATGGTAGAACCAGCATTAAAATTAATAAGCCATATTTATTTATTAATTGTTTCAACATCTCTCAATAATATTAGTTTTTCTAAATTTATCCAAATTTTCACATCCTGTAATGAAGATAGCTACTTTTAGTGTCTGATAGTAAATGTCAAGTAACTTCTCAACAGCTTTGCTACCACCAGCATTGAATTCTTTCAAAATCTTTCCAGCTGATCCGCAAAGCATTGCACCAAGTCCTATAGCTTTTGCGAAATCCAATCCACAATTGATTCCACCAGAAGCAATAATATTAACAAATCCGATTTCTGTGGCTTTTTCAAGTAATTCTGCTGTAGGAATACCAAATTCATCATATTCCTGTGCTACATGAAAATCGATTTCTGATCTATTACGGTATTTCTCTATCTTTGCCCAGGAAGTACCACCAGCACCAGCAATATCAAACCATTTTATCCCATGCTTAGAAAGATCTAGAATGTTTTTAATTGGTAGGCCAAAGCCAACTTCCTTGACAATAATCGGTTTTGAAAGAACTTCGGCAATTTCTATAATTTTATCACGAATTCCAACAAATTTTTTATCACCACCAGGTTGCAATACTTCCTGCAATGGATTAAGATGGATTGCCAGCGCATCAACTCCGACTTCTTTTATTACATCTTCTATTTGATTGATTGAATAGTCAAGAAGTTGTTGTCCGCCTAAATTTCCAATCACTGGGATATCAAATGCGGTATGTTTCACAATAGAAAAAGATTTGATAGCCATTTGATTTTCAAAGCAAGGTCTCATACTACCCAAAGCAAAACCCACCTTATGTTTGTTTGCAATCTCTGATAAAATCAGGTTTAGCCTTTTGCCACTTTCCATTCCGCCAGTAATTGCACTGATTATAAATGGCATCGACAATGTATACTCCAGAAACACCTGGCTAAGGTCAATATCATCAAAGTTTAATTCAGGAAGTGAATTGTGAAGGAGTTGAAAATTCTCAAATCCTGCTGATTTAGCAAATTGTACATTTTCATCTTTAAATATTTGCAAATGTTCAATTTTCCGGTTTTTTATTGAATTTTCAAACATGTTGATAATGTATTTATTTTTTATTGAAAATAAAACTTTTGTTATACGAAATTTTTACATTTTATATCATTGTATTTTTTAACGGATTACTGCATATTTGACATTAATTGAATTAGGAAAACCATGGCAAAAAATATATTTATTGCAGCAACAAGTAAAGATGCAGGAAAGTCCACACTTTCTTTTGCATTGTTGGAAAAAATGATCCAAATGAACCAAAATGTTGGCTTTATGAAACCAGTTGGCCAAAGATGGTTGGAATCTAAATGGGGAAAAGTAGAAGAAGATGTAATTTTGATGAAAGAAATTTTCAACTTTGATGAATTTCCTTCAGATATGAATCCAATAGTTGTTAAACGTGGTTTTACAGAAGATTATTTATCAAAAATAGTTAAACCTGATCTAGGTACAAAAATTATCGAAGGCTATAACAAAGTATCAAAAGACAAAGATTATGTCATTATTGAAGGCACAGGACATGCTGGTGTAGGTTCAGTGATTGACAAGTCCAACGCAGAAGTTGCAAAATTGCTTCATTCAAAAGTGGTACTTGTTGGCAAAGGTGGAATAGGGTCTGCAATAGATCAATTAGAGCTTAACAGAAAATTTTTCGAAAGTCATGGAGTAGAAGTTCTTGGAGTAATTCTAAACAAAGTGCATCATGAAAAAATCGAAAAAGTAAAACGAAATGTTCAAAAATATTGCAAATCAAAAGAAATTCAACTACTTGGATGCATTCCCTACTCCCCAATTCTTAGCAATCCAACTCTTGGTCAAGTAATAGATGAATTGAAGCCAGAGGTCATTTATGAGAATGAAGATAGAAAAACAGTTATAGATGATTTCATTGTAGGTGCATCCAATGTTGAGGAATTTCTCGAAATCATGCAAGAGAAAACAGGAAATATATTGCTTGTATTTCCATCTACAAGATTAGATATCATCCTTGCAATTTCCAAACTTATCCAAATAGCTAAAAATAAACTCAATATTCTTGGTGTTTTATTTTCGGGTAAAACTAAACCACAGCGACTTGCAGTGGAAATATTGAAGGAAGAAAATATTTCAGTGCTCTGGAAAAATGGTGATACCTATTCAGTGATATCAAAGATGTCATCTATTTCAATCAAAACCGGTCCTGAGGAAGATAGAAAAATAGATGAAATCAAAAAAATTGTAATCTCTAATATCCAGTACAGTAATATTTTAAATTCACTCGATGAAGTCCATATAGAAGGAAACTTTTTGCGAAAGGTCAAAAATTCATTCTACAATATCTATTTATTTTTTCAGGGTGGATTAAAGAGGGCTCAAATTAAAAGTCTAAAAAATCGGAATGATCAGGAATAAATATTTATCATATTTGTTTCTTTTGCATCAGTCATTTGATATCCTTCATTAGCCTTTTTGTTATTTTCTTTTTGTAATTTTGCTTGTTGACGGACAATCTCCTGTTCAGATTCTGATGCAACCTGGTGATCTTTGGAAGATGGTTGAGAAGGTGCCATGGCAGCACGTTTTATTTGTTTCATTTTCTCAATTGTAGCCTTAGGGTCATTTGGAATTGCTGATGTATCCAATTGTACCTGTCCACCAACTGCATACTGATGACCATCAGGGCCTGTTTGATATGAAAAAGACATCCCAGTGGCATATTGACCTGCAACAGCTTTATGCTGCTGCTCATGAGTTCTAACTTCTCTATCGCGTTCTTTTAACTTTTGTATTGTTTTCTTTTCTGCTTCATCCAATTTAAAAGCATCCTGATCAAACTTAGATTTTTTGATATTCTCTTCATTCCGTTTATTAGATAGAGATTGCATATCATTGATCTTATGATCAGGGATTGATTGTACAGTTGATATGTTGCTATTCAAATACATGATTAAACATTTTCTTATCTTTTGTTAAATATTTTAACTTATTCTGAAAATTGCAACAAAAATATTTAATAAAAAATTCATATACAAAGTATAAACTTGAAAGAAAAATTATAAAATTGATAAGATTTAATAAAACCATCAATTAATAATTAATTAAAAAAGACGGATACAAAGAGTAAGAGTAATACAATTGAAAGGAGTCAATTATGAATGCTCAAGGAATTGAACCAAATGGAATAAAAATTAGTGAGTACAATCACTACGAATACAAATCAACACACCAAAAAAGTGTGAAGCATGATAAAATCGAAAAAGATGGTTTTGAACATCACAAAGATCTTGATGTAGGACAATATGATGCCGCTGGTAAAGTTGATCCACAGACTACTTCAAAATTTCATCTAATTCTTGCAATTCAGCAACAAATTGATGAGCAAGTAAAAGAACTTACTATACATTATGCAAAAATTTTCGAGCAAAGTGATGAAGGTAAAAAAGCAAAAGAATCACTAAAAGAATATTTTGATGAAAATCCTGATGCTTTAGAAAAAATTGAGCAAGGTGAAATACCCGAGTACTGGAATAAAGAAAATACTGCAAAACGCATATTTGACATTGCACTTACTGGCTATAAAGATGATTTAAATATAGACGAGTTCTATGAAAAAACAAAAAGTATGATTGAAAATGCCTACTCAGAAGTTGAAGAAATGGTTGGAAGTTTACCATCTTTAGTTACTGATACAAGAGAGGCTGTACTTAGTGGACTTGAACAATTTAAGGACGGCAAAGACATATCTGAGATAACTTTTTCCTAAGATAAAAATATTATCTAATTAAAAAGCATGAACATGGAGGTTCATGCTTTTTTTTTGTAATTTTTATAATTATTTCCATAGAAAATCAGTTGTTTTTTAAAAAAAATTATTTAACTTTACGTAATTATTAAAAAATTTTAATAATAAAACATTTGGAGGAAAGATGAATAAAAATTTAGACAGACGTCAATTCCTTAAAAAAAGTATGACAATGGGAGTTGGAGTAGTTGCGGGATCAACCATACTAAATAGTTGTAGCACACTAGGCATTCGTGGTGATGTACCCTCAGCATATTTAATGAATCCATTAAAAGAACTCAGAATTGGCTTCATTGGTGCTGGTGGGATGGGTAGTGCTCATATCGAAAATCTTATGAATATTAAAGGTACTAGAATTGTTGCTGTATGTGATATTGTTGAAGAAAAAGTGGCAAGAGTACAACAATGGCATAAAGAAAAAGGAATGCCTGTTCCTGATGGTTATTCAAAAGATGAATATGACTTTAAAAGAATGAATGATCGTAATGATATTGACCTTGTTTACATTGCAACTCCATGGAAATGGCATGTGCCAATGGCGGTTGATGCAATGAACAAAGGGAAACATACCGCTATTGAAGTTCCTGCTGCTATGACTGTAGATGAATGCTGGGAACTAGTTGACACTTCCGAAAAAATGAAAAGACATTGCAGTATGATGGAAAACTGTAATTATGATAAAGTTGAAATGATGATCCTGAACATGGTAAAAAAAGGTATGTTTGGAGAATTGGTTCATGCTCAATGTGGTTATTTACATGATTTAAGGGAGATCAAATACTCCAATGAAGGTGAAGGATTGTGGCGAAGAGCACATTCACTAACCAGAGATGGAGACCTCTACCCTACTCATGGACTCGGACCAGTTGCTCAGTGCATGGATATTAATCGTGGCAATAATTTCAAATATGTTGTTTCAATGAGCAGTAAAAGCCGTGGCTTAAAACTATTTGCTGAAGAACATTTTGGTAAAGGCAGTAAAGAAGCACAGGAAAAAATCAAACTTGGTGATGTTGTTGTAACAATGTTGAAAACATATAATGGTGAATCCGTTATTTTAACACATGATACTAACCTTCCAAGACCATATAGCCGTGATATCTATGTCCAGGGAACAAATGGTGTAATCAGAAAATATCCAACACCACAAATTCACCTACATGGATCAAGCCCTGCTCATCGTTGGGAAACCATAGATCCTTACATGGAAAAACACGAACATCCATTGTGGATTAAAATGAGAGAAGAAATGGAAGGTGCTGCAGGACATGGTGGCATGGACTATCTTGAAGACTACAGACTTGTCAATGCTTATCTGAAAGGTGTAGAACCTGATATGGATGTTTACGATGCAGCAATGCTCAGTGCAGTCTCAGAATTGAGCGAGAAATCAATAGCAAAACGTGGAAAACCTATTAAATTCCCTGACTTTACAAGAGGAATGTGGCAGCAAAAACGCAAACTTCACGTAATGGAAGTATAATCTCCTTCATATTATAGGAAAATCCGTTTGCTACTCACAAACGGGTTTTTTATTTGTTTTTTAGTTACTATCCATTATAATTGGCTTGAAAAATTCTTGGAGCAAAAATTATGAATATTGCAATTGTTGGTTATGGGATTAGAGGACGGAAAATGGCAGGTTTGACTAAAAACCATTTCCCACAACACAAAATCTCAGCAGTTTGTGATATAAGCGAAAAAGCCTTATTAAATGCCAAAAATGATTTCCCCTTGATTTTAACCTACACTGATTTTGATAAAATGCTTCAGAAGGAAACTATTGATATCCTCTTTATTGAAACGCCTGCACCATTTCATACTTCCTTTGCTATCAAAGCAATGAAACAAAACATACATGTTCTATCTGATGTACCTGCTGTTGACAATTACAATGAAACAATTGACCTTTGGAATGCTCATCTTGTTTCTAATTCATTGTATATGATGCAAGCAACAACCAATATGTATGGTTATATCGAATATGCAGAAAACCTACAAAAAAAAGGAATGTTGGGAGACCCTTATTATATTGAAACTGAATACATTCATGATTTAAGTGAACTATTTGGTGAGACTCCGTGGCGTGAGAATTATGAAAATATCAAATATTCCACCCATTGTCTTGGTCCTTCTTTACGATTAATGTCTGAAGATCTCGATACTGTCACCTGTTTTGATACAGGAAGTCATATAGACAAAATCAAAGGCAGACATGATGCAATGGTTGCAATTTTCAAAACGAAATCTGGTGCAGTACTAAAACTCATGGTTTCCTTCATCAACAATTGCCCTGCTCATGGACAAAGCTATAAATTTTATTTTACTGATGGATATTTTGAAAGAACCTCCAATACACATGGAGATGAAACCGGAGAGACCTACTTTTTCTCCAACAAACTTCATGTTGACAGAAAACTTCATAAACTTGATATTGGTGAAAGATTACCAATCAATATGGAAAACCTTAAGATTGGTAATCATGGCGGTGCCAATTACGAACTTCTGAGACGTTTCTTTCACTCAATTGAAAACAACCTACCGTCCCCTATAAGCTTGAAAGAATCTTTAAAAATGACTCTTCCTGGAATTTTTGCTGCGGAATCAGCCAAAAAAAATGGTACACCAGTAAAAATAAAATACCCCTGGCAAGGCTAACCCACCTAAATTATCATATTTTAGTTTATTTTATCGAATTTTATTGAAAATTATTATTTTCTAGTTTCTAGTGGATAAAATTAGTGCAAACTAGAATTATTTATAGTTTATTTATATTTTTTACTGTTTTTTATTAAAGTTTATCAAAAGTTCTCCGAAATATATTTTAGAAACGAAAACAAAAACAAAAACTTTGAAATCAAGAATAAGAAACAAATTGTAGCACGGATGCTACTTATGTTCAAGGAGGACAAAATGAGTGACATAATGAGAATTTATTCAAACACACAAGCGATGAAAACAAGATCTTCACTAATGAATGTGAATAACAAACTAAGTACACACCAGTACAGACTTTCAACAGGTAAAAAAATCAATAGTGCATCAGAAGATCCAGCAGGATACGCACTTGCCCGTACACTTGAAAAAAGGAAACGCGGTTTAAGTGTAGCATTACAAAATGTTACAAATGCAAACAGTATTTTAAATATTGCTGAAGGTGGATATCAAAATTTGATGGACATTTTGATGACCGTAAAAGATAAAGCAACCCAGGCGGCAGATATGTCTTTCAGTCCTGAACAGAGACTCGCTCTTCATGATCAAGTGAGTGCATTATTAGAAGAAGTAGATGAAATTGTAGATGATACAACTTTTAACGATATAAATTTAATTGATGGAACTTTCAGCGGTAATTTTCATACTGGAGAAAAATCCTCAGATCAACTTTTTGTAACACTTAACAATGCTGATTCAGCATCATTGGGCGTGGACACAATTGATCTTACAACTGCAACGGCTGCACGTACAGCAATAGAACAAAGTAGCGATGCAATCGACATGCTATCATCATTGGCTCAGGATGTTGGTGAATACAAAGTGAGATTGACTTCCAAACAGAGTGCCTTGGATACTCAAATCACAAACACCGAGTCAGTAAGATCAACAGTAGAAGATGCGGACTTCGCAGCAGAACAGATGGAAATGGTTAAATGGCAGATCCTGCAACAGACATCTGTTTCAGCATTAACCCAAGCGAATTCGGCTCCACAAATAGTACTATCTTTATTACAATCATAAGTAGCACTCGTTTCTTACCTCAAACCCGCTTTCAAAGATCCTAATTTAAAGCGGGTTTTTTATATCCTCACCTTCAATAATGGTGGGATTTTGTAATTTTAGAAACCTCTGATAATAAGCAAATAATAGTGCAGTCATTGGTAACGCGATAATCAACCCGAAAAAACCTAACAACTTTCCCCAAATAGATAGAGACAATAAAATGATAGCAGGGCTAAAACCAGTAACTTTCCCCATAATTTTTGGTATCAGATAAAGATCCTGTAATCCCTGAACTATTAAAAAGATTATTGTTACAAGTAAAATTGCAAACCAGAAACTGCTACCAGTTTGCAAAGCATGTAAAACTGCAAAAAGATAAGCCGGAATCAGACCGATGGTTTGAAGATATGGAATCATATTAAGTAGTCCAATAAAAAGTCCAAGGATAATTCCCATCGGTAAATTGATAAAATAAAATCCAATTGCGAATAGAATTCCAACAATCCCAGCAATCAATGCCTGGCCACGAAAATATCGTTTCATACCATCATTAAAATCTTCTACAAAGCCAACGACTCCATGCTGATATTTCCCAGGAATAAGTTCTTGCCAACCATCGCGAAATTTCTGAAAATCCCGCATGATAAACACCAAGTATAGCAAAATCACAGCAAGTCCAAGAATCCCAATAATAAAATTGGCTGTACCGGATAATACACCAACAAATCCAGGCAGAACTTTGGATGATACTTCTTTGGCAAATGAAAGAAAATTTTCTTTCTGGAATAGTGCCATGATATCTGTATCATTGATGAATTCCTTAATTGCTACCCAAATTTGGTCTGGTAAACGCTTACTAGCCTGTTCAGCCAGTGATGAATTTTTCACCAAACCCGAGAGCAATTCCCCCATTTCTACAAATTGTTTAAAAATGACCGGAAGGATCAGCCAAAATAATAACGTGATAGCAGTTGTATATAATATTAGTGTCAGGATAATTGAAATTGTGTGGTTTTTGATGCGACGATCAATGAACTCTACAGTTGGATTTAGCATGTAAGCAAGTAGTGTCGCTATAGCAAAAGGTATCAATACACTACTCAAAAAACTTAGTAGCCAAACTGCACCTATCCACAATGCTATTGTAAAAATAATTCTTACTGTTCTGTCAAATGTATAAGGTTTTTCTCCTAAAAACATATTATTCTCTCTTTTTAATTATTGATTGCTAAAAAGTAATTTTTTTTTGAGGGATTAACAAGAAGAATAAAACTCATGATTGATAAATTCCCCGAAAATTCTCCTGTCAAAAAACGTAAAGTATGACTATCTTTCCAAGGAAAAATGAGGATAAGGTGCAAAAATTCACAATACCAAATTATATCAGCCCAAAGGTGATCTTAAAAGTAAATTTCATCATTTTCCTTGTTGTAAATAGTTTACTATTAATGGATCAACATCCTATAATTATAGCATCTGCTTTTATATACCTTTTTTCATCTTTTTATTTATTACCATTTATAGTGCGAAACATATCAGGCAAAAGTATTGTAATCCTGAAAATCATAGCAATTTTCATCTATTTGTTAATATTTTATTTCCAACAGTTTCTGCTTTTAGGTATAGGTTTGATTGGATTTATCAATGGTCTCATACATTCTTATATTATTTCTAATATCGTTGAGCGTGAAGCAAAAATAAAATTAGTAACAGCAGAAAAAGTCCAGGAAAGCATTTTAATAGTATTGAATCTTATTTTGATAGTGGTTATTCATAAATATTTTACATTGAAATCAGTATTCTTACTTTGTGGAGTAAATTCCCTGTTTATTTTATTTTTATTAAATTCTATACAAAGTTCAATTAAAACAAATGAACTTCAGAAACCAAATTTTAGTGTTTACCTGATCACCCTATCTCTTTTCAATGCTATATTTATTCAACAATATTTTTACTTCCTCATTTCATCCAAATCTTTGATCACTTATAAAGAATTATTCCTACTGATTATACCCATTTCATTTTTATTGATTACTCCATTAATAACAGGATTAATGAACCATTTACGAAAAGGAAAAAGAGAACCGTCAAACAATACAAAAATTACTCTCGGACTTATGTCACTTGTTTTCGGCATTGGCTATTTAAACAAAATAAATTTCTCTATAAAGTCATTGATTATTTTCTACATATTTTTATCGATATCAGAAATATTAATTCTGTCAACTGTCAATGTTATCATGAGTAAAAAGGACAATTTCACATCAACAAGTTTATTATCCAATGCAATTGCTGGAATCCTTGCGGGGATTATTGGTTTTCTATCGTATAAAATTCCAAATATGCTAAATCATCTAGTGACATTATCACTTATCACATTAATTTATTTTTCTTTATCTGTAAAATTTAGACGAGGGAGATCATGAGAAAAGTATTATCTGCTATCATAGTTTCAACATTCATTTTCTTGATGAATTGTTCACACTTGCACCATACAACCTACTGCACAGAACCGACTAAAACTACATTACACAAAACCTTAGACAATTTTCCTGGAATAAAAATAAAAGTGTTAGAACCAGATTCAATTTACATTGAAAAATATGAAATCATGCTGACACAACCACTAAATCACAAAAATCCTGAAAGTGAACAATTTCAACAATGTATATTTCTCTCACACAAAGGATATGATGCACCAACAGTTTTACATACAGAAGGTTATTCTGCAGGTCGCAATTTCTGTGCTGAATTACCGGAACTGATTAATGCCAATGAAATACGTGTAGAACATCGGTTCTTCGGAAAATCACTTCCCGACTCTATGAACTGGCAATTTTTGAACCTTGAACAGGAAACAGCAGATTACCATCGAATTATTGAACTTTTCAAAACAATCTATCCAGGCAAATGGATTAATACAGGCTGGTCAAAAGGTGGACAGACATCTATTTTTCATCGCTACTTTTATCCAAATGATGTGGTGGCTTCTGTGATCTATGATTCACCGATCAACTTTGAATTGGAAGACTGTCGGATTGATGAATATTTTGAAAAAGTAGGAAGTCCTGAATGCCGCCAAGGATTGATTGATTTCCAACGACTTGCACTTTTCCGCAAGGACGAACTCTTGCCATTATTCAAATGGTACACAAAAGGCAAAGGTTATAAATACTCTATTGGTTTGGAAAAAGCCTTTGAATATGTAGTTTTGGAATATCCATTTTCTTTCTGGCAGTACAAAGAAATCGACTGTAATACTATTCCTACTTCTACATATTCTACAGACGAAATTTTTGAACATCTACTTGATGTGGTTTCTTTCTCATCCTATGCTGATAAATCTATGAATTCTGCATCTATGTTTCAGTTTTCAACACAACTTGGGTATTATGGTTATGTGACAAAGAATGTTGTGGATTTACTTAGTTGTGACGATTATCCTAATTCGGCTTTTGCTCCTCAAGTTCCAGAATTGAAATATGATCCTGAACCCATGCAAAAAATTAATGAATGGCTTCAGGAAGAAGGAAATAATTTTATATATATTTATGGAGCAAATGATCCCTGGTCAGCACCAGCAGTGAATATTTCCGATAAAGTGAATTCGAAAAAATACTATCTTAACAGAGGGAATCATTTTACATTCATTAAAACTTTTCCCGAAGAAAAACAGGAAGAAATATTAAACACAATAAGAGAATGGATCGTGGAATAATATGAAACAAATAATCATTACGCTAATAGCTATTCTAAGTTTCTATTCATGTGAAGAAAAATCCACGAAATATAATAGATATCAGTTTCCTGATGTACTGGATATCAAAAATATTCCGGCAAATAGTAATGACTGGGAAGCCTTCTGTTTTTCCGATCTTGGGGCATGGTATGGATTTGCACTTCCCGATGATCCAGAATATTTTGGCAAGTTCATTGGCCCCTTCAGCATGCGTCAAGGGCATTGGCTATCGAGAGACCTTTTAGGATTTGGTCTTTTTGATGATACCGGTAAAAGAATAGAACTAGCAGATTGCATATCATGCAAGATCCATTATTATCCCGGATTATTAGAACAAAACTATTTATTTGATGATTTCAGCGTAAAAATGAACCTATTTTTCATTTCAACTCAAAGCACGATTGTTTCAGCTAAAATTAATAACCTATCCAATAAACCAAAGAAAATGACTGTATCCTGGGAAGGATCAGTATTTGATTCTGTAGCCACCTTGGTGAAAAGTAAGAACTCAGTAATATTAGATTTACAGGATGACACTTACTCTGGTATGATTTCTACTTCACAAAAATCAGAAATAGAAGTAAATAATGGCAAAACCTATATAATTACCGAATTGAAACAATATGATATAGGAGCAGGAAAAGAAGTTACTTCCACTATCACATTTACATACAAACCAAAGGAACAAATCAGAGCACCCAAAATAGAAAAACTCACATCATTGTATAAAAAACTTCTTTCCAGAAATAATAAACGCTGGAGTGGGTACATTAATAAAATATTGTCCGTTGAGTCTAAATGGTTTGAAGAAAAACAGTATAGAGATCTTAGTGTAAAAGCCCTAGAGACTTTAATCCTGAACTGGCGAGCCGCAGATGACGACCTGAAACATGACGGGCTATTTCCTTCTTCATCGATATGGTATTTTAATGGCTTTTGGGCATGGGATTCCTGGAAACACGCTGTTGCCCTTACCAAATTTGCCCCAGTATTAGCAAAGGATCAAATCCGAACCATGTTTGATTATCAAAATGAAAAAGGTATGGTGGCTGATTGTATCTATCTAGACAAAACCGAAAACAATTGGCGCGATACTAAACCACCATTAGCAGCATGGGCAGTGTGGAAAATCTATGAAAGCACCAACGATAGGGATTTTATTGAGGAAATGTATCCTAAATTATTGAAATATCACCAATGGTGGTATCAATACCGAGACCATGATCAGGATGGACTATGTGAATACGGCTCAACCGATGGAACTTTAATCGCAGCCAAATGGGAAAGCGGAATGGACAATGCTGTTCGTTTTGACAATTCCAAAATCCTCGACAACAATGGGAATGAATGGTCTATAGATCAGGAATCCGTCGATTTGAATTCCTATCTTGTAGCAGAAAAACAATTCCTTGGAAAAATGGCTGAAGTTATTGGAGAAGATTCAAAGGTATTTTACTCAGATGCCAACAAACTAAAAAGTAAAATCCAGAAATTGATGTTTGATGAAGAAACTGAATTTTTCTATGATATCAACATTGAAACCGAGGAACATCTCAACACAAAAGGTCCTGAGGGTTGGACACCACTTTTTACTGGAGTTGCAAAAAAAAATCAAGCAGAAAAGGTGGTTCTTTCAATGTCAGATACATCGGAATTTGCTACTTATATTCCCTTTCCTACTGTATCAAAAAGTTCACCTATGTTCTCAACAGGATATTGGCGTGGGACGGTTTGGTTGGATCAGGCTTGTTTTGGTGTAATGGCATTGAGGGAGTACGGATTCAATGAAGAAGCTGACAAATATACAAAACAAATATTTGACAGAGCAGAAGGACTAATAGATAGTGGATTACCAATCCGGGAAAATTATTGGTCTATTGATGGCAAAGGAATGCGAGCCAACAATTTTAGTTGGTCAGCAGCCCATATCCTTATGTTACTTTGGGAGGAAAAATTTGATTAGTATTTAATGTACTTTTCAATAACAAAAAATTTAAATGGAGATTCATTTGAACAAGAAATCAATAAAAGCAGATATTCTATTATTTATCACAGCAGCCATTTGGGGATTTGCGTTTGTGGCCCAGAGAACAGGAATGGATCATATCGGGCCATTTCTATTTAATGGTATACGGTTCGCTCTTGGAGGAACTTCTCTCCTGCCGATTTATTTATATCAAAAAAATAAAGGTAAAAAAAAAGCACTCCCAGACACTAAAGGATTGTTAATTGGTGCAAGCCTCGCAGGGATTCTTATATTCATGGGAGCAAGTTTCCAACAATTTGGTGTTAAATACACTACAGCTGGAAATGCTGGATTTATTACAGGACTTTACGTTGTCATTGTCCCTATAATTGGTATCTTCATTGGTAAATCAACCAACAAACAGACCTGGATTGGTGCATTATTGGCAATGATTGGGATGTACTTTCTCTCCATAAAAGGTGGCTTCAAAATAGAATTGGGAGATTTACTGGTTTTTATCTCAGCATTTTTCTGGGCATCACATGTGCAAGTTGTGGGAAGGATTACTAGGAAATATGATGCTTTGGCAATTTCCATTATTCAATTTTATATCTGTTCATTATTGAGTATGATTATCGCAATTTTTACAGAACCCATTGTGATCTCTAGTATTATCTCTGCCGGAATTCCCATTCTTTACGCTGGACTTTTTTCTGTCGGTATCGCTTATACTCTGCAAGTAATTGCTCAAAAAGATGCACATCCGTCACAAGCAGCTATCATTTTAAGTCTGGAATCAGTTTTTGCAGTAATAGGTGGAATGCTGTTTCTCAGTGAAACCATGTCAGTTCGTGGCTTGTTTGGATGTGGTTTAATGTTGGTAGGAATGATTTTATCCCAAGTCAATTTAAAGCGGAAACCATAAATCTATTTCTATTTTAGAATAAAATTTAGTTCTTTGAAGAAAAACTTGGTGACTAAACTTAAAGTATCTCAATACTCTATTATTCTTTAATTTAAATTTTCCTGAAATTCTTCCAATTCTATTTTTAATACATCAAATTCTGTATTTAATTTTTCATATAGGTTTTGGATTGTTGTCTTCTCTACATTCTCTTCTTCTGCTGCATTTTGCAATGCTATGCATACTTCCGTTAATTTCTTTCCACTGACATTGGCACTTGCTCCTTTAAGTCCGTGAGCAAGTTCTCCAACATTTTGCCATTCCATAGAATCTATGCATTCACCAATTTTATTTAAGTCTATTGGGGTTTCAGTCAAGAATATAGTTGATATTTCAATTGCCAGTTTTTTATCATTCACCATTCTTTCAAAAAATTCAATTTCATCAAATATAGTAATTTGTTGCTTCTTTGCAGATTTATGTTTTTTAGTTCCTATATTTTTTAACAACCAATCATTTAAAATTTCCTGGATATCTGTTGTATCTACAGGTTTAGATATAAAGTCATTCATTCCAGCTTTGATACAGAGGTCTTTATGTTCTGCCATAGCATTGGCTGTCATTGCGATAATAGGAAGTGTATTATTTTTAATATCTACATTTCCTCGGATATATTTTGTTGCTTCAATTCCATCCATAATTGGCATTTGCATATCCATAAAGATCATATCATAATCATTTTTTCTCATCATATCCAATACGATTTGACCATTTTCAGCAATATCAATTTTATATCCAAGTTTCTGAAATGTTGCTTTAGCCACTGCGATATTAGTTTTGTTATCTTCAGCTAACAAAAGTTTTATACTTGCTTTGCGACTTTCACTTAATGAATGACGAGTAATAAATGAGTTCTCATCAACATTTTCCGGATTATCAATATTACCTATCAATTGACTAATACAATCATGCAAGTCTTCATCACTTACGGGTTTTGAGAGAAAGGCAGAAAAACCTAAATTTCTAAACTTAGCAGAATCTCCACGTTTTGAAATAGAAGCCATTAAGATGAGTTGTGTTTTTCTAAATCGATTATCATCTTTTATTTTTTTGCATAGTTCATCACCGTTCATACCCGGCATCATCAAATCCATAACAACTATTTCAAAAGGTCTACCAGATTTATATGCTTCTTCCAATTCATTAAATCCAGAATTGCTATTATTCATTAATTTGTAATCAGCACTAAAATTATCTAACATATTTCCTATGATTTTTAGATTGGTATCATTATCATCGATCACTAATATTTTGCGTTCTGTCAAATTAATTTTCTGGATAGTTTTCGGCTTATAATCAGATTTTTTCATCTCAATAACAAACGAAAATTTCGAACCCTGTCCTTCTTCACTATAAACATTGATCTCACCATTCATCATCTCGCATAATTGTTTTGAAATCGAAAGTCCTAAACCAGTACCACCATAATTTCTACTTATAGATCCATCAGCTTGAGTAAATTTTTCAAACAAATTATCAACAATTGTAGTTGGTATTCCAATTCCGGTATCTTTTACTTCAAAGAAAAGTTTCCATGATTCATTGGTATCACTTAGTGTTTTACAAAATACTACGATCTCACCTTTTTCAGTAAATTTTATTGCATTGCCAACAAGATTTATTAATATCTGCCTCAATCGTCCGGGATCACCTTTTACATATATTGGAGTCTCTGGCTCAATTGTACAAATAAATTCCAATTTCTTTTCGTCTGCTTTTATCGCCATCATTGCAGAAAATTTTCTAATCATCTCATGGAGGTCAAAATCAATTTCCTCCATATCAAGTTTGCCGGCCTCAATTTTTGAAACATCCAGAATATCATTTAT
>Ga0209692_10002852_pt1 | contig 17758 bp, 20 predicted proteins | sample tdDd472_FD_187129 | JGI IMG/M metagenome (GOLD analysis project Ga0209692, IMG submission 187129) | Marine sediment microbial communities from the Atlantic coast under amendment with organic carbon and nitrate - tdDd47.2 (SPAdes)... | ecosystem: Environmental > Aquatic > Marine > Coastal >...
CCAATGACTACAGCCAATAATACAAGAATCAGTTTATACATGCTGAAGCCTTGTGCTGGAGTAAGTTGCGCAGGGTGACCCATAGGCTACTCTTGCTTGCCACACAGCAGCTTAAGAAGATAATGACGACCAATGAAGAGTAAAACAAAGACGATAAGATAACCGACCAGAATACCAAACCAGTTGGAAAACATATTGGACTTACGTTCGTAATAGCTCTTCAGGTTATATTCTTGCGGACTAACATAGATAATCTTTAACTCTGTTGCGTCCTGATAATTTTCTTCAAAAATATCTTCGGGTATCTCAAGGTTGAGCTGTTGCGTAGAGCCATCGACCATTAACGCTAAATCGACAGAGTAATCGGTATAGTTTCCATCTTCGAGAATTTGAATCGAATCGACAACCTCAGCAACAACTTCGTCATTGTTAGCCAGGATTGAACGGGCTTGATTCGAATTGGTGTAATAGTTAAAGACCGAAACAGAAACAAAACCAATAAAAATTAACCACATCAGAAGCGTAGCAACTTTCCATTGTTTCGGATGATTCTTCTTACAGAGCTCTTCGAAAGAGGGGTTATCCAGATCTAAATCTTCTACATCTTTTAATTCTTCGCTTAATTTTTTGCTCATTGTATCCTCTGTTAAATTTTATTGAATGATGCCCGCATAATGTATCAGAATAAAGGGTTAAAGTTAGATTTTTACTTCGACATCCTGGGTATATAAACACGGCCTAACGACAAAGCTGCCGTCTTCTTGCTTAATCGGATCGGGAGTATAGAATGCTTCAAACCGTGTTCCTTGCAAGAAATCTGAGGTGGCGGTGACTTGAAGCAGTGCTTGCCCAGGAAACATCTCCTCAGATACATACTTCATGATCGGGATTGTATTTTTTCCTTTATAAAAGTGTACTCCACCCAAGCTCCATCCCTCGTAATTTAATGGTGCCAGGATCATTAAGTCGCCAGCTTCTGTACTTGTTGGTTTTTTATCAAATTTCCACTTAACCTCAATAGGAATTTCCTTCTCACACGAATAGGCCAAATTGGAAAGTACTAACAGTAGAATTCCGATTAGTTTCAAAATCTTCTCCTAAATCTAATTATTGTTAATAGACAGCTTTAGCAAAGGCAAACGTAGTCTCGATTAGCGAAGCGTACCAATGGCACTTCACCACGGGCACTTACTTCGGTCGCCTACGGTCGTAATCGAGGAAGGTTCAATAAAACCTCGAAGTGACAATTGTTACTTCGAGACCGCATTCGAATTCCTTTTTATGGCTTCTTCCAGAGAGTGAAGCTTTTTATATAACTGTTCATCGTTCCATATCAGCATGTTTAAGTTTTTGTGCTCAGAGTACCCATCTATCCCTTCAATAATTCCTGCAAAAACAACATAAGCTAATAGAGCCGCTTCTATGGAAATAAATTTAGCAATGTAATACAAACAAGCTACTTTAATAAGGTTAAAGAATATATGCATGAGAATACTAAACCATCTAGGAGAATTTCCACTTCCTGAATAGTATTCTTCGAACATGAGGTCTCCTGGCGATCGTAATTTCATGATATTAATCCTCAAACTTCATGTAGGGTGCGTCGTGACGCACCGTTGAACACGCCTTGTACTAATACGGTGCGTCACGACGCACCCTACGAATATTAATATAATGACTATTAATGTGGAGGCTTGCTGGAGTGCAACTTAATCACAGTTAACATGATGAACAATTAAAAACATACCGTGGTTAGCTTCTGCTTTTGGGTCAATCATCTCTTGGCCACTTGATACTAGACACACTCGGCCAAGCACCTTCACGAACTTATTAACTAGGGCCATTCTATCAGTCTCTGAATAATGTGGACTAACGGTGTTTAATTCAAAAACGCACAGATAAGTGTGCTCTTTATTATTTGGCAACTTTGGTTGAGCAAAGCAACCAAAACCAATTCCACTGTCTGAGTGTATCTGCTTATTAGAGCAAGCAAGTAAAAATAAACAGGCTAAAACAACTAAAGTTCTAATTGGAGTCATATTTGTATATTAACGCTTAGCTCACCAGAAAAATGCGAGCGTAGCGAGTATTTTGTCCGGTGGAGCTACTTGTTAAGTGCTTACTTTCTGTACCAACCACCAAAACAAATTTTATTTCCATCTCTGCTTTTTGCATAACCAGCATATAACCCGCCACATGCTACCTGCTTACCATCGCGGCTATGGGCATATGAATCGTATTTTCCACCGGCACATACTTGCTTACCATCACGACTGTGGTTGTAGGAATCATATTCACCGCCACACGCTACCTGCTTACCATCGCGGCTATGGGCATATGAATCGTATTTTCCACCAGCGCAAATTTGCTTACCATCACGACTATGATTGTAGGAATCATATTCACCGCCGCATGCTACTTGCTTACCGTCGCGGCTATGATTGTAGGAATCGTATTTTCCACCAGCGCAGATTTGCATACCATCACGACTATGATTGTAGGAATCATATTCACCGCCACACGCTACTTGCTTGCCGTCGCGGCTATGATTGTAGGAATCGTATTTTCCACCAGCGCAGATTTGTGTCCCATCGGTGCTATGTGCATAACTGTCGTATTCGCAACCGCAAAATACCAAACTATCCCCAATTTTTTCGTAACTATCAGAGCCAGGAATACATTGCTTGTGTCTATCATCGCCATAGGCCGTAGTTGCAATCAAAGTAATAAGGATCATCAGGATTTTATTAGTCATGAATTGTTTCTCCCCTTTCTTGGGCACTTAACGCCGCGCACAAGGGCCGGAACGTAGTTGGTTGTTTTGTGGTAGCGTTAGCGTTAAGCCACAAAACAAGCGACGCAGTGGAGGTCCAGCCACGAAGTGGCGGGCTTGGTGCGCCTTGTTATGAGTTTTCATTCTTGGCCCACCCATACACCACCAAGTGATTAACTATTCCATGAGACTCTTTTTTACCTTGAAGCTCACTGGTAAGTTCGTTACCACCCCAACCCTCCGTCATAAAATGATCATGAGAGCTACCTGACTTTTCCGCTTCATTCGCGATTGCAATAATTCGTGATGCAAGCCACTTTAATTCTTCGGGTGTTCCGTGAATAAAAACCTGTTCGGCTTCTTTATCTTTTTCGACTGTGAGTATACTCATCTCAATTTACTCATAACATTTTATTATACGAATTAATTCCTAAGACTTTATTATCATTGGTCTTTTGATACAAGTGTCGATTTTATGGTTATTTGGGGGATTAGAGGATCTCAGATTCGGTATATCCCGTATATTTAAGACAAAAGTGGTACTGGTTTGGTGATTATTGCGCCGCTTTTGTTTGATAATGATATTTTGTATAACTAAGCAGTCACTTACTTTTTCAGGGGGATTTATGAATCCAAAATTTAAGCCCGGTCGAAATATGGCGATGAAGGTGCCGGCGCATGAGTATGATAAGACGGTGGCGTTTTATCGGGATGTGTTGGGGTTTGAGTTGATCCCTTTGGATAATGATGAGGAGACCAGTACCATTCGCTTTAAGTTTGGCGATAAGGTGTTGTGGATTGATCGTGTGGAAACGGTGAGTCAGGCGGAGATTTGGCTGGAGGTTGTGACGGATGATTTGGAGGCTGCGGCTGAATATTTTCAGGAGGGCGACGTTGTTCGTTGCGATGAGATTGAGCCTTTGCCGGAGGGTTTTAAAGGTTTCTGGATTTCGAGTCCGTCCAATATTATTCACTTGGTGACCAATTCCGATTAATATGGGGTGGAAATAGACGAGGGAGATACGGATATGTTGAATGTGAAAATTGATGCTGATCATGCATTGGCTATTTTGGAACCGGATGGTGCTTTAACTGATAATGACTTTCGGTTGGCAGCACAATTGATTGATCCAGTGATTGAGAAGAACGGTTCGCTAAAAGGATTAATCATTCGCACGCGCTCATTTCCCGGTTGGGCTTCGTTTGCTGCATTGGTGTCGCATCTTCGCTTTGTTCGCGAGCATCATAAAAGCGTTAAACGAATCGCTTTTGTCACCGATTCGCCGGTGGGTTCTTTTGCACAATCAATCGGCAATCATTTTATCAGTGCTCAGATCAGAAACTTTACCTTCGATGAGTTTGAAGCGGCACGACGTTGGATTTTGTTTGGTGAGTGAGTTGAGTTAGCTTGCTACTCTATTTTGATTCAACATGTTTCGCGAAGTTATCTAGAATACTCTGCCAGCCCTGTTTTTGAAAATCTGGTTCGTATTCATCATCCGCATCAAAGGTTTCGGTAACCGTGATGCCTTGGTCGGTTTGTTTAAAGTCGATTGATACTGCTCGATCATCGTCCATGACATATTCTATGCGATTGAGTTTGTCGACTTTAGTGTAAGTGCCTGTGAAGTCAAAACCCATGCTGCCGTCTTTGGCTTCCATCCGTGATGTGAATTTGCCGCCTTCGCGCAGATCGACCATGCTTTGTGTGGTGTGCCAGTCTTCCGATGCGGCGTTCCATTGTTTGATGTCTTCAGGGTTGTTCCAACAATCCCATACGGTATTTAAGTCAGCTTTTATGGTGGTGGTTACGGTGATTTTCATGAATTTAGCAATCCTCTGTATTGTCGTCTGCACTGTCGAATGCTAAATATCTTACCCGATAAAAAAATGAAGGTGGGTAGAAGTAGCTCGAAGTTTTGGCCAACAGCTTGTAAAAAGATGACCCAAGTCGTACATTCTTAGACTCTTCCTGCTGTTCTCAAAATTTTCATGGTGTTGTCGTGATTTCAAAACTTCCTCGCTGGGTTGAGTTTGGTGCCTTTATTTTGGCCTTTGTTGCCGGTTATGTGAATGCGGTGGGGTTATTAGGTTTTGAGCATCAGTCAGTGTCACATTTATCCGGTACAGCAACCCTGCTTGGCACCGAGTTAATCAGCTCTTCTGCGCAGAATGTTCTTCATCTTATTGCGGTACTGGTCAGTTTTTTTCTGGGGGCGGGACTTTCTGGCTTTATCTTACATGGCAGTACGCTACGGCTTGGTCGCCATTACGATACAGCCTTATACCTCGAATGCATCTTATTGCTAGGTGCTTTGGTGCTGCTCAATGATGGCGCAATTGCTGGTCATTATTTGGCGTCAGCGGCCTGCGGTTTACAAAATGCATTGGCCACAACCTACAGCGGAGCCATTGTTCGAACCACTCATGTCACAGGTATTTTTACCGATCTGGGAATCATGTTTGGTGCAAAGCTGCGAGGCGAGTCATTTGATAAACGAAAAGCTATTTTATTTCTGATTATCATTAGTGGATTCGTGGTTGGTGGTGTCATTGGTGCTGTGTTATTCGACGGCATGGTCTTCAATGCCTTGATCATTCCCAGCGCGATTGTGCTGGTGTTAGGGATTGGTTATCGAATTTATAATGTCAAGGCAGCAAATAAAAAAGTAGAGTCTTAAGCGTCTCTGGGCAGCATCACTGTGACGCAGTTAATCAGCTTTTGCGTCTTTTTATCAATGGTACTGGTGTCAGTTTGGTCGGGATGACTGAGTTGGTCAATGGCCCAGTCGATGTGTTCTTTAACCATGTCGTTGGTTTCTGGGTACTTTTCTTTTAGAGCACTGATCATTGATGGCTGTTGGGAGTTGCCGATAGCGACTGCCAGATTTCGCAGCCAGTTTTGATAGCCGATGCGGCGAATGGGGCTGCCCTGGAAATTGTCCAGAAAAGTTTGCTCATCCCAGCTCCAGAGAGTGGCCAGCGAAACTTTGTGCAGATCATGGCGCGGTAAAAAGTCTTCGATCTCGGTTTGCTCTGAGTATCGATTCCAGGGGCAGGCCAGTTGGCAGTCATCGCAGCCATAAATTCGGTTGCCCATTAGGGGGCGAAGTTCTTCGGGAATGGCTCCCTGATTTTCAATGGTCAGATAGGAAATGCAGCGCCGTGCATCAATTTTTCGATCATCAAGAATGGCGTTGGTTGGGCAGAGTGTGATACAGGAAGTGCAACCGCCACACATATCTTCGCCAGGTTCATCCACCGGCAACGGCAGGTTGATAAAGATTTCGCCCAGGAAAAACCAGGAGCCAGCATTTTTATTGATAATCAGTGTGTGCTTGCCCTTCCAGCCCAGCCCGGACTTTTCAGCAAAAGCGGTTTCTAACACCGGTGCGCTATCGACCAGTACTCGGTAATCCAGATCGACTTCATCATTCAGCGTGGTTTTTAGAGCTTCAATCACCTGTTGCAAACGTTTGCGCATCAGCTTGTGATAATCGCGGCCCAAGGCGTAGCGTGAAATGTTGGCGATGGCTTTGTCTTTCAGTGGTGTGGTGAAACTGGCGCTGTTATTGAGGTAATCGAAGCGCAGCGAAAGCACGCGACAGGTATTGGGATGCAACTCAGCAGGATTCTGGCGTAGCTCCTGATTGCGTTCCAGGTAAGACATACAGCCATGATAGCCATCATCGACCCACTGCTTGAAACGCTCGAAATAGCCGCTGGTATCAGTATCGGAAACCCTTAGATCCTGAAAGCCATGCTGTTTCGCCAGCTTGACCGCCGTTTGTTTAATATGTTCGAGCTGTTGGTCGGTTAGGGGCATGGGTTTGGGCTATGCAACTGTGAGAAGAGTCAGGAATGTTAACGCTATGTAGAGATTTGAGCAAATGACCTAGATCTAGAGAGTAGAAGAGCAGATCACCTAAAGGTGCTTCCTATGGTCGTACCACGGGCACTTCCTTCGGTCGTCTTAATCTAGTTCAGGCAGGCAATTCTCCCAGAATTGCCACTGCATTTCCCACATCCATGTGGGTCAAATGACAAAACTTGTGGTTGGTGCTATTGCTTAATCATCACATTGCTTTGGGTTGGCTTCACTATGTCTAAATGGTTTTATGAACTATTCCTTGGGCAATAACATAAAGTCGAGGGCCATTTGCAGGTCGGCTTCGGTGCAATCGAAGCAGGCGCCTTTGGGTGGCATGCCTTTGTAGCCTTCGACCATGCTGGTCATCATGGCTTCCTCGCCTTTGTCGAGACGCGATTGCCATTGTTCCATATCGCCACGAATCGGTGCGCCGCCGTGACCGCGCTCATGACAGCTAAAACAGGACTGGTAATAGATGCTTTCGCCGGTACGTTCCTGTGGTTCAGAATTACAGCCAGAGAGTAAGCTGGCGAGCAGGATGATGGTCAATAAAAGTAGGCTTTTCATGGGCGGGCTATTGGGTGCTTTTAATCAGGACGGTAAACGACAGACACAAAAAAGCCGATCACTTGGATCGGCTTTCATGACAAATTTAGTTGCTGTTTTCTAGGATGTAATCAACCGTTGCCTTGATCTCATCGTCTGAACAGTCTGCGCAGGTACCTTTTGGTGGCATGGCGTTGAAACCGTCGATAGCGTGCGAGTAAACCGTATCAATGCCTTTTTCCATGCGAGCATTCCAGTCCGCGGCATCACCAATTTTAGGTGCGCCCGCTGCGCCAGTGGTGTGGCAAGCCATACAGTTAGTGTTGTAGATTTGCTCGCCAGAACGTGCAGCTGAAGAACCACCACCTGCGGCTGCTGGAGCTGCATTGGCTACTTGTGGCACTTCATCGCCTTCAACATAAACGCTGTGAACAGGCTTCAAGCGTTCTTCAATATTGTGATCGCTCATGTGTTTTGCTGTAGCAACACCCGCAAAACCAGCAATGGTGAAGCTGGCGATAAAAACTAATACGTTTTTGAAATTGGTCATGACATCTCTCTCTAATATATGCCTGTTCGCCCAGCTCGGCATGAGTCGAGGGCTTTTCGTGGCGCAGATTATAACGGTTATTGCCCAGCGATCAAATAGTCAGAAGGCTTTCAGTGCAAAAAATAGGCGGAATTAGCAGCAAGCTAACATAGGTTTTTGCGGGTAAATCAGGCAAACTAGCGCTAAAGCATTGAGTTGGGTTATGTATGGGATTTTTGAAGAGAACAGCGTTAGAGATGCTCGGCGAAGCTCTGGTTAATAAGATTCCTTTCAATCGCCATATCGGTCTTGAGTATGAGAGTGTCGGTGAGCAAGAGTGCATCATCAAGTTTGATATGAAGCCGGAGTTAGTGGGTAACTACTATCATGGCATTCTGCATGGTGGTGTCATATCTTCAGCTTTGGATATGGTCGGCGGCACCATGGCCGCAGTGGGGATTTTAAACGACAATCCTGCCACTCATTTACCACAGTTAAAAACGAAGCTGGCGAAATTAAGCACTATAGACATTCGTGTGGATTATTTGCGTCCTGGGAAAGGCGAGCAATTTTTCGCCAAGGCGCAACTTCTGAGAGCGGGCCGTAAAGTCGCGGTGGTGCGCATGGAGCTGGAGAACAACGAAGGTTCATTAATTGCAGTAGCAACCGGCACCTATATGGTGGGTTAACCCGTTATATTTAAAACAAAATGAAAGTTAACAATAGAGTGTAAGCATGCAAAATATTAATCGCGCGGGATACATTTACGGTATTCTGGCCTTTGTTATCTGGGGGCTTGCGCCAATTTACTTTAAGGCACTGGAAGGTGTTTCCGCACTGGAGATTCTAGCGCACCGAGTTGCCTGGTCGGTTCCGGTGGTGCTGCTGATTATGTGGGCGATTAAGCGTCCTTTTCCCAAAGATATCCTGCAAGATAAGAAGACCATATCCATTCTTATCATCACTTCAATCTTAATCTCCGGTAACTGGCTGGCCTTTACCTGGGCGGTGACCAATGAGCGGGTACTAGAAACCAGCCTCGGATACTTTATCAACCCGCTGTTTAGTGTTGCCTTGGGAATCATGTTCTTAAAAGAAAAACTGACCACTTGGAGTAAGATAGCGCTAATATTGGCGACGTTAGGCGTACTTTATCGAATTATTTCACTAGGAAGCCTGCCCTGGATTTCATTATGGCTGGCCTTTTCGTTCGGCGTTTATGGACTTTTGCGCAAGCAGGTCAATATTGGCCCCTTGCAGGGCTTATTGGTTGAAACCTTGATCGTGTTGCCAATAACTGCCGGTTACATCATCTATTTGTGGTACACCGCGACGGGAGCTTTCTTACACACATCGGTCCGTATTGACTGGTTATTGTTGGCGGGCGGCATCATTACCACAGTTCCGCTGGCCCTATTCTCCGCCGGCGCTAGGTTATTACCACTGAACACCATTGGCTTTATGCAATACCTCGCTCCCACATTAACGTTCTTATTAGCGATATTTGTGTTTAAAGAAGCCTTTAACAAAGATCTTCTGATCACCTTCGCACTGATTTGGGCAGGTTTGATTGTCTATACCATCGGCGTTGTGCGACAGCAAAACCGGAAAAGACTGGACAGAAAGGCTGCAGCAAAGCTGGTGGAAAACGACCTGAAAGAAAAGTGAGTAGAAAAACGAGCGAAAAGCCTAGTAACTTTTTGTACTTAGCAGTAGAAGAGAATCATATTGGTGATGCTGGGAATTATGATAAATTGAACAGGCTGCTCATTCATTAATAATACAAACGGAGTTTGTATGACCCTTGAAGTCATGTTCATTTTTGCGCTAGTTCTGGCGGTTTTTATCGCTTTTATTTGGGAGAAATATCCGCCAGAAGTTATAGCCTTAGCGTCGTCAGCCATCTTGATGGTGGTGGGTATTCTGGATACTGGGGAGTTTTTATCCGTATTCAGCAGTAGCGCGCCGATGACTATTGCCATGATGTTTATCATCAGTGCTTCGTTAGAGCGCACCGGGGTCTTGCAGATTATCAGTAATATCCTCAAACGTAGTGCAAAAGGCTCCTATCTACGTTCACTATTGGTCATCATGTTTTTCAGCATGATTTCATCAGCTTTCATGAATAATACGCCGATTGTCATCATGCTTACACCGGTAGTGATTTCATTGGCGGCCAGTATTAATATGGCGCCTTCCAAGTTATTGATCCCCTTATCGTTTGCTTCAATCTTCGGTGGGACATTAACGTTAGTCGGAACCTCCACGAATATCTTGATGAGTACTGTGGCAACCGAACATGGCCAGCCAGAAATTGGTATGTTCGAAATGACTTTGCCGGCTCTGTTTTTTGTAGCGGTGGGCTTCACCTATATGATGCTGGTAAGCCGATTTCTGCTACCCGACCGATACTCTCTTGCTAATATTGTTGGCAGTCAGCCAGAGCGAAAGTTTATTGCTGAAATTCTGATTCCGTCAGACTCGGACCATATTGGTAAACCTGTAAAAGACTTCTCCTTGCCAGTTCAAGGGGCCAGGGTTATCGACATGGTTCGGCGAAATATATCGGTCAGAAGAAGAATGAATGACCTGAAAATTAAGGGTGGTGATCGTTTCATTTTGAAAACCGATGCCAGCGAGCTGTTAAGTTTGAAAGAAGATGGTCAGGTTGAGTTTAGTTCATCATTGCCGCAGGGATTTGAACCAGTGACTGCCAGCGAGTCATTGTTGATGGAGGCCAGTATCAACGAAAAGTCTCGATTACTCGGACGCCGATTGGTTGATTTAGGCCTGGCACGAAAATACGGGGTCTATGTGATCGCTATTCACCGAAATGATGAGAATTTGAATGAGAATTTTGAAAGTATCAAATTAAAGTTTGGTGATACCCTTTTGCTTGAGGGGCCAGCTGAGGGGATCAAGCGTTTGCTGGAAGACGGCAACATTATCAACTTAACCGAGCCGCAAGACAGACCTATCCGACGCAGCAAGGCTCCTATCGCTTTCATTACTATTATTGGAATCATGGTGCTTGCAGCAATGAAAGTACTACCTATTGCCGGATTGGCCATTATTGGTGCGACTATTGTCATGGTGACGCGTTGTGTTGATCCTGATGAAGCCTTTGATGCGATTGACTGGCGTATTCTGTTTTTGATTTTTGGTATGTTGGGACTCAGTCTGGGTATGGAAAAAACGGGTGCTGCCGAGTTGTTGGTCAATGGAGTGGTGGGTATTACCGATGGTATCGGCCCAGTGGGGTTGTTATTTACGGTATATGTTTTGACTTCACTATTAACTGAAATGATCAGTAATAACGCAGTAGCGGTTTTAATTGGTCCTCTGGTTATCGCGTTGGCCGAGCAGTTGGGGCTCGACCCAAGACCCTTTATTATGGCTGTGATGTTCGCCGCGAGCGCCAGCTTTGCTACTCCAATCGGCTATCAGACTAATACCTTCGTGTATGGCGCGGGCGGTTATAAATTTAAAGACTTCCTGAAAATTGGTATCCCCCTGAATATTATCTTCGCCTTGTTGGCAACGGTGGTTATCCCAATCTTTTTTCCCTTTTAGTTAATTAATCGAGGTATTTAAATATATCCAGCGCCTGTAGAACAAGCTCAATAGAAAGTGCTGCAAGAATCATACCCATGACACGAACAAGAATGTTGGCACCATTTTTTCCTATTATTCTCAGGATAGAAGTTGCAAAGAGCATAAATAGGAAGTTAATAAATAATACCGCGAGTAAGATTAGACTGGTACCGAGCTGAACTTCCAGTGGGTAGATATTGTTATCAGTTAATAGGATTACGGCCATAATTGCCCCGGGTGTCGCAATTGAAGGAATTGCGATAGGGAAGACAGCAAGGTCATGACCATGTTCCTGCTTTGCAGAGCTATTAGTGCTTCCTGAACCAAAAATCATCTGCATCGCAAATATAAAAAGGATTATCCCACCAGCAACCTGAAGGGAAACAAGGCTAATACCCATGGCTGATAGTAATATTTGACCTATAACAATTGATGCAATCAATATAGAAGTCGCGTAAATGGTAGCTTTGAGGGCTGTTTGAAAACGTTCTTTGCGTGTGAGATTAACGGTTAACGCTGAGAAAATTGCAAGAGTGCCAACAGGATCAATCGTAGTCCATAATACTAAAGCATCTCTAACAAATTTCTCGAACATATAGCCTCCAGGCAGCGGGTTAAAAGAGTGGGGATAAATTATTTATAGCGCGATAACGATTCAAATATATGGGGATAAATCATAGACATTTCAAGAGAAAGAAGGGATAAATATATGTTTACAATTCCAAATTAAAGTTTCACCTTGGCAACTTTAATCACTCCATTATGATCATATTCACGATCAAACACGCAATAATAGTCACTCATCAACGGCAAGCCCATAATCGACATATCAGGCCAGTTTTTAAGCTGATCCATGATCATAAAATAAGCGCGGCCATGTTCCAGCGCATTGATTTGCCAATAGTTGTCCGGTGTACAGCTCATGCGGATTTTCTCGCCATAAGGGCTCAGGAAATAAAAGTGAACGTCAGGCCATTGGGCTAAGTCGAGATCGGTTGGGAAGTAGCCTTTGCCAGCCTGATTGGCATTGGTGAAGCGTTCGATATGACGAATGAAATCAACACTCAGATCAATCAACTCATCCATCAATTCTTGATATAAATAGCGTTGTAGAACCAGAAAGCTGGAGCCACAATCGATGATGCTGTTAGAGCGGCCTTTACTGCGGTAATTCGTTTGAATGGGCGGTGCAGCGATTTCACGACCATTGCCAACCTGCATCGAAATGAGTTTGGTGTTGTAGTAGCTGTCGTGTACCACATCAATGGTTTCAAGATTGCCATGGTAAAGTTCACGATGCACTTCGCCAGCCCCAAGAATTAACAGCCCCTGATTTAATGGATCGGCATGCAAATGCTGTTCTGTGTAAGTGGGGTCGGCAACATGCACAATCGAGCGCTTGGTATAAAGCGCAAATTTGTTTTTACTGATTTTCTCTTCTTCTAGCTGGGTGAAGAATGCCTTGGGATACAGTCCTGGATATTGCTTTAGCTGTTTGCGAAATTGTCGGATTCCACTTTTGCTCGATTCAACCTCGAATGGCCAAGGATAGGTATGAGCTGGATCCTGATTTCGCTCATAGAAATACTCCGTGAGGTCATGAGCGCGATTGAGTTCTCGATAACCAAGACCTAATATGCCATCGGCTCCGTAGAAGTTATCCTGCTGCTCGGTTTTTATGACAGCTATGTGAGCGTCTTTTAGCAACATGCGCTGACTGCCGTGTTCTAACGACAAGTGCGTTTCGACTATGGGCCCGGCCCAGCCGCCCGCGCCATAAGTGATGGCTTGTGCCAGTGACGTTGGTTTCAGATAATAGTCATTGGCGTGATTGTAAGCCTTGGTTTCAACGGCGATGGTGCTACTACCGGTATCCAGTAGCAAATGGGCAACTTCCTGATTGCAGCCAATCTGAATGGGCGCGCAATAACCACCTTTGGCCGGAACAATAGTGATTGGCAGTTTCATCGTATCCTTGGGCATTGTTATTCTTCCTGTCTAGAATCTGCTCTAAAAGATCGAAGCATATTAAAAAAGCCTCAGACGAGGCTTTCCGTTTAGGCGTCCTTACTATTTACAATTAACCAGATGAAAACGCAACTGGCAAAGTATTGAAAGGCGCCAGTTAAAGACATGGAGCCAGCCTGAGTTTGCCACATTTGCATTAAAGCTCCGCCAAACACAGCAAAATATCCAAACCAGACCACTATGCCGATAGCGGCTCCAATCAGTGCATATTTCTTTGCCTGATTGAATACCATGGCATCCGCTAAACGGACTGACCATAGATCCCAAGCGCCTTTGAGTAGTATTAGTCCTGCTAAAATTTCAGTAGCAATAATTAATATCACCACCAACCAAATAAGAAAGCTGGCTTCAATAGCGGGCATAATAGAGTCTGGATAGACGGCATGTTCCTGCATGGATAAGACATAGGCGATCGCTTGATAACAGGCATCAATATTAGCGATGTTCTGGAACGCATAAAACAAACACATGAGTGCTAACAGCAAAACGAACAGACATTTGAAATGACGAATAGTCATGACTCCCTCCTCCTTTATTATTGCTGGTCAAAATATAACCAGCGCAAAAAAAGAGTATAGGTAATTTAAAGGGGGATAGCTAGCTTCAGAAGTGGCTTGAAAGGGAGAGCAAGTAATGGAAAAGACCATTACTTGCTGATGACAGAAATTAAAGGGATGAGATTAAAAAGTCCAGCGGAACCCAGCGGTGAGCGAGCGTCCTGCGCGTGGCGCTCTTTCCTTCAGGAAAGAAGCATGATCGCGGATTTCTGCATCAGTCATGTTCTGCCCGCGTAGAAATAGGAACAGTTCTGAATCATCAAAGAAGACGTTATAGCCTAAATCAAGATTAATTAGAGTATACCCATCGGTTGGTAGTTCATCTTCTGCTAAACGATCCTGATCGAACACTTTAATCGCAGTCAGATTACTAGTGAACATGTCGTAATCAAGGCCTATCGAACCACCAAAACGCTTGGCGGGAATACGTGGCAAGTAAGAGCCATCATCCAATTTCGCTACTGTGTAGTCACCGAATAAACCCGTACGCACAATAGCTAAACCGTCAGTGGCCAGTGTCCAGTTGATCTCAGCTTCAGCACCCTCAAAGGTGGCGTCTGCTTGTTGATACTCAAACACTGGGAACTCTTCGTGGTCATGCACTTCGCCGGGAGCTGGTTCATGCTCTTGATGGGCCAGGAAAATATAGTCATTGATTCGGTTGTGGAACACCGCGACGGAAGCACTGACTATGTCTGAGTTATAGCGGATGCCAATATCAATATTATTAGCAGTTTCTTTGCCTAGGTTTGGATTACCCACTTCGATGCTGGCGGTTGCCAGATGGGGCACATAATTGGCTTCGTCATTACCAGCATTGGAGTAAAGTTCTTCAACAGTAGCTATACGTTGCGCGCGAGTGATATTAATCGGCAAGGTCCAATGTTCATCAATATGCAACAACGAGCCGAAGGCGAAACTGAAAGCGTTATCATCACGTTGACCGAATAGATCGGTAGTAATGGTTTGCTTGTCATAGCGAGCGCCAAGCTCGGTATGCCAATTGCCTACTTCATATTCTTCCAGCCAGAAAAGACCGAGCTTTTCGGTATTGGAGGCGGGGATATAAGCCTCGTCGCCAAGTGTCACAAAATCGCTGTCGGAATATTGCAGACCAAAAGCACCCTGCCAGCCACTCCAGGCATCATGTACCAGTTCCAGCCTGGTTTCCTGAGCATCGTTTAAGAAGGTGGTGCCGATTTCGGCGCCTTCAATTTCCTGGTGTTGGTAATCGGTGCTGGCAAAATGAAGGTTCAGGCTTTTAAAGCCATCAAAGGGAGTGTTCCAGCGTCCCTTCATATCCCAGCGTTTTTTATGCAGATCTAGACGGACAGCTTCTTCACCATGCTCTTCTTCAGGCGTACCTTCTTCTTCGTCATGATGCTCAGCATGCCCTGGTAAACCATAGTTTCTTTTGTAGTCAGAGTATGAAACACCCCAGTAGCCCGCATCAGTAATGTAGGAGAAACCGACGCTACCGCCTTCACTGTCCGTATCGCTATTTTCTAAGATACCTGACGCTTCTTCGTCATGGCCTGCTTCGCCTTCGGCTTCTTCCTGCTCACGCAAATAATAAGACTCAGCAAAACCAGGAATTTTTAGCTCATCAGTTTCCGATTTAAAGGCATCAATATTGAATGCAAGACCACCATTAGCGGTTGAGAAAGTCCCTACGGTACTGCGTTCACCCGTGGCAGAATCGCCCATTCGGATTTCAACTCCCCCCTCAATGCCGTCCGGAAGTTCAGTTGGGATACGGTTATCCACAACGTTTACTGCACCGCCGACTGCGCCACCGCCATACAGTAGTGTGGCTGGCCCTTTTAAAATCTCAACCCGCTTGGCGAGCAACGGCTCGGCAGAAATCCAGTGATCAGGACTGGCATTAGAAGCGTCCTGAGTGGTGCTGTTGTTGCTTAGCACAGTAACACGGTTACCTTGTTGCCCACGAATCACTGGGCGACCAGCGCCAGCACCAAAGCTAGAAAGATTAACGCCAGGCACTTCCCCCAGCGTTTCACCAATATTGATGCCGCGCTTTTGCGTCAGCTCATCACCGCTGATAATCACAGCCGGAGCTGCCATCTCAAGAATGGTGTGTTCCAGTGGATTACCGGTAATAACGAGAGTCTGAGTGTCGGAATAATCAACGGTAACGGTCAGGTTCTCACCCGTGTGCTGGACCGCTTTGTTAATATGGCCCTGTTTGCCGCCTTTGATATCAAGAACGTATCGGCCGGTTTCCAGATCGGTAAATTCAAAGTGACCATTTTCATCGGTGGTCGTCGATTGATTATGGGAAGAGATAAAGACTTCTATATTGGCTAATGGATTGCCATCATTATCGAGAAGTGTCCCAGATAATGTTGAGTTGTCAGCAGCTTGTGCCTGTTGGCTTAAAGCTGCAGATAAAAGTAATGCTATAGCAGAATATTTCATGCTTATGATTCCTCATTCGAACAGACTTGCGTCTATTCGGTTAATACACAAATAAATTAAAAGAAAATTGAGAAATTAAGCAGAAACTGGAGGTGCGCGGCCACGGTAGCCTGTTCGTGGACAGGATTGAGTTACAGGTGTTGGCCAAGCTAGAGTATGCTCCGCAATCAAGGAAGGAGACGGCACGAAAAGTTGTGCTGAACTGCTGTGACTATCTTTTAATGGTTGATAGAGACAGATCGCACAATCGCTGGTCTCGTGATCGGGAGCTTTAGCATGAGCAACACCTACCAGCGCCATGCCTAGCAAAGCGACAATCAGTAGTATGTGTTTAATGGATTTGCTCATGGTTTCGACTCCTCTTACAGAGGGCTTATATACTAATGACCTTATAACTTATAGGCAATACAAGATTCATGGATTAATGTTACAAATAGTGATCAAAAACAGGTAGCATGAGGCCAAGAAACCGCGTTCATACCTAACATCAAGGCTGTTTTTCTAGAGGGAGAACCTAGCATCAATGAGTAATCAATATGAGTGACAAGGCAACCGAGCAAATTCCAGACTCTATCTCCGAGCGCAGGCTCGATAAGGTACCTCATTTCCCCAATCGTCATGAGCCGGTTGGTTTCATGCTGCGCCTGGTTAAAGCGTTGCACACTTATGGCGTACCCAGCTATGAATTAGAGCGCTTGCTGACGAATGTGGCTGAACAGCTTGGTTATGGCTTGCAATGTATTGCAGTGCCAACCAGCATTACCATGACTTTCATGCTGCGCCTGGTTAAAGCGTTGCACACTTATGGCGTACCCAGCTATGAATTAGAGCGCTTGCTGACGAATGTGGCTGAACAGCTTGGTTATGGCTTGCAATGTATTGCAGTGCCGACCAGCATTACCATGACTTTCATGCTGGAAGAGGATAAGCCACAGACCTATGTGATTCGCTCAAACTCAGGTGAGGTCGATGTGGATAAGTTAAGCCGCACCATGGATGTCGCATATGCCGTAATTAATGATGACATGACCACAGAGGAAGGCGCTATCCAGCTCAATGAAATCACCAAGTCGAAGCCGATCCATAATCGCTATTGGACGATTATTTGCTTTATGCTGGTATCGGCCTCAATTGCCAGAATTTTTAATGGTGGTTTACTGGAAGTGCTTACCGGAGCGGTCATTGGTTTATCGGTGGGCTTACTGGTTAATATAGGTGGAACACGCTCGGAAACAGTGGCCAATTTGATGCCCGCTTTATGCGCCTTTATGGCTTCTGTGATATCGGTGGGCTTTAATAAATGGCTAGGCCTTGGTTCCACTTATATTCCCATTGTTGCCGGGATCATCATTCTCGTGCCCGGTATGATGCTAACCATTGCCATGGCCGAACTAGCGACCCAGAATCTGGTGTCTGGGACC
>Ga0209692_10002853_pt1 | contig 17757 bp, 27 predicted proteins | sample tdDd472_FD_187129 | JGI IMG/M metagenome (GOLD analysis project Ga0209692, IMG submission 187129) | Marine sediment microbial communities from the Atlantic coast under amendment with organic carbon and nitrate - tdDd47.2 (SPAdes)... | ecosystem: Environmental > Aquatic > Marine > Coastal >...
GCGCATTTGACGACATCACGACCTCCAGCCCTGAGAAGAGCCTGTTGGCTCCTCAGAAGCACAGTGGAGGTAGAAACAGTGAAGGTAAAATGACCGTCCGTTACAGAGGTGGTGGCCACAAGCAGCGTTACAGGATCATCGACTTTAAAAGGGAAAAGGAAAATATTCCTGCTACTGTTAAGTCGATAGAATACGATCCTAACCGTACTGCACGTATCGCCCTGCTGTATTATAAGGATGGTGAAAAAAGGTATATCATCGCCCCTCATGGCCTTGAAGTTGGCCAGGAAGTACAATCAGGAAAAGGTGTGTCACCAAACATTGGTAATACCATGTACCTGAGTGAAATTCCTTTTGGGACGATCATTCATAATATTGAGCTGAGGCCTGGACAGGGTGCCAAGCTGGCACGTAGTGCAGGCTCTTATGCACAGTTTATGACTCGTGAAGGAAAATTTGCTGTGATCAAGCTGCCTTCAGGTGAGACACGTATGATCCTTCAAACCTGCCGTGCTACCATCGGAATGGTCTCTAATGCTGACCATCAGCTGGAGAAATCAGGTAAAGCAGGTAGAACACGCTGGCTCGGACGCCGTCCGAGGACACGTGGTGTAGCCATGAACCCGGTCGATCACCCAATGGGTGGTGGTGAAGGTAGGGCTTCAGGTGGACATCCAAGATCAAGGAAAGGATTGCCGGCTAAGGGTTATAAAACCAGATCCAAGAAGAAGCAATCCAACAAGTATATTATTGAAAGACGTAAAAAATAATTAATATCATCACGCCATGAGTCGTTCACTGAAAAAAGGACCTTATATACATTATAAACTGGAAAAGAAAGTTCTGGACCAGACTGAAAGCAAGAAGAAATCTGTGATTAAAACCTGGTCGAGGGCATCAATGATCTCTCCTGACTTTGTTGGACTTACCATTGCAGTACATAACGGGAACAAATTTATCCCCGTTTACATTACTGAAAACATGGTTGGCCATAAGCTTGGGGAGTTTGCCCCAACACGCCAGTTCAGAGGTCATGCCGGTAACAAGGATAAAGTCAGAAGATAATTAGAAAACATTTAAGACTATCATAATGGGAGCAAGAAAAAGAAATCGTGCAGAACAATTAAAGGAGGCCAGGAAAAGCCAATACCTTGCCAAGCTGAATAATTGTCCTACTTCTCCAAGAAAAATGAGACTGGTAGCCGACATGGTCAGAGGAATGGATGTGATGTCTGCACTTAGCGTGCTTGAGCATTCACCCAAAGAAGCTGCCGGAAGGGTACATAAACTCCTCCGTTCAGCCATCGCCAACTGGCAAACAAAAAATGAAGGTACCAGGATTGAAGAAAGCAACCTCTTCGTAAAAGAAATTCACGTTGACAGTGCCAGGATGCTGAAAAGGATCAGGACCGCTCCTCAGGGAAGGGCCCACAGGATCAGGAAGCGTTCAAATCACGTGACCCTGGTGCTTGACAGTAAAGCAATACAAGTAGTTGAAAATTAAAAGTATAATATACAAAAGATAATATTAATGGGACAAAAGACTAATCCAATAGGACTTCGCTTAGGGATCATCAAAGGATGGGATTCCAACTGGTATGGTGGCAAGGACTTCGGTGGAAAACTTCTTGAAGACTTCAAGATCCGTCAGTACCTCACTGCCCGTCTTGCGAAAGCAGGGATTTCAAAGATCATCATCGAGCGTACACTTAAGCTGGTTACTGTTACCATTTTTACTGCTCGCCCCGGTATCATCATCGGAAAAGGCGGTACTGAAGTAGATAAGCTGAAGGAAGAGTTGAAAAAGCTGACCAAGAAGGAAATCCAGATCAACATTTCTGAGATCAAGCGCCCTGAGTTAGATGCCAACATCGTTGCCAACTCTATTGCCAAACAGATCGAAGGAAGGATTTCATTCCGTCGTGCCATCAAAACATCTATTGCCTCCACCATGCGTATTGGTGCTGAAGGTATCAAAGTAGTGATCTCAGGTCGACTGGGTGGTGCTGAAATGGCTCGTAGCGAGCAATATAAAGACGGCCGTACCCCACTGCACACGCTTCGTGCCGACATCGACTATGCTAAGATCGAAGCCCATACCACCTATGGCAGGATTGGTATCAAGGTGTGGATCTGCAAAGGTGAGATCTATGGTAAGCCGGAACTGGTGCCCTCACTTAGTGAAGGACCTAAAAAACAGCCACCAAGGAAAGCTGGCCGTGCCGGTGGTGGTAGAAGAAGATAAGATTTGTATAATATTTTAAATCAATAATAAATGTTACAGCCAAAGAAAACCAAGTTTAGGAAGCAGCAAAAAGGCAAGATGAAAGGGAACGCCAGCAGGGGTAACCAACTCGCTTTTGGTTCTTTCGGTATCAAATCCCTTGACGAAGTCTGGATAACTGGTCGCCAGATCGAGGCTGCACGTCAGGCTGTTACACGTCACATGAAACGTGAAGGACAGATCTGGATCAGGATATTTCCCGACAAGCCGGTAACTAAAAAGCCTGCTGAGGTACGTATGGGTAAAGGTAAAGGCTCACCAGAGTATTTCGTAGCCAGGGTTAGCCCGGGCAGGGTGCTCTTCGAAGCTGAAGGTGTACCAATGGATATTGCGAAAGAAGCGCTCAGGCTTGCAGCCCAGAAGCTTCCTGTAAAATGCAAATTCGTTGTACGAAGAGACTACGTTGAATAAAATACAAAATAAAAAATGGAACAGCAAGTCATTATAGAATTGGGAACTGTGGAACTCAAAGAACGCCTGGAGGAGGATAAAAAACAACTGGTTAAACTAAAGCTAAACCACGCTGTGTCTCCACTGGAAAACCCAAACAAAATCAAAGTATATAAGAAAGCCATCGCCAGGATGGAAACCGAGCTTAGAAGAAGACAATTAGAAGAAGCTAATAACAATAATTAAGATGGAAAGAAATCTTAGAAAAGAAAGAACCGGGGTTATTGTGAGCAACAAAATGGATAAGTCCATTGTGGTGCAGGTTACCCGTAACGTTAAGCACCCTGTTTATGGGAAATTCGTTAAGAAAAGCACCAAGTTCATTGCTCACGATGAAAAGAACGACTGTAACATCGGTGACGTTGTTCGCATCATGGAAACCAGACCCCTGAGCAAGAATAAATGCTGGAGATTAGTAGAAATCGTTGAAAGAGCTAAGTAAAAATGATACAACAAGAATCAAGATTATTAGTAGCTGATAACAGTGGAGCAAAAGAAGTTCTCTGTATTCGTGTCCTTGGAGGAACCAAGAAGAGGTATGCCTCTATCGGCGACCAGATCGTAGTGACTGTAAAAAGTGCGCTCCCCTCCGGCAACGTCAAAAAAGGGACTGTGATCAGAGGAGTTGTGGTCAGGACCAGGAAAGAGATCAGACGTCAGGATGGATCATATATTCGTTTCGACGACAATGCCGTGGTACTGCTCAGTGCTACCGGAGAAATGATCGGCACCCGTATTTTTGGCCCTGTAGCCAGGGAATTAAGGGATAAGAAATTTATGAAAATCGTTTCATTGGCACCTGAGGTGCTTTAAACGAGATAAAATATCAGTAAGAAATGGCAACTAAAGTACATATCAAAAAAGGCGACACCGTAATGGTTATCTCCGGAGAATCAAAGGGTATGCAGGGAAGGGTGCTTAAAGTAAACCCCGAGACCTACAAGGCTATCGTTGAAGGTGTGAATGAAGTTAGCAAGCACACCAAGCCCAATGCAGACAACCCTAAAGGCGGGATCATCAAGAAGGAAGCCTTCATCCACCTTTCTAACCTTCAACTTGTCGATGGCAAAGGAACCGCCAGCAGGATCGGAAGGAAGTCAGATGAAAAGACCGGAAAATCGGTCAGGTATTCAAAAAAATCAGGGGAGGTCATTAAATAATGGAATATACACCTAGACTTAGAACCAAGTACTTCGAGGAAATCATTCCGGCCCTCACCAAACAGTTCGATTATAAGAACCGTATGGAGGTGCCCAAGATTCAGAAGATCTCTGTGAACCAGGGTCTCGGACAAGCCATCGTTGACAAAAAACTCATCGATACAGGCATCGAAGAAATGAGTATGATCACTGGCCAGCGTGCCGTGTCTACAAAATCAAAGAAAGATATCTCAAACTTTAAAGTACGTAAAGGTATGCCCATCGGAGTAAGGGTGACCCTACGTGGCGATAAAATGTATGAATTCCTTGACAGGCTGGTGGCTGTTGCCATCCCAAGGATCAGGGACTTCAGGGGTATTAGCGACAAAGGCTTCGACGGAAGAGGTAACTACACTTTCGGTGTTTCTGAACAGATCATCTTTCCAGAGATCGACATTGACAAGATCAGCAGCATCAATGGAATGGATATCACCATTGTGACCTCAGCCAAGAATGATAAGGAAGCCCTTGCATTATTAAAAGAATTCGGATTACCGTTTAAAAATCAAAACAGTTAGAAAATGGCTAAAGAATCAATGAAAGCCCGTGAAGTTAAAAGGGCGAAGCTCGTAGCAAAATATGCTAAAAAAAGAGCCGAGCTTCTTGCAAATGGCGACTATAACGCTTTGCAGAAGATTCCGAAAAATGCTTCTCCTGTACGTTTACATAACAGGTGCAGCCTGACCGGAAGGCCTAAAGGCTACATGCGTCAGTTCGGGGTATCCCGTATCAACTTCAGGGAAATGGCTCTACAGGGTCTGATCCCAGGAATTAAGAAAGCTAGCTGGTAATTTATAAAGGAATTATTGAGATGACAGATCCAATTGCAGATTATTTGACCAGACTCAGAAATGCAGTACTGGCGAAACACAGGATTTTAGATGTTCCCGCATCCAATATCAAAAAAGACATCACCAAGATATTGCATGAGAAAGGGTATATCCTGAACTATAAATTCGTTGAAGGCGAAGGCCACCCACAGGGCACCATTAAGATAGCATTAAAATATCACCCGGTGACCAAACAGGCAGCCATTAACAAGCTGGACCGGATAAGTAAGCCCGGACTCAGGAAGTATGTTCGTTCCGACAAGCTTCCAAGGGTATTGAACGGGCTTGGTATTGCCATCATTTCCACTTCCCAAGGTGTTATGACCGACAAGGAAGCCAGGAAGGAAAAAGTTGGTGGTGAAGTTTTATGTTATGTAAGTTAAAACAGGAGTTATTAAGATATGTCACGTACAGGAAAAAATCCCATCAGCTTACCTGAAGGCGTCGAAGTTAAAATTACCGACGATAACATGGTTACTGTAATAGGGAAACTTGGAGAGCTACATCAAAAGATCCACAAAGACCTAACGATGAAGCTGGAAGACGGTTCACTTACCGTTAACAGGCCTACCGAATCAAGAGAGCATAAAGCACAGCACGGACTTTCAAGGTCACTGCTGAGCAATATGATTATCGGTGTGTCAGAAGGATATACCATCATACAGGAACTTGTTGGTGTTGGTTATAAAGCCAATGCTAGAGGACAGGTACTTGAACTGGCTCTTGGTTATTCACACAGTATCTTCCTTGAACTTCCTGCCGAAGTTAAGGTTGAAACAGTCACTGAAAGGGGTAAGAACCCTACTATCACACTGAAATCACACGACAAACAGCTTGTTGGACAGGTAGCTGCCAAGATCAGGTCCTTCCGTAAGCCTGAACCTTATAAAGGTAAAGGTATACTGTTCCAGGGTGAACAGATCAGAAGGAAAGCCGGTAAAGCTGCTGCAGAATAGTAATTGATAAGAATATATAAAATCCGGGAAGGATGAAAAAGATAAAAGACAGGAAACAGTACAGAAGGTACAGGATCAAGATGAGGATCAGAAAATCCATCTCCGAAGGTACAGCTGAAATACCAAGGCTTACCATTTTCAGGAGCAACAAGGAGATCTATGCTCAGATTATTAACGATTCAGAAGGAAAAACAATCATTTCTGCCTCTTCACGCGAAAAAGGGATCGCCGACAAGAAAGTTGCCAAGATAGAACAGGCGAAACTTGTTGGACAACTGATCGCTGAAAAAGGCAAGGAAGCAGGAATCAACGAGGTTATTTTCGACAGGAACGGATATCTGTATCACGGAAGAATTAAATCATTGGCAGAAGCTGCCAGAGAAGGCGGACTTAAATTTTAATCGATATGTCAGAAGTTAATATCAAAAGAGTTAAATCAAGCGAGATTGAATTTAAAGACAGGCTCGTCAGCATCCAGCGTGTTACCAAAGTAACCAAAGGTGGTAGGACTTTCAGTTTCTCAGCCATTGTAGTTGTTGGAAATGAAAATGGTGTTGTTGGCCATGGTCTCGGCAAGGCAAAAGAAGTTACTTCTGCCATTGCCAAAGGCATCGACGATGCCAAGAAGAACCTGGTGAAAGTACCAGTTCTGAAAGGCACGATCCCTCACGAACAGACAGGAAAATACAGTGGTGCACAGGTTTTTATCAAGCCAGCTGCTCCTGGTACAGGAGTTATTGCCGGTGGTGCTATGCGTGCTGTCCTTGAAAGTGTTGGAATCAAAGATGTACTTGCCAAGTCAAAAGGATCATCCAACCCGCACTCAGTGGTGAAAGCCACTATCGATGCACTGGTAAGGCTGAGAGATGCCCATACCATTGCCGAGCTCAGGGGAATAGGTGTTGACAAGGTGTTCAACGGCTAATTCAATCACTAACAGCAATCATTAGCAGCAATGAAAAAACTCAAAATTAAACAGGTAAGAAGCGGAATTGGAAGGCCTGAACGCCAGAAAAGAACGCTTAGGGCTCTCGGGTTCACAAAGATGAATCAGACAATCGAAGTTGAGGTCTCTCCACAAGTACAGGGGATGATCAACAAGGTTAAGCATCTGATCGAAATTGAAGAAGATAAAAAATAACAGCATAAACTAATTAAACGATGGATTTAAGCAATCTTAAACCGGCTAAAGGTTCAACAAAGAACAGAAAGCGTATTGCCCGTGGTCAAGGCTCCGGCAAAGGTGGCACTGCTACACGCGGTCACAAAGGAGCACAGTCAAGGTCTGGATACAAGCGTAGAGCAGGTTTCGAAGGCGGACAGATGCCTTTATACAGGCGCGTTCCTAAATTCGGATTTAAAAATATCAACAGGGTAGAATATCACGGTATCAATATTGACAAGCTGAACCAACTGGCTGAAGAGAAAAAACTCACCAGTATTGATCAGCAAGTGCTCATCGACAATGGACTCGCATCTAAAAAGGACCTTATCAAGATCCTTGGCCGAGGAGAACTTACCATGAAGCTTGAGGTTACAGCCCATGCATTTTCTGAAAAAGCAATCAGTGCAATTGAAGCCAAGGGAGGCGTTGCAATAAAACTTTAGGAATTAATGAAAAGATTAATCCAGACTATTAGGAATATATATAAGATTGAGGAGCTTAGAAACAGGATCCTTTATACTATTGGTATTATCCTGATCTATCGCCTCGGATCCTTTGTGGTTCTTCCCGGAGTTAATCCATCTGAACTTGCTGCTCTGGCCGACCAGACCAGTTCAGGTCTGCTTGGACTGCTGAACATGTTCTCCGGTGGCGCCTTTTCAAATGCATCCATCTTCGCACTCGGGATCATGCCCTACATCTCTGCCTCTATTGTTGTGCAGTTGCTGGGTATGGCCATCCCCTACTTCCAGAAATTACAGAAAGAAGGGGAAAGCGGCAGGAAGAAGATCAATCAGATTACACGTTACCTTACCATTCTCATCACAGGCTTCCAGGCACAGGCATATATTGCCAACCTCGTAAGCCAGTTGAGAAACCCTGACGGTTCGATCACAGCGATCATGCCTTTCGACGGGACCTCCGTGTCGCCCTTCTTCTGGGTGTCATCAACGGTGATCCTGATCTCAGGGACCATGTTTGTGATGTGGCTGGGTGAAAGGATTACTGATAAAGGAATCGGAAACGGTATCTCACTGATCATTATGATCGGTATTATTGCCCGACTGCCATTCTCACTCTTTGCTGAGTTTATCTCACGACTGGAAGAGCAAGGTGGCGGGCTGGTATACTTCATCCTTGAGATCGCAATACTGGTATTCGTGATCCTGCTGACCATACTGCTGGTACAGGGGACGAGACGAATCCCGGTACAATATGCGAAAAGGATCGTTGGAAACAAACAATATGGTGGTGTACGTCAGTACATCCCACTGAAGGTGAATGCTGCAGGTGTTATGCCTATCATCTTTGCGCAGGCGATCATGTTCCTGCCATTGACAGTAGCTGGCTTTACCAATGCTGACATGTCAGGCTTCGTTGCTGCATTTTCTAATATCAACGGATTCTGGTATAACCTGGTATTCTTCTTCATGATACTCTTGTTTACCTATTTCTATACTGCCATCACCATCAACCCGAATCAGATGGCTGAAGATATGAAAAAGAACGGTGGTTTTATTCCGGGGGTCAAACCCGGCCGTAAGACAGCCGAATTTATAGATAATGTAATGTCGAAGATTACCCTCCCGGGATCTATTTTCCTAGGACTGGTGGCCGTCATGCCGGCTATTGTAAGCCTTGTAGGTGTGAACCAGCAGTTTGCGCAGTTCTACGGAGGAACTTCTTTGCTCATCCTTGTTGGTGTTGTGCTGGATACTCTGCAACAGATTGAAAGTCACCTGCTGATGAGACATTACGATGGTCTGACAAAATCAGGCCGCATTAAAGGAAGGTCTGGATCATTTGGTATGTAGTAATAATACTGATTAAATGATACATTTTAAGACCGAAGAAGAAATTGAATTATTAAGAGAGAGTTCTTTACTTGTTGGTAAAACACTGGCTGAGGTTGCGAAAAGCATCCGACCCGGCATTGAGACTATCGTTCTGGACGAGATCGCTGAAGAGTTTATCAGGGATCATGGTGCAGAGCCAGGTTTCAAAGGCTACAACGGGTTTCCTTACTCCCTGTGCATATCATTAAATGAGCAGGTAGTACATGGTTTCCCCGGGAATAAGCCCCTGCTGGAAGGTGATATCGTATCAATCGACTGTGGCGTGTTTATGAATGGATTCTATGGGGATTCAGCATATACCTTCGCAGTTGGTGAAGTGGATGAAGAGGTTGAACTGCTGATGCAGCGTACAAAAGAGTCGCTGTATAAAGCCATAGAGGTGGCAGTTGACGGGAAGCGGATAGGCGACATTGGTTATGCAGTACAAACACATGTGGAACAATATGGTTACTCAGTAGTGAGGGACCTTGTTGGCCACGGCCTGGGAAGGCAACTCCATGAAAAACCCGAAGTGCCCAATTATGGGAAACGCGGGACAGGAATTAAACTCCAGGAAGGCATGGTACTCGCCATAGAGCCGATGGTTAACCTCGGAACGAGGAGCGTGATTCAGCTGGAGGATGGGTGGACCATCCGAACAGCAGACATGAAGCCATCAGCACACTTTGAGCATGATGTGGCCATCAGAAAAGGCAAAGCCGATGTGTTATCAACATTTGAATATATTGAAGAAGTGATCAAACAAAGTAAAACAAATGGCTAAACAACAATCGATAGAACAAGACGGAACAGTCATCGAATCATTGGGCAATGCCATGTTCAGGGTAGAACTGGAAAACGGGCATGTGATCATTGCTCATATTTCAGGCAAAATGCGCATGCATTATATTAAGATTTTACCCGGTGACAGGGTCAAACTGGAGATGTCACCATATGATTTAACAAAAGGAAGAATTACGTTCAGATATAAATAGTAAAGCATTATAAAATGAAAGTCAGAGCATCAGTAAAAAAACGGTCTCCTGAATGTAAGATCGTAAGACGTAAGGGACGCTTGTATGTAATCAACAAGAAGAATCCTAAATTCAAACAAAGACAAGGTTAATATTATAACATTATAAAGTATCAGATATGGCTAGGATAGCAGGTGTCGATATACCAAACAACAAGAGAGGCGAGATCAGTCTCACCTATATCTACGGAATAGGCAGAAGCAATGCACAAAAGATCCTGACAGAAGCAGGAGTCGACTGGAGTAAGAAGGTCGAAGACTGGGATGATGAGGAACAGAACAAGGTGCGTGCAATCATCAGCGAGACTTTTAAAGTTGAAGGTGCACTCAGGTCAGAAACCCAAATGAACATCAAGCGACTGATGGACATTGGAACCTATCGTGGAATTCGTCATCGTATTGGTCTTCCGCTCCGCGGACAGAGCACCAAGAACAATGCACGTACACGTAAAGGGCGTAAGAAAACCGTTGCCAATAAGAAAGTGGCACCGAAAGGTTAATGTAAAATCAGAAACAGGATTTGTATTCTGCAGTAATATAATAAAACTATGGCTAAATCAACCAGAAGTTCAAAGAAGAGGGTGGTAAAGGTTGAACCCACAGGAATGGCGTATATCAGCGCATCATTCAATAACATTATCATTTCACTGACCAACAATGCCGGACAGGTGATCTCATGGTCCTCATCGGGGAAAATGGGATTCAGGGGATCGAAAAAGAATACCCCTTATGCTGCACAGCTTGCAGCTGAAGACTGTGCCAAGGTTGCATTTGATGCCGGTCTGCGTAAAGTGAAGGTCCACGTGAAAGGACCAGGCGCAGGCAGGGAATCAGCAATGAGGACGCTTCACTCAATGGGCATTGAGGTTACTGAAATCAAGGATGTTACTCCATTACCACATAATGGATGCAGACCTCCTAAAAGAAGAAGAGTATAATTTTTAAAACACAATAAAAGCACAATTTTATGGCCAGGTATAGAGGACCAAAATCGAAGATTGCCAGGAAATTCAAAGATCCGATCTTTGGACCGGACAAAGCGCTTGACAGAAAACCTTATCCCCCGGGACATCACGGTAACAACAGGCGTAGAAGGAAAGAATCTGAATATGGTATTCAGCTCCAGGAGAAACAGAAAGCCAAATATACTTATGGTATCCTTGAAAGGCAATTTAGAAACACTTTCAAAAAGGCAACCACTAAAAAAGGTATTACCGGAGAGATCCTGCTTCAGCTTATTGAAGCCAGATTGGACAACGTTGTTTACAGGTTGGGCATCAGCCCTACCAGAAGGGGAGCACGTCAGCTCGTCGGTCACCGTCACATCACCGTGAACGGGGGTATTGTAAACATCGCCTCATATGAATTGAAACCCGGTGATGTTATCGGCATAAGGGAAAAGTCAAAATCACTCGAAGCAATCAGTGATTCACTGTCAGGACGTACAGACAAGTACAGCTGGCTGGAATGGGAGGATGAGAAAATGGAGGGTAGATTTGTAAATTATCCGGCCAGGGAAGACATCCCTGAGAATATTCGTGAACAGCTTATCGTGGAATTATATTCTAAATAAGCCAACGAACTAATCCTCTTAAATTGATCATTTAATATACAGCATATTATGGCAATATTAGCATTTCAAAAACCAGACAAGGTGATTATGATCGAAGCCGATGATTTCAAAGGAACCTTTGAATTTCGTCCGCTGGAGCCAGGGTTCGGCGTAACCATAGGTAACACGCTGAGAAGAATCCTTCTGTCATCCCTTGAAGGCTACGCAATCACCTCACTGAGGATCGATGGCGTGGTACAGGAATTTTCTACCATCCGCGGCGTCGTCGAGGATGTTTCACAGATCATCCTGAACCTGAAAAAAATCAGATTCAAGAAACAGATCGACACTGAAAACACTGAGAAAGTACATATCGTAATCGGTGATCAGGAAGAGTTTAAAGCCGGTGATATCAATAAGTTTTTATCGGTATTCCAGGTACTCAATCCTGAAGAACTGATCTGCCACATGGACCCAAGCGTAAAGCTTTCCATGGAGCTAACAATAAACAAAGGGAGAGGCTATGTCCCTGCAGATGAAAACAAATCATTGAATGCAACTGTAGATACCATCGCCATTGACTCCATCCATACCCCAATCAGAAACGTAAAATATCGCGTTGAGAACTGGAGGGTTGAACAAAAAACTGACTACGAAAAGCTGATCGTAGAGATTGACACTGATGGTTCTATCCATCCGAAAGAAGCTCTGAAAGAAGCCGCCAAGATCCTGATCCATCATTTCATGCTGTTCTCAGATGAAAAGATCACACTGGACTCAGAAGAAAAGGCAGTCACCGAGGAATTTGATGAAAATTCACTCCATATCCGTCAGCTTCTCAAAACTAAACTGGTCGACATGGACCTCTCAGTCAGGGCATTGAACTGCCTTAAAGCAGCTGATGTTGAATCCCTGGGTGACCTGGTAACATTCAACAAAAACGACCTGCTTAAATTCAGGAATTTTGGTAAAAAATCACTGACCGAGCTCGAAGAGCTGGTTAAATCAAAAGGGCTTGAATTTGGCATGAACATTTCGAAGTACAAATTAGATAAGGAATAATTGCAATGAGACACGGTAAAAGATTTAATCATTTAAGCAGGACGAGTGCTCACAGAAAAGCCATGCTAGCCAATATGGCCAGCTCGCTGATCATGCATAAGCGTATAAAAACAACTGTCGCCAAGGCCAAAGCTTTGAGGATATATATTGAACCCCTCATCACCAAGTCAAAAACTGATTCTACCCATTCACGCAGGGTTGTTTTCAGCTACCTTCAAGACAAGGAAGCTGTAACAGAACTCTTCAGGGAAGTATCAATTAAGGTGGCTGAGCGTCCGGGTGGTTATACAAGGATCATTAAGATTGGTCCCCGGCAAGGTGACAATGCTGAAATGGCATTGATAGAACTGGTCGACTACAACGAAAACCTTCTGGATGCTAAAGATAAGGGTCCAAAGAAAACACGTAGGAGAAGAGGTGGAGCCAAAAAAGTAGAAGGTGATGCTGCAGTTGCAACAGATCAAGTAGTTGAAACAACAGATGAGGTTGCTGAAGAGGTGACGGAAGAAGTTGTTGAAGAGGTGACGGAAGAAGTTGTTGAAGAAGTGAAGGAAGAAGTTGCTGAAGAGGTGAAGGAAGAAGTTGCTGAAGAAGTGAAGGAAGAAGTTGTTGAAGAGGTGAAGGAAGAAGTTGTTGAAGAGGTGAAGGAAGAAGTTGTTGAAGAGCCCACTGCAACAGAGGAAGAGAAGCCTGAAACTGACGAAGAAAAAGAAAAAAAGGAATAATTATTCTTTTAATGAACTATAAAAGGATAGGGTTATTATTAGCTTTATCCTTTTTTTATCTCAACATTACAACAATAATAAATTACTGATTATGAGTTCAACGATAGCAAATATCCACGCACGCCAAATCCTGGATTCACGAGGCAATCCCACAGTAGAAGTTGATGTATATACCAACAGCGGAATTGTTGGCAGGGCAGCTGTCCCTTCCGGTGCTTCAACAGGTGTTCATGAAGCTGTAGAGCTTCGCGACAATGACAACGGAACTTATTTGGGAAAGGGAGTACTCAAGGCTGTAGAAAATGTAAATGATATTCTCACTGAAGAGCTGAAGGGCTATTATGTAACCGAACAACGCGATATTGATCAGCGTATGATTGAAATTGACGGGACTCCTAACAAAGAGAAGCTGGGTGCCAACGCCATGCTGGGTGTATCCCTGGCTGTGGCCCATGCTGCTGCACAGGAAACCGGGCAATTCCTATTTCGCTACATCGGTGGGCCCAATGCACATGTGCTGCCCATCCCAATGATGAATATTCTGAATGGAGGTTCTCATGCTGATAATAGCATCGACTTCCAGGAGTTCATGATCATGCCTGTGGGTGCAGCAACTTTCAGCGATGCAATAAGAATGGGTGCTGAGGTTTTCCATAACCTGAAAGCGGTACTCAAAAAGGCTGGACATGCAACCAACGTAGGTGATGAAGGTGGTTTCGCCCCTAACCTGGCATCTAATGAAGAAGCTGTGAAGGTTGTCCTTCAAGCCATTGAAAAGGCTGGCTATAAAGCCGGTGAAGATATTTTCATCGCCCTTGACCCAGCATCATCAGAATACTATATCCCTGAAGAAAATGTTTACCACCTGAAATGGTCAACCGGTGACAAGCTCACTCCTACTGAGATGGTTGACTTCTGGGACGGATGGGCTAAAAAATACCCGATTATCTCTATCGAAGATGGTATGGCAGAAGATGACTGGGATGGATGGAAGTACATGACAGAAAAAATGGGTAACAATGTCCAGCTTGTAGGTGACGACCTCTTCGTGACCAATACAAGGAGGCTGCATAAAGGTATCGTAGAAAATATTGCCAACTCTATCCTCATCAAGGTAAACCAGATTGGGACACTGACCGAAACCATTGATGCAGTAAGCATGGCCAACAATGCTTCCTATACCTCAGTGATCAGCCACCGTTCCGGTGAAACCGAGGATACTACCATCGCCGATCTTGCTGTGGCACTGAACACCGGTCTGATAAAAACAGGATCAGCAAGCCGCTCCGACAGGATCGCGAAATACAACCAGCTTCTGCGCATAGAAGAGATCCTTGGAAATGCTGGCTCCTACCTGGGTAAAGGATTTAAGTTTCTGAAATAATACTTCGAAAATCGAAAAATAAAAAAGGGTTTCCATCGGAAACCCTTTTTTTATGCTATTTCATGGAGGTATTTAACCAGATTATCTGCCCGTGTCAATCCCAGTTTTTTCCGCATACGGCTGCGTGCCGTTTCAAGAGCTCGCACCGACTGACCGGTGATCTCTGAGATCTCCTTGGATGACATATTCAGACGAAGAAAAGTACAGAGCTTGATCTCGTTGGGTGTGAGGTCAGGATGTGCAAGGGTGATATTGGCACGGAACTTATCATGCTCCTCTTCAAATCTCAGCTCAAATTGCTTCCACTCCTGTCCCTGGATAAGATTTCTTAGTTTCTGTATGGCAGTAAGTATCTTATCACTGTATTCATTCCTTGTAACTTTATTGATAACCCTGAGGTCCTCAATGATTGAATTCCCAAGTTCAGTCCTCCTTGTGATGTAGAGTGCATTCTCGGTCATGATCTTTTGCTTGAAGTGCAACTCGATCTCCAGGGCATCACGGGTAGTTTTGAGATCCAGATGGGTTTGTATCCGCACCAGCAACTCCTTCTCATTGAATGGCTTCGTCACATAATCAACACCCCCGGTTTCGAAACCTTTGAGTATGCTGTCCTGATCTGTTCGTGCAGTCAGAAATATGACAGGAACAGTTTCATATGGTTCCAGCAATCGAAGTTCCTTACATACCTCAAATCCATCCATACCAGGCATCATCACATCAAGCAGGATGAGGTCAAAATCTACTTTTTTACAGAGCTCTATGGCCTGTTTACCACTCTGTGCATAGGAAACGGAATAACCATTCTCATCAAGTATACTTACCATCAGGCGTATATTGGATGGAATATCATCTACGATCAAAATATTTGAAGGCTCCTTTTTCATACTAGTCAAGTACTTGAGATATCTCTCTCATTTTCTTTAAATAATCAGGAAATGCCGCCAGGCTGGAATCTATCTTTTCTATATCATAATTATCACAGTGAACATTCAGCTTATCACCATAATCAACCAGGAAACGAATACTATGTTTGTTCCCTGTATTCTGTATGCCCTCGGCAAAAGACCTGATCGCATTGAATTCCTTCAACTCATTGGCCTGCACCCACAATGAAAGGTACTTATCTTCTATCTCACTCATGGCAATGCTAACAGATTGTTTGTACTTATCCTCATCACGAATTTCAATAAGGTCCTTAGCACCCTCTTTATCTCTAAGCCTTACGACAGACCTTTCAAGCAGGGCAATCATCTTCTCATAAAGTTCTTCAATATAGAATGGTTTGATCAGGTAGTCATCAAAGCCACACTCCTGGATCCTGTCAATATCGGCTTTCATTGCAAGGGCCGTTAAAGCCATGACAGGAGTTTCAGCCAGCACCTTGTTTGACCTGATTTTTTCCATGAGCTCGTAACCATCCATGACAGGCATCATAATGTCCAGCAGCACAATGTCAGGCATCAGGCTTTTGGCTTTTATAAATCCCTCTTCCCCATTGTTTGCCTCACTTACTATGGCCCCAAGATCCTCGAGATTATCTTTTACAAACCGGCGATTGATATCCGAGTCATCCACGAGCAGGACATGTTTTCCTGCCAGGATAGATTGCTTTATTTTTTGTTTGCTCAGACGTGCATCTTTCTCCTCAACCTGTTCAACATCCTCCATGCTGATTATAAATGAAGATCCACGCCCCACTTCGCTTTTCACTTCTATGGTTCCCGACATCATTTCAATCAATCGTTTCGTAATAGATAGCCCGAGGCCGGTACCTTCCTTCACAACAGTTTCTCCCCCCGCTACCTGGTAAAAAGCTTGAAAGATCAGTGGAATATTTTCCTGTTGTATACCCACACCTGAGTCTTCGACAATGATTTCTAGTCCAATTTTCCCTGGGGCAGAATTTATAACTTCCTTCAGCTTTACTATCAAACGTATATGTCCCTTCTTGGTGAACTTTACTGCATTTCCGATAAGGTTAAATAGTACTTGCCTGATTCGAATCATATCCAGCAGCATGATCTCGGGCACATCATCATGGACATCTACTATAAAGTCAAGCTCCTTCCTTGAAATCTTCACGGCAAAGATCTGGCTGACCTCTGTGATGGCAGCCCTGAGATCAACCGCTTGTAACTTGATCTCCATTCTCCCTGCCTCGATCTTTGAAAGATCCAGAATATCGTTGATCAGCAGGAGCAGGTTATTACCAGCTGTCTTTATTGAGGATGCATATTCTGTGAGTTTATCATCATCAAGATGGTTAGCAAGAATATCTGAAAACCCAATGATTGAGTTCAAGGGCGTCCTGATCTCATGTGATATATTGGAAATAAAGTCACTTTTTATCTTGTTGGCCTCTTCTGCCTTTTCCTTGGCTTTCCTTAGGAATTCCTCATTTTGCTTCCTGTCGGTAATATCCCTGGCGAAAGCACAATTATATTCCTCGCCATCAAACTCAATATAGTTGATCAAAAGCTCTACAGGGAACTCATATCCATCTTTTGTCCTGTGGACAGACTCCACCGAGAAAGTCCTTCTTTTTTTCATCTCGCGCCAGTGATCTTCCCAGATTTCCTTTTTAAAAACCGGATCGATCTCATGTACCGTCATCTTCAAAAGTTCTTCCCTGCTATACCCCAACGACTTGCATGCTGCTTCATTCACGTAGAAGAAACGGGCATCTTTTTGCAACCAGAAAGCGGCATCAGCATTTTGATCAACCGAGAATTGTGTCAGCCTGAGCGCCCTTTCAGTCTTTACCTTTGTAGTTACATCTCGAATGATATCAAGTACTTCGTCCGCCCCTATTGGTATGTATCGCGCTTCATAATGGCCTATTCCATCAGGCCCCTCCATTTCATATTCATCAATCACTATTTTATCTTTCTCAAGCGCTTCCCTGATCTTTTCCATGCCCCTCTCCCTAATAGGATCAGGCAGGTCAACATCAAGGAGTTGTTTCCCTATAAAATCTTGTGGTTGCAGCAAGAGGTTTTCCGAATCGTTGGTATGATAATCCAGGAATCGTCCAGTCTTGTCAAAGCGAAAGATAAGGTCAGGCATGGCCTGTAGCATGATCTCGTACCGCTGAAGCAGTTCCTGCAGCTGGTCCTCTATTTTCTTTGACCTTGAAAGGTCAAAGGAGACACCCCTGACACCTATCACAGCTCCCTCCTCAATGATGGGATATGAATATAGCATGACAGGGAAGGAATTTCCATTTTTACGAACAGCAGTATATTCTTCTCCCTCCATGCTTTCTCCCTGGAATAGTTT
>Ga0209692_10002855_pt1 | contig 17746 bp, 13 predicted proteins | sample tdDd472_FD_187129 | JGI IMG/M metagenome (GOLD analysis project Ga0209692, IMG submission 187129) | Marine sediment microbial communities from the Atlantic coast under amendment with organic carbon and nitrate - tdDd47.2 (SPAdes)... | ecosystem: Environmental > Aquatic > Marine > Coastal >...
TGGCACTACACATTTTAGATAAGCTGAATAGTTCAATACGAAGGCCCAAAAGACTATCACCTGAGTCATTATCAAGGCTACAGTCTCATAATTGGGAAGGAAATGTTCGCGATCTGGAAAACGTCATTGAGAGATCAATCAGACTTTGCCGTCATGATGTTCTTGATGCTGATGATCTTCTGATTACCGAACCAATAACTTACGCAGATCCTTTGGATGCGCTTCCTGACCCATATGAAGGCTTTTCATTAGACGATTTTCTTGGCAGCGCTCGTAAACAGATTATCCTCAGAGCTCTTGAGGCAGCAAATGGGAACCAAAGCCAAGCAGCTCGAATGCTTGGAGTTACTCCCCAGGCAGTGCATAAGTTTTTACAGCAATCAAAGACTAAAACTTAAACCTGAGTTTAAACGTTTTAAACCTAGGTTGAAGAATAATATATATATGAAAGATAAGTAAGATTTAGAAATATTCGTGTTAACTCATATTGTTACACGATAATTAAAAGCATGGCATACTCCTTGCTCTATTTGGGACATAGAAAGTTTAGTAATATTTCCCAAACTAGAAAGGAACTGACATGTCAATATTTAAAGTTACATCAATTATCGATGGAGATACATTTGAAGTTACCCCCAAATGGAAATGGAACGATGAAACAGGTGTACGCATCCGACCGACTGGATATGATGCCACAGAGCTTCAAGCACAAGGTGGTCAAAGTGCAAAAGAAAAACTATCGCGCCTTATCCTCGATAAAGATGTCGATCTCAAAAAAGCATACAAGGTCGATCGTGGACGACTCATTTGCGATGTTTACTTTCAGGGCAAAGGCCTTGCAGATTATTTCCCTGAATACCAATAAAGGATAGTGCCGCTATGACATACAATGAATGCACAAGAATCCAAGGTTTGCTAAATCAAGTATTTATTAAAACCACAGTTATCTCAGATAACAGTGCATTCAGCTTTGTGTCTAGGGAGAGGCAAAGGGTAGCGTTATGAAATCGAAAAACTTTGAATTCATAAAGAATAAACGTCCAGAAATAGCTACATTAGGTAGCTTTGCTGAACGCTATTTCGCTACAGATCCCTCAAGTGCTTTGGTTAAACTTCGAACTTTGGTAGAGCAGATAGTAGAAATTATCTACGATGAACAAAAACTCCCAAAACCTTATAGAGCTGGACTCAATGATCTACTTAATGAGCCTGTATTTATGGACCTCGTCCCACGTGTAATCTTGGGTAAAATCCATACTATTAGAATTCGTGGCAACAAGGCTGCCCATGGAGGACGCATTGATGAATCACTGGTTTCATCACTAATACGTGAAGCATTCGATATTGTATGCTGGTTTCACTTAATGTTTGATGTTGGCAAGCGTTCTGATCTTCCTGCATTTGTTGATCCATCATCAATCGTTGGTGTCAGCAAAGGGCAATTGAAACGAGAGAAGAAGGTTCTTCTTGAAAAGCTGATTCGTCAAGAAACTCAGTTACAGCAACTTTTAACAAATATAGATGGAGAGAGAAAGAAGCGTGAAGAGTTAGAGCGCGCTACAAAAGACGAAATTGCCGCTATACGTGAAACAGGCGAAAAACAAGCAAAAGAACTTGAGTTCAATGAAGCACAGACAAGGAAGTTTCTCATTGATTCCATGCTGGTAAATGCTGGTTGGAATGTAGGAAAAAATGGTGATAACACTGAAGAAGTAGGTCAGGAAACTCCACTCACCGGGCTTCCGACACCGTCAGGTGATGGGTATGCTGATTATGTGCTGTGGGGTGATGATGGAAAGCCTCTTGCTGTTATTGAAGCAAAGAAAACAGCAAAATCAGCAGAAGCAGGAAGAACTCAGGCTAAGCAATACGCCGACTCTCTGGAAGCTCAACATGGCCAGAGGCCAGTTATATTTTATACCAACGGAGTGGAAATTTATATCTGGGATGATGCTCAGGAGTTACCTCCACGTAAGATCTATGGTTTCTATTCCAAAGATAGTCTTGAATATCTGTTGTTTCAGCAACAAAACAAACAGAAGCTTGAACTGGTTCCTCCCAGTCCTGATATTGCAGGGCGCATGTACCAGATGGAGGCTATCAAGCGGGTAACAGAGCGTTTTTCAGATGGATATCGTAAAGCACTTATTGTCCAGGCTACAGGTACTGGCAAAACACGCGTTTCCGTCTCATTGTGCGAGGTATTAAGCCGAAGCAAGTGGGCTAAACGCATTCTTTTTCTATGTGATCGTCGTGAACTTCGCAAGCAGGCCGACAATGTGTTTAAAGAGTTTCTTCCCACAGAACCAAGAACATTTGTAACGGCTGCTACTGCTTCAGTTCGCAACAAACGAATTTATCTTGCCACCTATCCGGCAATGATAAAATGTTTCGAATCATTTGATGTGGGATTCTTTGATCTGATCATTGCGGATGAATCACACCGCAGTATCTACAATAAATATCGCGATCTGTTCCGGTATTTTGATGCTCTGCAAATCGGTCTTACTGCTACACCGATTAAACTTCTCGACCGCAACACTTATGGCCTCTTTAACTGCGAAGATAAAGATCCTACAGCTCACTTTGGCCTTGAAGAAGCAATTTCACATGTTCCGCCTTATTTATCGTCTTTTCGCGTTATGAAAGTTACAACCAAGTTCCAGCGTGAAGGCATAAAATACAGCAAAATGAGTGACGATGAAAAACGTCAGTTGGAGGAGCAGGTTGAAGATGCTGAATCAATTGAGCATGATACCAATGATCTCGATAGCCGTATATTCAACAGTGATACCAGCCGAACCATTATCCGTAATCTGATGGAAAATGGAATTCGAGATGCCAGTGACAGCTTACCCGGTAAATCTATCATCTTTGCTCGAAATCACCGCCATGCTCTGCACCTGAACGAAGTGTTTTCAGAACTTTATCCTAAGTATGGTGGCAATTTCTGTCGCATCATTGATAACTATGACTCTCGTGCCGAGCAACTTATAGATGACTTCAAGGATCCTGACAACGAACTCCGTATCGCCATTTCTGTGGACATGCTGGATACTGGTATCGATGTTCCTGAAATAGTTAACCTGGTGTTTGCGAAACCGATCAAATCTTATGTCAAGTTCTGGCAGATGATTGGCCGTGGTACTCGACTTTGCCCTGATCTTTTTGGTCCAGGTAAAGATAAAAAAGAGTTTCTTATCTTCGACCACTGGGGAAACTTTGAATACTTTGATGAGCACTACACTGAGAAACAGCCTGCTGCAGCCAAATCTTTGATGCAACGTGTCTTTGAATCACGTGTGGAATTGGCCAGAGTATCCATAGAAGTCATGAATGAAAATGCTTTCCAGGATGTTATAAAGTTAATTGCAACTGATCTAAATACTCTCAAGGCAGCCAAATCTATTGAGGTGCGAGATAATTGGCGTGATTTACAAGTAATGGGTGACATGGAGACTCTTACAAGTTTTGATGCCGCTACTCACGCTCGACTCATTGATGTTGTTGCGCCACTTATGCGCTGGGTTGATATTCGAGGTTTTGAAGAGGCACATCGTTTTGACATTCTCATTACCCAAATGCAGACTGCCTTGTTACAGAAGTCTGGTGCTTTTGACAATCTTCGTGGTCAACTTGAGTTGGAAGTGGAAGCTTTGCGCAAAAACCTGAATCAGGTAAAAGCAAAGGCAGCTACAATCCAGCAAGTACGAAACACTGATTTCTGGGATAATGTAAATGTAGAAGCCCTTGAGGGAGTACGTAACGAGTTACGCACCATCATAAAGCACAAAACAAAAGTGCGGCCTCCAAAGCTGGAGCCACTTACCATTGATGTTGCAGATGGCGAGGAAAAGCACGAGCCGCATGTTCCGAAGCTGGATGGCCATGAGCTCATTGCTTATCGTCACCGTGTTGAAGGTGTACTTAAAGAGAATTTCCAAAAACATCCTGTGCTTGCCAAAATACACGCTGGTCAAGCTGTTACCGAGGAAGAGTTGGAAGAGCTTGCCTACCAGGTGCTGAAAGCAGATCCGCAAATAGATCTCAAGCGACTGCCCATTCATATCAACATCCAGGGAGACCTGCATCGTGCGCTTCGCAGTATTATCGGGCTTGATGCTGAAGCTGTTGATAATGCCTTTACTGACTTTATGAACAAACACCCAGAACTTATATCTGGTCAGCTTAGATTTCTGGCAATGCTAAAGGCGCACATCTGCGCCAACGGTGGACTGGACATTGAAAGACTATATGAAGCACCTTTTACTACCATCAGTGCTGAAGGAATTGATGGAGTTTTCTCTGATGATCTTATTGATGAACTACTCGAGCTGATAGACAAATTCAACCTACCCGAAATACCTGGAGCAATTGCATGATTACTGGACAACTGAAAAGCGACATAGATAAACTTTGGGAAACATTCTGGACTGGCGGTATTACAAACCCGCTTACAGTCATCGAACAGATTTCCTTTTTAATGTTCATTCGCCTGCTGGATATTACCGAAACCCGTAACGAAAAACGGGCAGCACGTACCAAAAAGCCTTTTAAACGTGTCTTTTCTGAAAACGAGCAGGACCTGCGCTGGTCCAAGTTTCGGCATCATCCTAATCTGGATTTTGTCAGAGATAGAGTATTTGGACATCTTCGCAAGATGGGTAACGGAACCAGCTTTAACGGTTATATGGCAGATGCACAGCTTATGATCCAGAAAGAGTCCCTGCTGAAACAGTCTATTGATATGGTGCAGGCTCTGTCGCTTGAAAGTGGTGATGACAAAGGTGACCTTTACGAATACCTGTTAAGCAAACTCACTACTGCGGGCATCAACGGTCAGTTTCGTACACCACGCCATATTATTCGTATGATGGTCGAAATACTTGATCCGCATCCCGATGAGACGGTAGCTGATCCTGCATGTGGTACTGCCGGTTTTCTGGTTAATGTAATGCTTTACCTGCTTGAGAAACACACCTCGAAAAAGGGACAAATCAAGGCGGAAGATGGAAGTATTATTTATTCTGGTGACAAACTGGAACCATACCGTAAGCACATTCAAAACAAGATGTTTCACGGGTTCGATTTTGATGTGACTATGCTGCGAATCGCCGTTATGAACCTGATGCTCCATGGTGTTGAGAATCCTGATATCCATTACCGTGATACCTTGAGCAACTCGTTTCCTGAGAAGTTCCCACAGTTTGCTGAGGATTCATTTGATGTTATTCTGGCCAATCCACCTTTTAAGGGCAGTCTGGATTATAAAGACGTTCATCCGTCACTTATCCGCAAGGTTAAGACCAAAAAGACAGAGCTGCTTTTTGTCGCACTCATCTTGCGAATGTTAAAAGTAGGCGGGCGTAGTGCCACAATCGTGCCTGATGGTGTAATGTTTGGCTCGTCAATTGCTCATAAATCTTTGCGTAAACTACTGGTGGAAGAGAACCAGCTTGAGGCTGTGATTTCCTTGCCTTCCGGTGTCTTCAAGCCTTATGCTGGAGTATCGACTTCCATCTTGATCTTTACCAAGGGTGGTCAAACAGACAAGGTGTTTTTCTATGATGTCCAGCAGGATGGTTTTTCTCTTGATGATAAGCGTACTCCAGCCAGTAAGAAAAGCACACCGCTTGGCCCTGTTGATAAGAACGACCTGCCCGACGTAGTTGCCAAATGGAAGGCACGTAATAAAACAAAAATGGATGATCGTACTGCTCAGGCTTTTTTTGTTACTGCCAATGAAATCCGTAATAACAAGTATGATCTCTCTCTAGGTCTTTATAAAAAAGAGGTGCAAGTAGAAGAGGAATGCGATCCACCACAAACTATCCTCAAACAGGTGCGTAAGCTAGAAAAAGAAATCTCCAAGGATCTGGATGATCTCGAGGGGATGTTGGGATGACTTACAAAACTGCCAGTATTGGAGAAGTTTGTGATCTGGTTAATGGAAGGGCATTTAAGCCGTCCGAATGGTCAAACAATGGACTTCCTATCGTCAGAATTCAGAATTTGAATGATCATTCCAAGGAGTTTAATTATACTACAGTTAAAGTGCCTGGAAAATACTATATTGATGATGGTGAATTGTTGTTTTCATGGTCAGGAACACCAGGAACCTCATTTGGCGCTTTTTTTTGGGATAGAGGAAAAGCTTTATTGAACCAACATATATTCAAAGTGCTTCCCGATCCTGATATCTTGATCAAAGCATATTTTCGGTATGCTCTTAATAGTATATTGTGGCAAGTGATTTCACAGTCTCATGGTGGAGTAGGACTACAACATATCACAAAGAAAAAACTAGAAGCGCTTACTATCCCTATCCCGCCCCTCGAAGAACAACGCCGCATCGCCGCTATTCTAGACAAGGCTGATGAAATCCGCAAGAAACGTCGTGAAGCCATTGCTTTGGCGGATGAGTATCTTCGCTCTGCATTTCTAGACATGTTTGGTGATCCGGTTACAAATCCAAAGGGCTGGGAAGTGAAAAAGCTGGGGGATGTACTTGAATCTATTGGCTCTGGTACTAGCCCGGTATGCGAGACTAGTGAAGCCAAACCTGACGAATGGGGTGTTCTTAAACTCGGTGCTGTTACATACTGTACATACAACCAAGACGAGAATAAGGCCGTCAAAAATGGATATAAACCAAAAGCCAATATCGAAGTGAATGCTGGTGATGTTTTATTCACAAGAAAGAACACTTATGATCTTGTAGGAGCAACTGCTTATGTTTGGGAAACAAGACCAAAGCTTGCTCTGCCTGACTTGATTTTCCGTTTAAATTTGAGTGACAACTCTAAAATGCTTCCAATTTTCCTCTGGCAAATGATGATCAGGCAAGGAATGCGGTCCAGGATTAAAGCACTTGCAAATGGCGCAGCAGGCTCAATGCCGAATATTTCCAAGTCCAGATTGAAAACCCTTGAAGTGATTCGTCCCCCGTTGAAGCTGCAGGAAAAGTTTGTAGAATTTGTTAATAGACACAGAGGGCATTTATCTCATCAGAACGAATATTATAGTGAATCAGACAACCTTTTCAACTCGCTGACCCAGCGGGCATTCCGGGGGGAATTGTAATAATGAGAGACTTATTTCAAAAACGATTTGATGAACTTTTAGCCGATGCAACCAAACTGGAATCTACGAAACATATGGAAAATAGCGAGTTCCTTGGTAATGCAGAATATATAGATAACAACTTGCTCGTTACTTGGAAAGTAAAAGTAAAGGATCTTCTTACCAAGCTTTGCGGCAATGACTCAGAGCAGTTTAAAGCATTCTGCGAAAAAGAAAACCCTAAATACATGGCAACTAATTACTCTATTTTCAAAGACCTACAAGCAGTTTTAATTGCAACAAAAGAGGACTATGAGAACGGTTATCCATGAAGCAATTATCCCCAACGAGTTATTCGAGCAGGTACAGCATATCATAGGCAAGAACCGGATACGACCGCCGATTTCTCCAGATAGTCGTAGACATGAATACTTGTTGCAGGGGCTTATCCACTGTGGCCAGTGTGGTTCTACTATGACTCCACGTTCTAGTACAGGTCGTAACGGTCTTCACCACTACTATAATTGCACTAAGATGAATGTCTCTGCTGGTTACGACTGCGATGCTCGCTATGTTCCTGCTATCGCCGCTGAGAATTTCGTCATAGATCTGTTGAAGAAGGCCGTACTGGACGAAGAAGAAATGCAGCGTGTTGTTAAGAAAGCCAACAAGCTTCGTAGCAAGACATTGAAAACATTGGATAGGGATATCAACCAGACGAAGAAAGCTCTGCAGGATGTGAAAGCAAAGATTGCTACTATTGTCCAGGCTATCGAAGGTGGAGCCGATGTGGGGCCACTTCATGATCGTTTAAGAGCATTATCTGGAGATGAAAAGCAACAAAAAGATGAGTTGAAGAAGCTGAAAGATAAGAAGAAGTCTACAGAGGAGAAATTGCTCTCTGCCGAGGTCATCACAGAGTCCTATAAATCAGTACCTGATATAGTGGATGGACTCGTTAAACAGGGCAAATGGAAGCGTCTGAGAGCTATCCTTCAGCAGTATATTGAGGTCATTGAGTGGCATTGGGACAAGACGAATAAGAACAAGGGCAAGATGCGCATTCAATTGTTCGAACACGCCAACACACTGGAATCAGAGCATAAAACCAAAAACTCCAGCGCATCGGTTAACGATGGTGCGCTGGAGTGTAATGATTGGCTCCTCAGCACGGATTTGAACCGCGGACCTAGTGGTTAACAGCCACCCGCTCTGCCGCTGAGCTACTGAGGAATAATTTCTAAATTTAAAAGTGCAACAACTGACCTAATCAGTTACACAATGGAGTCGTTTTTTAAATCTATTCGAAAGATTTGTCAAGAAAATAATCAACAAAAAGAATTATTTTCTTTTAAGACTATCGATTAGAGACGATTTCTATTTTAAAGACCATTACACAACTGCCACTTCTCTGTCTAATACGGGAAATTTAATCTTCAGTCAGAAGTAAAAATGTCTGTTAATACTCAAATAACAGATATTATTTAAGCCAATTAATGCGAACCACAACCGCTATGTCCACCACAGACCTGGGCTTCGCCAAATTTAGGTGCCGAACCTGTAACTATTTGGTCTACGGCTTCTTTTACGTCACTTGCACCCTTGTTGTAATAAACATCAATACCAACCTGCTGAAAACCTGCAAGAGGTCTCATACCCATTCCACCTGCTGACAAGGAATTAACTCCGGCATTTTTAAGCAACATTACGGGGGCCATGCAACCACCCTGTTCATGCCCACCGTTTTGAAGTAACTCAACGGATTTGATTACTGTGCCTTCAACATCTATAAGGGTGAAAATGTCGCAATGTCCGAAATGTTCAGAAATGCTTGCATCAAGACCACCAGGATTCATACTTGGAACTGCTATTTTCATCTAATTCTCCATAATTGAAAAGTCTGAGGAATACAGGAAGTATTCCTATTTAATTAGGAGGAACCTATCAATATTTTCTTGCTAAATCAAACGTTTTTTACAGTTATTACAATTTATTCTGAGGGCACTTATTCTAATTCATTTTTCTCTGCTTCTAATCGTTTTGCAGACTCAAACCACTTTGGCAAATCATCGGCATAACCTAACTTCTCGATATAATAAACAAGTATGCTTGAATCAAAAATATCTTCAATTCCGTTGCCAATCATATCGGCAATACCATCTGCCACATGCACAGCAGTAATTTCGGAAAATGCCTCAAAGTAATTTTCCATGGGAGTGTGATGGTAGGCAATTGCTTCAACAACAGGATCATGCAAACCCCACAAACCTATCATATACGCTCCAATTTCGGCGTGAGACACGCCAAATGCGCTTTGTTCAAGCAAGCATATTATTTCTTCATCATTATTTGATTGACGCAGAATTTTTGAATATCTTGTTCCAAGTTTAGAGGCAAATACCAGTCTTCCTACATCGTGCAGCATCCCAGCTGTAAATGCATGCCCTTGTACAACCTTTTCTGCCCCAGCCATCTCTGCAATCATCCGGGCTATATTTCCAACTCTCACACTATGCGACCAAAACTCATCAAGATCAAACTCCTCAATAGAGTTCTTTTCGAGTTTTTTGAAAACCTCGGTTGTTAGGGCCATAGCCTTAATTGTGTTTACTCCAAGCATAGCCACTGCCTGCTCTACAACAGAGATTCTTCGTAAATTTCCAAAATATGCAGAATTCACCAACTGTAGAATTTTCCCGGTTAAGCCGATGTCTTTCGAAATGATTTTAGAGATACTCTCAAGACTTGTTTTTGGCTTATTAAGCTCACTCATTAGTTGGGTGTATATTGCAGGTAAGGAAGGTAAATCTCCGACTTGTGAAACCACCTTTTTCATACTATCATTGGCGAGAGTTTCTCTCAAACTCAAGGCTCGCTCAATAGTTGTTGTAAGAACTTCCTGGCTTGTAGGTTTGGTTAAAAAACGATGTATTTCATCGCCAACATTCTGAATAAATCCCTTACCGGCAAATCCGGTTAAGACAATACGAATCGCATTGGGATAAAGTTCTTTAACTTTTTTCAAAAAATCAATACCATTCATTTGTGGCATTCTTACATCGGAAACCACCACATCAAACGGTTCACGATCTTTCATGATGTCCAGAGCTTTTTCAGCGCTGTCGGCAAATTCCATTTGCCATTTGTCCCTCATCGGTCGAAGCATTCTCTTCAAACCTCTGAGAATATTCAACTCGTCATCTACAAATAATATCGATTTCATTTTCTCATTCTGTACAACATAAATAGGTATTAATTTTAATCCGAGTATTGAGACCTGATAGCCCTGATTTCATCAAGACTTTCAAAAAATGCATTAACAACCTCAGGGTCGAAATGCTTTCCTATACCCTCTTCCAGTATTTTTAGTGTGACTTCCTCCGGGAAAGCCTTTTTATATGGCCTTTCCGAGCTAATTGCATCATACACGTCACATATCGCAACTATACGTCCTTCAATCGGAATATCCTCGCCACTTAAACCGTTTGGGTATCCACTTCCGTCCCATTTCTCATGATGTGCCATCGCGATAGTGGAACTCATTTTTTCAAGTGGATTTAACATGTGTTCAAAATCACAAATGTCTGAGCCACCCAAAGTTGTAAACAACTTAATCCCCTTAGGATTATGAGTTAGTATTTCCTCACCTATCTTGCAATGCCTACGCATTATCTTCCATTCTTTATCACTCAACTTGCCAGGCTTTAAAAGAATATTATCTGGTATACCTATTTTACCAATATCGTGAAGAGGACTTGTCAAAAAGATCATATTTGCAAAATCTTTATCAAAACCAAGGTTCTCGGCAATAATTCGACTATAGCAACCAACCCTTAAAACATGATTGCCGGTATCTTCATCACGATATTCACCGGCTTTAGCAAGTCGTAAAATAATTTCGACTCTGGATTCTTCCAGCTCTTTAGTTCTTTGAAGAACCAATAGTTCGAGATTTTCGTTCTGGAGTTTGAGTTGATCCTGGTATTCCTTGATCTGTAAAACATTTCTAATCCTGGCTCTCAAATCCTCTACCACAACAGGTTTGTTTAAAAGATCAGTTGCCCCTTTTTCCAAAGCTTTTCTTTTTAGCTTAAACTCGGCATTACCTGTCAGAATGATAATAGGTATATTCTTCAAGGTTTCATCCATGGCCATTTCATCTAAAAGATCAAAGCCATCTTTTTCCGGCATATTTACATCAGATACTACAGTATCAAACTTTTCAGATTTGAGCTTGTCCATTGCTTCATCAACACTTGTGGCATAATGCATATCCCATTTTTCACGATCTCTATACAAAATACGTCTGAGACCATCAAGAAATCTTTCTTCATCATCAACAAACAGGATTTTCCATTTAAGCTCTTTCATTTACTACTCTCCAAAAGGCTCATCGGCCTCGGCCAATGGTATTCTAATGGTAAAGGTTGTGCCTTTACCAATCTCAGATGTACAGTCGATAGAACCCTTATGTTTTTCGACAATAACGGAATGGCTTATGGCAAGCCCCTGCCCTGTTCCTACTCCAACATCCTTGGTAGTAAAAAACGGGTTAAATATCTTATCTCTGATTTCTTCGGGAATACCCGGGCCAGTATCGGAAATGTTTATCTCCACCCACTCATCATTCCCGTTTGTGGAAATAGTAATTTTACCTCTTGCGGATTTATCGTCATCCATTTTGGACTTGATTGCATGTGCAGCATTAACAATTATGTTCAGGAAAACCTGATTCAGTTCCCCGGCACTGCATATTAGAGGCAAAATGTTCGTGCCAAAGGAAGTTTCAACGTCTGCAACATATTTCCATTCGTTTCTTGCAACAGAAATTGTATTGCGAATCAATTGGTTGATATCAACACTGTTTTTCTCATCAGAGCCCGGATGCGAGAATTCCTTCATCGCTCTAACTATTTCTGCTACTCTGTCAATCCCTTCCAGAGACTGGCTTATTGCCTGTGGGATCTCCTCTTCGAGAAACTCTGAATCCGTATTTTTAATCAACTCCTCAAACTTCTGACATATCTCTTCAGCGACTTCCTGTTTTTTCGCCTCTGCCAACAATTGATTGCACTCGGTAACAAATTCCATCAGGTCATTAAATCCCTGTTGTAAAAAACGTGTATTATCGCCAATATATTGTATGGGGGTATTTATCTCGTGTGCAATTCCAGAAGCTAGCTGACCTATAGATTCCAGTTTCTGAGCCTGACTGAGTTGCTTTTCCAGGGTTCTGGCTTGTGTAACATCCCGTCTGACCAAAACAAAATCCGTAATATTTCCATCATCATCTCTCAGCGGAGATATGGTTCCGTCCTCTTCATAAACAGATCCGTCTTTCTTTTTGTTAACCAGTAAGCCGGACCAAACTTCCCCATTCTGTAGTTCTCCCCATATGGATTTATAGTTACTGTCATCAGAAAGATCAGAACTTAAAAAGTCCAGCCTTTTACCTAGTGTTTCTTCACTTGTATACCCGGTAATTCTATTAAATGATGGATTTACATATTCAATGATTCCATCGAGATCGGTTATAATGATGATTTCGTCTGCATTATTCAAAGCAGCAGCAAGTTTACGATTTATCTTTTCCGCAGCGCGCCTTTTGTCGATATATTTTTTCAACTGCTGGTTAGCATACTTTAACTCTCTCGTTCTTTCACGAACCAACTTCTCGGTTTGCTCGCGATGCAAACGAAGTTCGCCATCTGTTTTAAGCCGATCAGTTACATCACGGTAGATACTTTGTATCAGGATCTGATCATTTTTTCTTTTAATAGTTGCATGACCTTCAACCTCCAAGCGCTCACCACTTTTTGATTTAATTGCCATTCCTTCAAGAAATACATCTTTTCCTTCTTTGATTTCTTCCAGTTTTTCTTTCAACAACTCTAACGAATCTTGATGAACCACATCAAACACGGTCAGATCTTCAAAATCGCCACTTTCATAACCTAGAACTTCCGTCCAATAATGATTAGCGTATAAGAATTTTCCATCCGCATCAACGACCTGAATAAAGTCTTTGGCATTGTCCATAAAATCGCGCAGACGCTCTTCGTTTTCAACTAACGCACGCTCCGCTTGTCTTCTTTTTTTGGCTTGTACAATATTTCTTTCAGCGATTGTAAGATGTACGGATAATCTTTCAAACTCAAAGGGTTTCTGAAGATAATCACTAGCTCCGGCATCAAGAACAGATGAAAGCACTTCACCAATACCTCCGCCGGTAATGACAAGAATATAAACATCATTTCCATCAGGCAGAGATCTTATTAGCCTGCAAAGCTCAAGCCCGTCCATACCCGGTAAAAACCAATCCAGTACCATCAGGTTAAATGGATTTTCCTGATGCGCCTTCAATCCGCTTTCGGCATTGGCATATCCTTCTACTTCATATCCCCGTTTTGCCATCACATTGTAGATTAGCTTAAGGATAGACTGATCATCATCTACAACGAGGGCACGAATTGGTTGTACAATCCCAATGGGATTCTTACTTATTTCGAATGTCAAAACCAGCTCTCCCGAATCAGGTACGTAATCAGTAACTTTTTATCGCCAATAGATTTTATTTACAAGAAAACTCAAAGGAACTTACCCTTGTTCCTGATATTGAATTCGGTTTTTTCTGATATATCTTGAGAAATAACAAGATATAATTTACCAAAGGCGGGAATCTTATATAACCTTGATTATACTTGGATTATCATTTGACATGCTATGTCACATCGCACATCTTAGGGCCCTACATGACCTCGAACCTGATATTTATTGACAGCCTTGTTGTGTTCCTTAAGCGTAGACGTAAATTTATGGCTACCATTATTCATAGATACGAAGTATAAATACTTGGTTTTTGCAGGGTTAACAGCGGCTTTCAATGCACCCAAACCAGGGTTGGAAATGGGAGTGGCCGGAAGGCCAAATCTGGTATAGGTGTTCCATGGATGATCTGTTCGCAAGTCTTTTCTGGTTAAATTACCATTGAAATTTTTGATACCGTAAATCACGGTTGGATCCATTTGCAACATCATGCCTTTTTTAATTCTGTTGTGAATTACCGACGACACGATAACATATTCTTTAGGGGAGCCACTTTCCTTTTCTACCACCGAAGCTATTTTGGGAATATCGCTTTCTTTAAAGCCCATTTCTCTGGCTTTGGCAATCATTTCAGGGGTAACGTTTTTCCTGTAATTCTTAATCATCATTGTCAAGATCTGGCGAACAGAATAACCGTTGGGAATTTTATATGTATCAGGAAAAAGGTATCCTTCAAGATAATTTAGTCCCTGAGATGATAAAAATTCTTTATCTTTGGCCAATGCAAGCACGTCCTTACTTTTTGCATAGCCCTTTTGTTCCAGCGTTAAAGCAATATCTTTAACCGAAAAGCCCTCTGGAATTGTAAAGGAATATTGCTTTACTTTACCTTGGGACATTATCTGCAACATTTCTATCGGAGACTGGGAACTAGAGAAAACATATTCTCCCTTTTGAACACTATCGACCTTCTTGCCAACCTTCCCCACCAGCCTTACAAACGGCGTTTTTTTGACAAGTTTTTCCTTTATCAAAATTGCCAGGGCACCTCTGACACTGCTACCGGCAGGAATGTTCACAACAACATCCTCAGTGCCTTTGTTCCAGGGAGTACTGAGCCATTTGTCCATCTCTATTAACTGATAATAAACAAACGCACTAAAAGCAATCAGGCATACAAATATCAGCAGTAAGAACTTTTTAAACATATAAATTTCCTATTTGCTATCAAGATATCCTTGCAAAATGTAAGAGGCAGCCATTTTATCTACCACAAGTTTACGCTTGTCACGCCTCACATCACCCTCTAGCAAGACCCTCTCTACCGCAACACTGGATAGACGTTCATCCCATTCTATTATGGGAATATCAAAGTTTTGTTCGAGCTTCTCGTTGATCTTGCGGATTTTTTCAGCCATCGGCCCTATTGATCCATCCATATTCATGGGTAAACCTACTACAATGCTATCTACCCCATATTCCTCAACAATTTTTCTGATTTCCTCAATATCATTTTCATCGGAAGTATGCCTTATCACCTCAAGTGGCTGGGCTGTCCAGCCCATTTCATCCGACAAAGCCACACCAATTCTGACAGTACCAATATCCAAACCTAATATTCTCATTTGTTTCTTTCTTTTCAGCTTCTTATGATTCATCCTACATTAAATATCTTTCTATCATAATTTATCTTCAAATTCCAGTATAATGGCCGATATAAACTCTATAGAGACTTGTTATGGTGGTCTTAGTAACCATGGTTTACCACAGGTCGCGATTTGGTTGATGGTTTTTATAGGATTGAGGCAGATTGAAATGGATTCTACCTATATAAAAAAACAGGGAATTCTAATTGTTGATGACGAGGAAATAATTCTCAAACTAGGTCAGAAAATGCTCTCATCTATAACCAAAAAAGTTTTTGCTTCCAATTCAGCAGAAGGTGCTATTAAAATACTGAAAGATAAAATAGACAAAATTGATCTGGCAATCATTGATGTAGTATTGCCAAATATGGAAGGGACATATCTTGCTCAACTTATGCTAGATATTAAACCTGATTTAAAAATTCTGTTTTCCTCCGGCTATGGTTCTACGGAGGCAATGCAAGCCTTTCTCGATGATGGCAGGGCAAACTTCATTCCCAAACCATTCACCAGAGAGGAAGTTGTGGAAAAAATCAATTCTATTTTGTCAAATGTTCCATAGTTTGTTCTTTTTCTGCTATAATAAAAAAGTAAGTCGCATCTCAAAAAAAGAATTTGTTTGGGGGTATGCTTTCTAGTGGTATAAAATCAGTCTGTCATCTGGAAATTATTGCGAAAGCACCAAATAATGCCAAGAGAATACAATTTCTTGTTTGACAAGCGGAAATTGATGATTAGTTTAAAAAAAATGAGGGTGTTCACACTTTCTTTAACATTCAAATGGAAGAAGCATAACAATGACTATTGATTCTATAAACGACAAAAACAGACCTAAAATACTTCCTGTTCTGCCTGTGAGAAACACTGTTTTGTTCCCATACATGACTCTCCCCCTCTCCATTGGACGAGAGAAGTCTATGAAATTATTAGGAGATGTACTTGATGGTGGTCAAATTCTAGGTGTAGTTGCTCAAAAAGATGGTAACATTGATGACCCAACAGCCGACGACATGTATCTCTACGGAACTATCGCAAAAATATTAAAAAACTCTGAAGTATCCAAAGGAACGGCCAGTATTCTGGTTCAAGGACAAACCAGGTTCAGAATCACCAAAATGATTGGTGAAGAACCTTATCATCTGGCAGAGGTGGAATATTTCGAGGAAGAACCCGGTTACGAGCATGACATTGAAATTGAAGCATTATACAAAAACCTGAAACAGACGGTTCATCAGGTGATAAAACTTTCTCCAACGATTCCAGACGAAGCCGGTTTTCTGGTAGACAAGATTCCATCTCCTGGATATCTGACCGACATGGTTACACATTATCTCGAAATGGATATCCTTGATAAACAGGAAATTCTGGAGCTTACCGATGTAAGGGAACGTCTGGAGACAGTTACCGAGAAACTCACTCGCGAACTTGATGTTCTGGAGCTTGGCAACAAAATTCAAAGTGATGTCAAGGACAAAATAGATCATCATCAGCGAGAAGTATATCTTCGTGAGCAGATGAAAGTGATTCAGAAAGAGCTGGGAGATGCTGACAGCGGAAATGATGAACTAAAGAAAATTAAAGAAGAAATAGAAGCTGCAAACATGCCGGAAGAGGCTCTGAAGTCCTCCATGAAAGAACTTGCACGCCTGGCACGCATGCACACATCTTCGCCAGAATATCAGGTTGTCAGAACCTTTCTCGACTGGATGATAGAGCTTCCCTGGTCCAAATCCACAGAAGACAACCTTGATATCAAAGCTGCTGAAAAAATTCTCAATGAAGATCATTATGATCTTGAGAAAGTTAAACGAAGAATTCTCGAATTTCTTGCTGTTGCAAAACTCAAGAAAAACCTTCGTGGCCCCATCCTCTGCTTGCAGGGCCCTCCAGGTGTAGGTAAAACCTCGCTTGGTAAGTCCATCGCCAGAGCATTGGGTCGCAAGTTCTTTAGGATGTCACTCGGTGGTGTTCACGACGAGGCTGAAATCCGTGGTCACCGCAGAACCTATATAGGTGCCATGCCCGGACGTATTTTAAAGGGACTTAAAAAGGCAGACTCGAACAATCCGGTCTTCATGCTGGATGAGATTGAAAAGCTGGGACGTGATTTCAGAGGAGACCCCTCTTCCGCCCTGCTGGAAGTTCTGGATCCTGAACAGAATCACAGCTTCTCGGATCATTACATCGAGGTTCCATTCGACTTGACCAACGTAATGTTTATCACCACTGCAAACAGTCTGGACAACGTGCCCCCGGCACTTCTTGACAGAATGGAAGTAATCAACATTCCGGGCTACACGGAAGAAGAAAAATTCCATATTGCAACCAATTATCTTATCCCTGAAAACATCGAAGAGCATGGTCTCACCGAAGATCATATAGAGTTCACCGACAAAGGGCTTGAGATTCTTATTACCAACTACACCAAAGAAGCCGGTGTCAGAAACCTGAAACGCGAACTGGCTGGTGTATGTCGTTCAGTTGCAAAGGAA
>Ga0209692_10002858_pt1 | contig 17726 bp, 16 predicted proteins | sample tdDd472_FD_187129 | JGI IMG/M metagenome (GOLD analysis project Ga0209692, IMG submission 187129) | Marine sediment microbial communities from the Atlantic coast under amendment with organic carbon and nitrate - tdDd47.2 (SPAdes)... | ecosystem: Environmental > Aquatic > Marine > Coastal >...
GCAAATTCTTGCCATTCTAATCGCTCGGCTTTTTTGGATCGCTCGGCTTTTTTAGAGATCGAGCTACGATACGTCTGCATCTTATTAACGATCCGATCAATCGAATTTTTCTTTTTAGTCGGTGTAACGGTTGTTACGTTATTTGACTCATTCAACTTTTCCTTTAAGGCTTCGGGTGTCAGCCGATGAGCTTCTCGGATTGCATTTTCAGACCAATCATTATCATCTGCAATTTGCCATAACATCGGATGTGTGCGGAGGATTGTCCGATATTGGCGTAACTGCGTCTGATTATTTAAACCCATCGATTTTAATAATTGCTCAATTTTATCTGTTGGAATTTGCCACTCACGTCCATCACTGACCTGTGCATAAAACTCTTGCTCATCTGCAAAATCAGAAATTGGACGGAAGTTATCCCAGCCATGTATATCCATCAACAAAATCGCTAATTGGCGCGCCCGCGAAACAGCATTCAAATTCTCGCGCACATTATTTTCAGTAGCTTGTCGCCAAACACTGCGCTCTTGCATCACACGTGCAGGGATTTTTGACCAATCTTGTTCGCCAGAATCTTCAAAATAGATATTCAGCAAATGATATGCCAGCCAGCGACGTTCACCTGTTTCAATCATATAATCAGATCCCACACGAGAGATCGTAATCGGGTTTGTCAGCCCTTCGCGTAAAATCGATGAAGCCAGTTCTAATAGATGAATAAAGCTCGCTTGTACAGCATCTTTCGGTTCAAATTCAGGCAAAAGCGGTTGGCTATTTTGGTCAATCTGAGAACGTTCTGTATTGCCATCCAGTAAATAAGCATCCAAATCAAATTCAGGATCCATATAGGTAAACCACAGCGCAATCAAATCTTCATAGGTATGCTCGTGGATATTCCAACGATTACGTAATTCAGACGGAATCGCGCGTCTAGGTTGAGCAGGGTCAGGATAAATTGATGCAATCTCAACAAACTTCACTTTGATCGCGGGTGTCATAGGAAATGGATTGACCCCAAATATCGCATTGTTCGATTCTTCAAGAGATGGCGCATCTTGCAAATTATCAAACATACCTTGATCGCGGTTGCGAGGTCGTTTAGACATTTTGTAACTCCTTCATAAAGCGTTTACCCAGTGTGATCGCATCTTTTGCCGCCTCACTGGTGGGTGCTGCTGTCCATACCATACTGTGCATCCGTGTAATTTCTGTCCAGATGGTACGTTGTTGAATCGGTTCCCAGACGGCATCCCCAAACATTTTTGTCATTTCTTCCAGATTTTCTTTATGCTCAAGTGTCTTAGCCCGATACATGGTCGGGATAATACCCAGTAAATGAATCGGATCGAGTCCCCAGCGTTTGCGATGGCTTTCAGCTTGGCTACGATGCTTCATCGATTCCACTAAGCCATCAAACGATAAGTATTCACATTTGGTCGGATAAACAATCGCATCAGTGGCGATATAAATCGCACCATGTAGTAACGAGGGGGTTGGCGAAGTATCAAAGATCACAAAATCGACAAAATCCGCAACCTCACGGAATTTTTCTGCGATGGCGAAAGCATCTGATATGCTGTTGGCGATGTTCCGCGTCTCGACATTCGAGGGCACTAGATACAATGCACCTTTAGTTTCTTGCCCAACGATTTCATATACCTCTGGCGATACCATCCGCAAAACACTCTGGAAGGCATCATCGCGCACCATCAAATCATAAAACCCCGATGACTTTGCAATCCCCAGTGTTACGGTTGCATGGGCTTGAGGGTCGGCATCCACGAGGATTACTTTATTTCCCTGTAAAGCAAGGTATGCCGCGAGGTGTGTCGATAAGGTTGTTTTGCCTACGCCACCTTTTTCATTGAGTAAGGTAATAATTTTCATGGTTGATAACCCTTCAATAATTGGTTTGTCGCGTAACGGTCGTTACGTCATGATATAAATAACACTGTATCGAATGATTGTATTGTCGCATAGGGGGCTGTTCTGGTCAATTTATGTGTATCGAAGAGGTGGGATATAAAACAAAAAACCCCGCTTGATAGTCAAAAAACGGAGTCCGCACTTACAATTTGGGGTTTGTAGATAGGTAAAGATCCACAAACAATTTTTTGTCATTTTTTCATTATGTAGTGTTTAATTACATACTTCAATAATAAAGTATCCTGACGGTTATTGCAAGTTTGACCCCTCGTAAATTAGCTTTTTATTGTTTTAAAATCTTAACGTGCCACTGTTTTATACTTATAATTAATCTTGATCATAGATCAAATTTTCTATTCCTCAGTTATTTTCGTAATGTTATGTAATAAAGTGCGCTGGTGTACTAGAACAACATCGATCAACGTGGATAAAACCAAAGACTATCAGCCACACAAATAACATTGGCATTACGCCAATGGTGGGTCTAATAAATGTTCCCTAAATACCCTTAAAAAGACGTAATTTATCCCTATCCAATATTCAAATGAACCCGTCCTTCTGCCCAAGCTTCACGCTCCTGACTGAAGGACACTCGTTCTTTTGCATGGGTTTCACTCCAACCTGTCGCAGTCGCTTCAAAAATACCGTGACTGTGACGATTTTCACCGCGCCAAAGGTAATAAGCACCATCATATTTTTTAAGATGTTGTCTAAGCTTTTTAGAACTGTCAAAGTACAACTGACGAACGGGCGACCCACCACGCCATGAGTTAGCAGGCTGTTGTAGTTGTTGATTGACGACTTTTCTTACTTTCTTTGCTTGTCCTTTGTGACGATGTTCTTTAATGCCTTTAACAGAATAAGTATTGGATATTTGCCAGAGGAATCGTGCTTTTTCGCCATCTTTAGTACGGGCGACATAACTTAGGGTTGTCTCTGGTCGGATACGTTCCCACACGTCAGCAGAATCACACTGAGCATAGTTCTTTCGGATGCTGACAGTATTGATTAGGCGTGTGCTTTCCCAATGCCTTAATGTGTCAGCTGTACGGTTAAATAACTTAGAAAGTACCTCTCGGCTAATGGTCGGATTATTGCGATAGTAAAGCCAACCAGCATAAATCGTTGATTCCCATTGCTCTAGGCTTCCAGAAGGGCAGAGTAAGACATCGGTTACGCCTGCTCGGTTTTCTAGCAGATCGGGATTTTCTTCGATAGCTTTTTGAGTAAGTTCACGGGCAACGTATTGAGAGCTTCTTAGGTATAGGGATGTTTTGTTTTCATCCCAAAACAGATGCTTTCCAGTATTGAGGAGGCGACGGAGGTGTTGACGGGAGTAACCAATGCCAAATTCACGTAAAGTTGCTTGGAATTCTTGCTTGGATACCTTACCACTGCCATCAGATTGACGATTTAAAGCCCGTGCAATAAGCCATAAACGAAATTCTGATGCAAGATGTAGTCCGATTGAAATCCGTGCTAACTCAGGGTCTACGCGGATTGTGGGGTTCTTTTGTGTCCCCATATGTCACCGTCATTTTCTGAAGCGACACAAAAGGTGAGGATTTTAACTTGCAACACAAAGCAAATCACGATACACTTGAGGTGTAAAGATAAAAATTCTCGACCCATTGAGGTCGCATCTATTTGGAAAGCACCTGTTGCCGGGAAAGCAATTAGCAGGTGTTTCGTTTTTTTATTAACCTATTACAAACTATATCTTACTTCTAAAAATCACGCAATATTTTTCCTCAAATTGTTTTATCCTCCAAAATCCGTCCAAAGCCATCATCAATTTATCAACACCTTGATCATGACCCTACTTGATTGTCCTTGAAATTCCGAGTAGTATTAGAATTAATGTTCTATTTAAGAGGCTCTGATGATGATTGAATTTACAAAAGCTGCTCCTGTCCTAGCATCACTAAACATTGAAGCGACAGAAAAGTTTTATCAAGAGAAACTGGGTTTTGAGACAGTCAACAATTATGGTAACTATCTAATCATGGAACGGCAGGGCTTAATGTTGCATTTCTGGTTGACGGACGATAAATATATTGCCGAAAATACCAGTTGCTATGTTTATGTCACCGGGGTAGATGAGTTATATGCTGAATATGAAATTGCTGGAGTGGTACATCCTAACGGAAAACTCGCAGATCAATATTATAATGTCCGTGATTTTAGTATTTTAGATGGTGATGGCAATCTGATTAAGTTTGGTCAGTTAATCGAGAAATAAGGTTCTTTAGGAGACAGCCGAAACCATCTCCCAAAGTCAAAATTACCAGCGTGGTGTCCCTGTATAGTAGAAGGTATGCGTGCAATCAGGGGCATTGTCATAAATCGTGGAGTAGGTCAGATTCCATTGAGTTGCACTGACAAAAGTCAGGTTTAAGCTGATGTTACCGTTATTCTGGAAATTCCGTCCTTCAGAGTAAAAACTATTCAGTCCTGTACTTTGTAACGTATACGGAACAGGTTCTTGCCCGCGCCACTGAATCGAGCCATCCCCAACAGGAATCACAGCCGCCAAATGAGAACAAACCGCTAACGGCGCACTATTAGAACAATCACCTGTCAGGACATCGACCCCCGATTCTGCTTGCCAGACACTTTGAAGCGGTGGCACAAAACTCACATTACTATCGCCTGTACTTTGTGTATTGGTCACCAAAGCAGGAATATCAGCGACTTCAACCGCCGAACAAATACCAGCTGTCCGCACACTCGCTTGAGGCACCCATGATTGACTGCGCCCTGTCTCGACCTTCCACCATAATTCATCTTCGTTTTCAGCATATCCCAATACACCATAATGCCCTGTATTTTCGATAGACTGAATCAAGCCATATTCATCACTCGGACCACCATATACAGAAACTGCCTCATCCCCATAACCAATCCCAGCAACACACATCAGCGTATTATCATTCAATAGCGGGATTGGTGCGCCTGCGATATTCGCAAAATCATAATCGCCATCAATGCTCGGTGGGGCAGTGGCGATCAGATTTTCATCAATGCCAACGGTGACCAATTCGCCAATGGTAGCGGTGCGTTCTGTATTTTGTGAGGTCACAACAACGTCACCATTAATCACCTGAATATTCAGCGTTTCTGATGGAGTGGCTTGTAGCAATAGTGTGGCATCCGAAAATTTAATATCAACACCATTCACGCCAATCTGAGCGGTTGAATCGCCGGTGTATTGCATCAATAATCCTGATGTCGCGACATTACATGAAGTTTCGTCAATGGGTGCAGACAAAATAAAATTCTGCATCGGGGCAGTATACGGACTATCCAATACAGTTAGCTCGCGTGCATCACCATCAATCGACACCAAAGATAGATAAACCCATGCAATCCCATCATCGGTTTGAACACGGAACCAATCCGCGCCTTCATTACGTCCATCAATCGTTAATTCGGCATCCTCGTCCATTGTGCCGACGACATTAAAGTTTGTGCCTGCACCATCCCGCAAATTGACAGGATAACCCGCCACATTTTTTGCAGTAAGCGTGGTTAACGGAGCATCCAGCACTTCGACAAGGTTGGTCATCGTGACATCACCGAATAACACCATTTGCACAGCATCATCAGATAAGTTCATTTGTGCATTGGCAATCGCAATCCCAAGATTTTCATCGGCTTCTGCATCACGGGTAGAAAGGCTACTCACAGCACTTAAATCCATGCGCTCGCCACTTTCAAAATCTGCGCTTACACCATCAGGTAACATCAAGTTAACGGGTGACTTGGCATGACAGACTTCATTTGTGCCAACATCACCGCAGGCTTCTTGCGCAGATTCAAGGATCGTATCCGCCAGCAATCCGCAACTATCGGTATTTTGTGCTTGCAGAACACCAAACGACGCGATCAATAAGAGTACAATTAAAAATAGAGATCTAAACATAAACATGAAAACTCCTGAAGCTGTTTATTGTCTGTTTAAGAACATCAAAAACTTGCTTATCATAACGTCAGTTTTGGATAAGACGATTGGATTTAAGAGCAGTTGATTTTATACAAATTCGCGCAATGTTTTTTGTTTTTGGTTCTTAGTTTTTGGTCAAACCATGTATTTGTAGTTACCAATCACCATAGACCAATCACCAAAAACTTTGAACCTTGCTTGACTGAAATCAAAAGTACAACTTAAAGCCATCGTCAATGTTAAACAAAACTCAGGTTATTATAGTATATTGAACATCTTACAGATTTTAAGAGGATACGACCATAATGAAACGCATTCTATTTTTACTACTCCCTATGGTATTGATTCTGGCAGGTTGTGCAACCGAAACAGACCCCGCCGATACCATCATGAAATATCTTGAAGCGCGCCTTGCTAGCAATGTTGACCAACTCCAAGAATTATCATGTGCGGATTGGGAACAACAAGCGGTCTTACAAGCTGATTCGTTTAGAAGTATTGATGCCAGCCTTGAAGATGCCACTTGTAAAGCCAATGGCACACAAGGCGATATGACGGTTATCGAATGCACGGGCAAGATCGTCTACGAATATAACGGCGAACACAACGAACGCGAATTAGGGAATTTCCTAGTGATTCAAGAAAATGGCACATGGAAAATGTGTGGTGAAACGGAGTAGGGAAGATTTTAGGTAAGGAGTTGTAGTGATGGGTTACGGATCACTGACAACAAATTCACCGCTACCATAAGCAGCATCTGCGCCAGGAAGATCGTTCGGGGTTGCAAATATAGCCCCAGCCTCCTTATAACTTACACGCAGTACGACAGCTTGTCGTCTTGCTTGCAGATGCCTGACTTCATTAGCCGTTGCACCTTCGTTAAGTGCTAAAACTGTTGGAACACTGGAACTGACATACTCCACTAAAATGTGGTTGATGTTCGGTCCTTCAATCCAACCAATGTCATACCCTTGCAAACGAGCAATAAGAACATCAGCATCATCAGGGACATAAACATAAATAGTCAGCACTGACGATGTAGCTTCAAAGCCCCAGATCCATTCATAGATTTCAAAACCATCTAATTGATCTGGGTTGCCTGTCACGCTGATGGTATCTGAACGGATACGGTAATAAAGCATATCATCAATCCAACCAATGGGTTTTGCGGTTTCTGGGAGATCAAGTCGGTTGTATTCTCCCGTCACAAAATCGATCTGAACCCAACCATCAATAGACTCTGCAACGATGTGCATGCCATCGGCTGAAACAAGATAATTATGAGTACCTGTAATAATCTGTTGCATCTCTCCTTCGCTTGAATATATTGATAAATCACCCGTCATATAGCCTATATTGCTATCAAATACGGGTGAGGCGATGATTACATTTTCTCTCCATTCAAGGACATACTGATCTCGAAAGGTGGACGCTCCAGTAATACTCAGCAACTTTTGAATGGCTGGATCAACTGGGTTGTGTTCTCCGATCGATGAACTTCCACCCCGTTCAATAAAGATAACCTCGCCTGTATTACGCGACATTGCATAAATACCTTGTTGAGCAGGTTGATTGGGCTGCCACCCATAGAATGCAATCTGAGACCCATCAGACGATAGCGCGAGAGCAGATGAATCAAATGAATAACCATCACTTTTATCAAGAATTACTTTAGGAACTTCTCCAGAACTGACAACCACAATACCCTCTACTGAAATTCCGCTACCAGTGGATACCGTTCCGAATCCATTATTTTTATAGAATGCCAAATGTTTCCCATCAGCAGACCATTGCGGATTCGAGTAAAAGATTGTGGGTTCTTGATTGTTGCTTAATGTCGCATCTTCAGTGATCGCATAAGTATCGGTGAGGTCAGTCATGTATATATTGCCATCAGTCCCAACATAGGCAATTGGATAGGTTAATGGTATCTGTTTTGCAAGGACTGTGCCAATGCTAAAAGTCATGACGATGAGAATGGATAACAAGGTTTTCACTATATCACTTCATCCTATCTATTTAATCTGATGGTTGCCAGAAATCAGGGTGATTGGGATTGGTGAAGCGTGTCATATCGGTATTGTCCGTCCATCCTGTTTTATCGGGTAACTTCGCACCAACCATATAAACGCCGTTGAAGTCCGTCCCGAGGAGGTTTGCACCAATGAGGTGCGCCTCTGAGAAATTCGCCCCACTTAAGTAAGCCCCTGCCAAATTCGCGCCGATTAAGTTTGCACCTGTAAAAATCGTATCACTTAAGTTTGCGCCGACAAGATTCGCGCCAAATAAATAAGCCCCTGTGAAATTTGATCCACGTAAATCAGCACCTTCTAACTGTGCATAACGCAAATAAGCCCCTGACATATCCGACCCGCGTAAATCATTCTCATCATTTGCTTCTTCTTGTGCTTGAGCGGGTTCTTCTACCACAACTTCTTGAGGTTGACTAACAGCTCTTTGTTGGGCTTGAGGAGGGGAGTCTGCAACAACTTCTTGAGATGGGTTATCAGCATTCCCCATAATGAGATTTTTTAATTGCGCCATTAGCGATCTAATCCATCCGCTTAGACCTTTTTTAGGTATCGCTTGCTGTACCTCTTGTTGTATCTGCGGTGGATCAAGTTCATCAACCCGAACTAACCATGCTTGAGCAGATGGGTGATCTATCATTTGGAGAATATGCCGAGCATCGTCATATTGCTCATTTTGAATCAGTTCCCGCGCATACTGGAACTGCTCTTTCACACTTGCCATGTCCATCCCCCCCGATATTGAGAGACGTGTATCAAAATAATAGGAAATCAATAAGTTAAGATACGAATAGTGTATCTTGTCGTATCAAAATTGTCATATTAAACCCACATCTCGGCATATATTATTGTACAGTAGCGAACTAAACCGTTACTCGATTGAGTACGTCATAGGTCACGCCTGTCAGTTTCTCAGAAATTTCCCAAAAGCGTTTGAGTGCCTGAGCATCATTGGCTTCTTTATTGGCTTTTTTCTCGGCAGGGTAGCCACGTATATTCAATGTCCGTGGACCATAAAAAGTACCACCTTTAGCATCTTCTGCCGTTGAACCGTAGAGCATAGGCAATATACCCATGCTGATATCCTGCGCCATAATGGGTTCAATAATACGATAGAGTAGGGCTTCCATCTTTGTCTCAGATTGTTTAACGCTGTTTGCTTGCAAATTGGTGTAAACAAAACCGGGATGGGATGTGTTCGTTATCGTATCGAATCCAGCGGCAGTTAAGCGTTTTTGTAACTCAAATGTGAAAAATACATTGGCAAGTTTGCTCTGTCCATATGCGCTCCAACGACCATAATTTTGTTCGCCCATCAGGTCATCAAAATTGATTGTTCCAGTGTAATTTGCACTGCTGGTAACATTATGAATACGGGCATTGGGGGTCTTTACGATGACATCGAGCAATAAACTTGTCAGTGCAAAATGACCGAGGTGATTAACACCCAGTTGCATTTCAAAACCGTCAACCGTTTCTTGACGGGGAATCGCCATCACACCTGCATTGTTGATTAAGATGTCTAAGCGATCATATTTTGATTTGAAGTCTTCAGCAAATTTACGAACAGAGCTTAAGTCCCCAACATCAAGCTTCATCAGGTCAAGTGATACTTGTGGGTGAGTCCGTAAAATATCAGATCGCGCTTTTTCACCTTTGTCCATACTGCGGACTGCCATGACGATAGTTGCGCCTTTTTCGGCAAGGGTCTGTGCTGATTCAAAGCCGAGTCCACCATTCGCGCCTGTAATAACGATAATTTTGCCCGTTAGATTCGGTATATTGTCTGCTGTCCAGTTGTTGCTCATATTGTTTGCTCCTATAAGTGTTCATTTGATAATTCCAGCATAAGCGAAAAATCACGCCAGCACACTAGCGGTACACGCCAAACTGAAAGATATCAGTGATATCTTAATTTTCCATCAAATTTTGATTTATTGAACCAGTAAGAGTAACATCGTAGGAACTATTTACTTACTTTTATCGAGGCAAACCAAAAAATATTATGGATGGAAAACAATTAATTAAAGCATTGCGCGCGGGTGAAATGGTATATGGGACAGCTATTTATTCACCATCACCGATTTGGCCTCGTGTTGTAAAAAATCTTGATTTAGATATGGTTTTTATTGACACAGAACATACCCCCCATGATCGTAATACCGTGTCATGGTTATGTGCGGCTTATTCAGCACTTAATCTTGCTCCTGTGGTACGTATCCCCGAACCAGACCCCTATCTTGCCCAGATGGTTATTGATGCTGGCGCACACGGCATCATTGCACCTTATGTCGAAACCGTTGAGCAAGTCAAAGCGTTGGCAGGGGCTGTCAAATTTGGTCCTTTGAAGGGTGCTAAATTAAAAGCCTTCCTTGATGGGGAAGCAGACCTAGAACCTGAGCTTGCTGATTATTTGGAAAAACGGAGTGGGAACAAAGCTTTATTCATCAATATTGAGAGTGTCCCAGCCTTAGAATGTCTCGATGAGATATTAAGTGTACCATATGTTGATACGGTGTTGGTTGGACCACATGATTTGTCGTGTAGCCTCGGTATACCTGAACAATGGGATCACCCTGAATTTGATAAAGCGATTCGTAAAATCATCACAACTTCTCGTAAACACAATGTTGGTGTTGGTATTCATCATAATTTCACCCATCATCAAATTGAATGGATTAAAGCGGGTGTGAACCTCGTGATGCACAGTTCAGATATTTCGGCATTCAACCGCGCTTTAACAGCAGAATTCAAGACAATACGCGATGGAATCGGTGATGCTGGCAATATCAAAGACGAAAACGTACATTTCTAAATCGATAATTTAATTCAAGTGATGACATAAATACAACAGAGGAATAACCAACGATGTATAACATTTGGTTTGAAAAAGCTGTGGCAACCGATTATGTTTCGATGTTTGAAGATGTCGCAAACGGGATTTGTCCCGGTGATCAATACGAACAAGACAAGCTCCATCAAATCGAGATTGCACATGGCGCGATGGCGGGTGGGGTAGCTTATAATTCAGAATTGATGGATCGAGCATCCAACTTGCTCATTATTTCGCGGATTGGTATCGGCTATGACAAAGTCGATATTGAAGCGGCAACGGCTCATGGTATCGCAGTCTGTAATACCCCTGATGGTCCAACCATTTCGACAGCTGAATGTGCGATTACCCTCATGATGGGTGTAGCACGTAATTTTAAAAAGATCGAAAAAGACCTTCGCGAGATGCTAGAGGGCAATACAAAAAAGAATATCTGGGGCGAATATGTCGCCTTTGAACTGAGCGGGATGCAACTTGGGTTAGTCGGATTAGGGCGTATTGGCGGGCATGTTGCCAAGATTGCCAATGGCATGGGGATGCGAGTTGCTACCTATGATCCATTTATCACCAAAGAACGTGCAGACGCGATTGGTGTTCAAAAAATAGATTCTCTGGAGCAATTATTAGGGATGTCTGATGTGGTGTCCTTACATTTACCACTCAACCCAGAAACCTATAAAATTATGAATGCAGAACGTTTTGCCCAGATGAAACAGGGTGCTATTTTTATCAATGCGTCTCGTGGTGGGCATGTGGATGAAGCGGCATTAATAGCAGCACTCGATAGTGGTCATTTATTTGGGGCTGGCTTAGATGTAACCGACCCTGAACCACCACTCGCAGGGAATCCATTACTCTACCGTGACAATGTGATGCTCACACCGCATATTGCCAGCGCAACAGGGGCAGGACGACGAAAAATGATGGTTGGAGCGATGAATCAGATTCTACAAGTTCTCCGAGGCGAAAAACCCGACAATCTCATTAATCCTGAAGTTTGGGATCGGGTGTTAGAGCGTTGGCAATCGATGCATTAGAGTTATCTTTATTCATTAACAGATAGCGATTAGGGGAGACTTATCTCCCCTATTTTTTATCCTACATGTCGAAGGTTTCGTATACAGAAATTTGTCCGTCATATTTCAAATGCGGGTGATCTTTTACGGTTGCAACCGCCGCATCAAGAGAATCTGCGGAAATAACGGTGTATCCATTGGCAGCTGGAGAGCTAGCAGAACCATCACCTACCCCTTTAGAACTAACATGCTTGGATGCCCCAAAAGGCTTACCACCGTCTACAATTGATTCACCCATTTTCCCATACCACGCACCCCATTCTGCCATTACAGCGTCTGGATCAGCAATGTTTTCTGGAGTTGCACCACCGGTATAAACTAGAACATAGTTAGTCATCTTATAATCTCCTGAACTGGTAAACATATCTGATATAGTTAACTTATAAGTTAACTATAATATAGTACATTTGTTCTCAAAAAGCAAGCTTTTGATCAAATGATTATGTTATCTATATAAATTTATCAATCAGTGTAGAGAAACCTAATCAGAGTAGGGCACTCAAGAGCTTGTATAAAAGATGTTTCGACTATAAATTTAATATGACTTTGAAGAACGGTAATGAGATTCATAAAAATATCTCGCTAAATGGTAAAATGTGATGCTTCCTTTTGAAACAAAAAATGTACCTGATAAATATGATAACCTTGCACCTGATGGATCGGAAATACGCCTGTTACATACCATGATGGGGGGTGGGCTCGTCCATTGCACATTACCAGTGGGGGGCATATCAAAACCTGTCTATCATCTCACCACAGAAGAAATCTGGTATTTCCTTGATGGTCGTGGACAGGTCTGGCGTAGACAATCCAACCTCGAAGAAGTCGTTGATGTATATCAAGGGGTAAGCCTCACGATTCCAAGAGGAACACACTTTCAATTTCGTACAGTAGGGGAGTCCCCGTTACAATTTATTATCGCAGGTACACCCCCATGGCCCGGCGCAGATGAAGCTGTATTTCTGGATAACGGAAAATGGGACTACTCCTGATATTCATCATCTATAAACCATGACAAATATCATTTCCAATATGTAATATTTTGTGTAATCTAGATATATAGATCAGATAAACAGAATACATTGATATCAATCAGAAATGAAATATATCAATCGAAATGTGAAGCTGATAAAAAGTAAGAAAGGGACAAAGCCTTTTATGGAATTGCCACCTACTGAAATGCGAACACCTTAGCTCAAGGTAAAACGGAAGCTAGGGTGTTTCGTTTTTAGGGAACCAATCTGTTGAAGATACCACTAGGTTGTCCTCCTCCACACAAAACTCCTTCCCACCATCTAACTGAACCAAAATCCGACCTTATAGATAAAAACGTTGTCAACAAGAGGTAATAAAATCAAGCAAAAACAGAACAACGATACACTTGCGTAAAAAGTATTCCGACTATAGGTTTAACATACTCCTGAAGCAAAAATGAAGGAATACTGATGAACAATAGTGAACTTGAAACATTAATTAGGCAAGCAACAAAGTTACAACAAATGCTCTTTCGGGGAATCGCTCTATTTTTATGGTTTGGGGCAGTATTTGTTGGGTTATTGGTATTGTTTGCACCCTTTGAAGCAGGGGAGGAAGATGCACGCTTATTTGTTATCGGCTTTGGTGTATTGTTTGTGCTAGTAGGTGCATATTGCTGGTACTTAAGCCGTACAATGCCAGAAAAAGTCATTCGACTCCTTAATGATCATCCACAAGATATTACCGAAGCCCTTCATGTTCAGGTCAGAAAAAATGGCATTGTTGCACATGCGGTTCATTTTAAGACCAAGAACAAGAAAAAAGTTGGCGTAAATGTCTCCAGTCAGAAAGTTGCCGAGCGAATACTTCACCTCATCCAGCAAGAATTACCACACGTCAAAATTGGATAAGTTAGGACACGGTTGAGTTAATCAGAAGGTAAAATTACTAGTGGGTAAGGTCGTTTAGAACCCTAACTCATCAAATACTTATCTGATCTAACACGATCCTTATACTCAGCTCAATAGGGTATCATAACGCCTTGCTATGCTTTTTGTGTAATGAGTTAAGCAATGACTTACTCACATTGATACAAACATAAAGACAGGAGCAAGACATGAAAAACACATACATGAAAACACAAGCACTTTCTGCAACTTCCATAAATGGAACGAATGTTGTGAATTTAAAAGGTGAAGACATCGGTCACGTCGAAGATATGATGATTGACCTGAGCACAGGTCACATTATGTATGCTGTCCTATCATTTGGTGGTCTGCTCGGAATTGGTAACAAGTTATTTGCCGTTCCATTCGAATCATTCACGATTGATCAGGAAGACGAAAAATTCATCCTGGATGTCGATAAAGATCGCCTGAAAGATGCACCGGGCTTCGATAAAGACAACTGGCCTAAACATTCAGACAGAAACTTTGAACATGAAGTCTATTCGTACTACAGTGTAAAACCATATTGGGATGCAATGCCAGTACGCTAATCGATATTCGATAAGCTAGACAACACTGAGGTGAGCATAACGCTCGCCTCTTTTCATTCCCCCAATTATTCATCAAAAGTATCAAGTCCGAATTAGCGACCTATCACCGATTTGAAGGGAGTAGGGGAAACATGTTCCCCATATCCTTAGGCTTCTGTATCGACTTCCAGTCCCGCTAGCAAAATATCAAGAGCTTGCAACGTAATCAAGTTACGCATGGTATAGCCATATTCGAGATTAGTCGTAAAGTCACCTGTTTTCTCATCCTCTGGGATACTCAAGTGGATCGGTTCAAGTTGATCAACACCCTCAAACGGTAATTCTTGGATCGCCGCCCATAAATTGACCAATGGCAAATCATACTCTTGAGCTAGCATAATAATCACCCGATTGAATTCGTCAGTCTTTTCAGGGAATTCGGGGCGGGTTGGAATCGTATATAAGATCGGAACAGTCCCGTTATTGATGGTCTCTAAGATGATAGTTTGCATATAATAATCGAACAAATCCGCTTCAAAGAACATCACATCATTTGTCCCAAACATAATCATGGAGAAAATTGGTTGTGATAAACGATATTCGCATCCTAAAGGGCTTTCATTGGCTTCACACCAATTGGGGTCTGCCCATAAAGAATCCAATACGCTAGCGGTATTAAAACCACTGGCTGTTGCTAATCCCGGATTATTAAATGAATTCTGTTCAAATCCTTCGGAACGAGCAGGTTCATCAAAATATTGAATCACAGATTCAAGCTCGGCATATTCTTCACCGAGGTCATACACACCATCACCAAATGGACCCAAGAAATATTCATAGGTCGCTGTCATACAATCGCCAACTTTAGAAAATACATGAGGGTTATTGTTCGCTTCTAAACCTGCCGCATAGATCACTTGAGCATGATCGGTCAGTTCCGGTAAAATCGGATAATCTGCCACAACAATATCCTCAATCGAAGTCGGGTCAAAACTACCCAACTCAGGCGGAGATAGGTCAATTTCGCCATCTTGAGCAGAGCTTATCAAGGTTGGTATTAACAAGAAAATCAATGTAAAAACTACGATGTACCTACGTTTCACAGTATCAAGTCTCCTCTGTTTCAAATCTTCAAACGATAGTGTACCATTATTGACGATCACAGCATAAACTGAAAATATTACACAGCTTGAAGGAGTTGTTTGTGTTTGAAAAAACAAAATTACGTGTTTTAGTTATCATTATGCTACTCTTACCGATACTCACGCTCTGGACACAAGCTCAGGCAAATCTAGCTGGTACAACGATTTCTATTCTAAATGTGCGTGCAAATCCAGATGGTTCAATCCTCAATCAAATTGGGGTGAATGTCCCTGTATTAATCGAAGGGCGGAATCAATTTGGCAATTGGGTACTTATGCACTCGGCAGATAATGCTATCAGAGGATGGGTCGCAACCCGTTTTATTCGCTGGCAAGATGAAGTTGCAATTGAGACAATTCCCGTCACAACCGAGGTTATCGGTGGCGCACCAGCTCCAGCAAATACCACAGCTGTCGAAGTCAGTTCTGCACCTGTTGCCACATCAGGTGAATTTACAGGAACAACTATTTCTACTCTGAATGTTCGTTCTGGGGATGGCACAAGTAACCCATCTATCGGACAAATTGCGGTCAATGTAAATATCGTTATCGAAGGACGGAATCAAGCAGGCGATTGGTTTTTGATGCACGCGGCAGATGGAAGCATTCGCGGTTGGGTTTCATCACGTTATGTCAAACGTCAAAGTGGTGTCGCTATCTCTGATATTCCAGTTGTTGGGGCAGTCATCGCACCAGCAGAACCAGCTGCACCGGTAGTTATTGCCGATGCAAGTGAGCCACTTTCCGGAGATGAAGCTGCACTCGCCGCCCAACTTGCCAGCATCCCAGTAATTCCAAATATCAGTGGTAACGCTGTTGCAATTTATCGTCGTGGCATCGAACAAGGGCGCGACTCTCAGCACTTCATTCAGATCGGAGATAGCAATTCTGCATCACAAGCCTATCTCGGTCTGCTAGGGCAGGGCAATTACACGCTCGGTTCATTTGGATATCTTCAACCCACCATCGAATTTTTTGCTAGCGGTGGCATCAACTCATTTAAAGAAAAACAACAAACCGCCCAAAGTGGTAACCTAACCACAACCATCATTGATCCGATTTTTGCAGATCCACGCTTTTGTCCGGGTACAGCACCCTTAGATTGTGAAATTAACCGCACCAATCCAAGCATTGCGATTATCTACCTCGGTGCTGCTGACCGTCAAACCATCGATCATGAAACATATTATAACGCCATGCGAACCATTGTTGATCGCCTTGTCGCTAACAATGTCTTGCCCATTTTGACACTAATGCCGACCAAACCGCATCCGCAACGCCCTGAATTAAAGGGGATGGAATTTAATATGATTATGCTCGAAATCGCCCGACAATATGATATTCCTGTCATCAATATGTGGGCGGCAGTGCGTAATCTACCCGAAAACGGGATGCAAAATGACCTCTTGCACTTCACATATAGCGGATCAGCTTACTTGAATTTTGCTGGTGGCGAAAATCAATGGGGATATACCCGTTGGAATCTTGAAGTCTTAAAGACATTATATGCATTACGTCAGGCGGCAGGGGTCTAATTTATGTTAAAACGCTTACTCTCGCGTGAGAATGTCTTTGCATTGGGGCTGTGTCTGATCGTCATTTTTATGATTATCGCCACCACAGATACGTCGCCACAATGGATTTACCAGGGATTCTAACGCATGGATTTAACTCAAATTGCAGTATTTTGCTTTGGCGCACTCGCCTATAATTTCATATTGCCAGCTCGTTTTCGCCAATGGGGGCTGATGATTGCTAGTCTCTTAGCGATTTATTGGCTTCAACCGAATTTAGCAATTCCATTTCTGGATTTTGCGTTACCAACCACCACGATTGTAATTACAGTCATTGGTTGGTATCTCACACGACCAATTACCAAAACAGAAGGCAGTGAAACATCAAAAATCACGGCTTTAGCACGTCATGATTTAATCAGCTTTGGGGTGATGACAGCTGTTATTTTAGGGGTTTCAGCCACACGCTATCTCGCCCCAGAATTACGCTTAACTAGCCGTCCGCCTGACATTTGGATTGTAGCGATTGTGCTAGGTGTATTGGCAATTGTCACATGGGGCGCAATCCGTGTCACAGGTCAACATAGCCGTTGGCTACCAATTGGGATGCTTGCGATTATTGTCATTTTTATCGTGACCAAAAGCGAATTCCTAGCGACTGAACTCAGCCGATTATTACGTGCTACCGCAGGGCGTGATACATCGTTAGCTTCTGTCGCGGATGTTGGTTGGCTGGGGTTTTCGTATGTTGCATTTCGTATCATTCATACCCTGCGTGATCGTCAAATGGGTACATTACCCGACCTC
>Ga0209692_10002859_pt1 | contig 17716 bp, 16 predicted proteins | sample tdDd472_FD_187129 | JGI IMG/M metagenome (GOLD analysis project Ga0209692, IMG submission 187129) | Marine sediment microbial communities from the Atlantic coast under amendment with organic carbon and nitrate - tdDd47.2 (SPAdes)... | ecosystem: Environmental > Aquatic > Marine > Coastal >...
TGTGTCATTTTTACCTCCTGAATTATGGGTGATAATCAGGAGAATGATGGAATAACACGGGGTAAATATAAAGGGATATTATATGGTAGTGGATGACAGGCCCTTCAACGACCAAGATGCTTGACTGGCCTTTCTTTCCGCGAAGCGGTTGTGTTCAACGTTTCAAAATCTGCGGCTTGTCCGTCAGCATTTTGCTTGTTAGAGGAAAAATTGAAAGACTTATTTTTGGAAATTACGCCAATTCAAATCATAGCTTGCGCTTCTTCCTCCGCCAGGAAGTCGAACCAGGACCATTTTTTGAACGAGATCAGCCAATTCTCTTTGGGCAGTAGCACGACTGGTATGAGCGATTCCCATATATTTTTTATTTTTCAACCCACCTTCAAAACCGTTGTGGCCAGCATCAAGCAATCTGTTGATGACTTTTGTCTGCCTGCTATTAAGTGGTGTCTGGGCAAATGTCTTCCAAAATCTTGCTTTAATCATTATTCGTTCCAGCAATGAATTTGAATTTAGAATTGCCCGATTCATGCATTCAAGAAACCATATCAACCAGTTTGTTATTTCCAGATTCCCGATCTGAGAAGCATTCAGGATATCATAATAGTCGTTTCTTTCTGCCATTATCTGTGATGAGAAGCTGTAAAACCGTTTCGAGCTGTTTTCGTCACGAGCCAGCAGCATATCGGTTAACGTTCTTGCGATTCTGCCGTTCCCGTCATCAAAAGGATGAATACTAATGAACCATAAATGAGCGAGAGCCGCTTTAAGTATACCATCTAAAGCTGTTTTCTCATTTGCCCAGAATACAAACCTTTCCATTTCGTTTTCAATCAAATTGGCAGGAGGGGCTTCGAAATGAACCTTTTTATGGCCGATTGGGCCTGAAACTACTTGCATAGGCCCATATTTATCATCCCGCCATTGGGCCACATTTATTTGAATCATGCCTGAATATCCAGTAGGGAAAAGGGAGGCATGCCAGGCAAAGAGCCTTTCCGGCGTCAATTCCTTGCTATGGTTATTGGTTGCATCCAGCAGTATCTGTACAAGTCCATCAGCTTTTTGATCCTGTACATATTTCAAACCGGCATCTGGAAGGCCAAGCTGGCGTCCCACAGAAGATCGGACAGCATCAGGATCTAATTTCTCTCCTTCAATGGCCGAAGTTTTTAAGGCTTCTTCCACAAGTACATCAGCCCTTGCCGTTTGTTGGATATCAAATCCCAACTCCCTGACCTGAGCGATTAATGATCCCTGGTTGAACCGGACATCACCCAGCGGTTTTAGCAATGCATCACTGTTCCATGTAAAGTGCGGCCAGGATTTATATTTCCAGATATATTTCATAAATTGAGTTAAATACCCTTCCCGATCAAATTATATCTTGAGTCATTTAATTGTGAGTTTCGACTCATATATTGAGTTGATTATTGAGGCTATTTGACTCAAAGTCAAGGGAAGAATTATCACCCTTCAGTGGATTTAAAAAAATTTTGAAAATAACCGGTATGATCCAGAGTTCCTAAACAGCGTTGAATCTTGACCCCTTTCAGCGTGATCTTGACCCCCCTTAACGATTAGTCCAAATTCACCGAGGATTTAATAAAAACAAAATTTTTTCCAAAGAGGTCAGGGTCGAGCGCTGATTGGGGGGCAAATTTGCACGCTGTTTAACACCCCCCTCAGAATCAAAGGTTTTCGGTCCTTTTTGTTTTTCCAGTCTGTTAATTTTAGTAAAATATCCCTGTTGAACATTGGATCCTCAAATAGGTTTTTGTCATGAAGTAAGGGCTATTTTTAAATAAAATTGTAACAAAGTCAATTTTATTACTTTTGTAATATAGTCAGGTATCTTGGGTGCCGCCCTGGGGCAAATTGCCGAGCGCATTGTAAAATGCTGTGTATCATAAACCAGGAACCTGGCTTACCCCCAGTTCAACCGTGCTAAAGACCAGCCTGATCAGGTTTTATCTGTCCCGGGCTTTGCTAAATAAAGTTCAGGCAGAATGATTTTAATTTCTGTTTCAGAATCTTTCTTCTGCCAGTACAGGATATAATTCACAACGGCCCGGCTGGGCGTATAGCCTGCCTGGCCCAAGGCCTTGAGTCTGTTTAAAAATGGTTTTGAAAAGATGACAACGGGGACACCGTTTTTGTCCAGGCAGCTTTTTTCACGGACGGTTAAGTTATCTCCGCTTTTGAGTTGTGAAATCTTGTGCTGCCTGTTTATAAAATAATCAAGCCATACGTCCTTGTGGCTTAAATGTACGACCAGCTGATCCGGAGGAGGATATGTTTCACACTTATTGAGCCGTTCCATATGATGTGCGTCAACATCATCCATAAATTCTGCGTTCAGATGGATGATCAGATTCTGCTTTGCCCTTGTCATGGCCACATACACAAGGCGTTTTTTTTCATCACTTGTCAGGTCGAAGTGATCAAGCATTAAAAAGACAGTATCAAACTCTCTTCCTTTTGCTTTATGCATGGTGGAGACAAAAATGGTGTCATCGGGTTCACCTGAAAAATCCTCCAGCCTGGATTCCCTGACAAAGACCTCAAAATCCGATCTGTATTTTTTACTGGGATTGGCCGCCTCAAACCCTTTGATCAATTGAATGCAGATCTCCATTTTCGAGCTGTTTTTAAATTCATTCCAGACCTTTCTCTTGGCAGCGTCCCACAGCGCATCGCTGATGATAAAGGTGTCGTCTCGCAGATGGAGCTGGTCCAGGAAATATCTTATTTCTGACAAATGATAAAGATTGAACCCTTCATTGGTCTGGATCAGCTTTGCCGGCATTTGATTTTCAAGCAGCAGGCCTTGTGCCTGCAGGGCTTCTTCATTGGTGTGGGTCAGGATACAGGTTGTTCCTTTCAGCCGTGTGGAAAGAAGATCCCGGACAAGGGGAGAGATAAGATTCCGGCTTTTATACCGGATGATTTTTATCTTCCCGCTGTCTGCCTGTATGGGGACAATCGGGTTTTTCTTTAATCGAAATCGTATCTTTTCTGCAAACTGGTTTGTAAATTCAACAAGATTCTTCCTGCTTCGAAAATTTTCAACAAGTTGATGCATCACCGCATTTCTATCTGAAATAAACCGCTCAAGGTGTTTTGAACTGGATCCCCTGAATTCATAAATATTCTGGTCATCATCCCCTACGGCAATAATTCTCATGTCAGGATTTTTGTCAGCCAGAACATTGATCAGGGCATATTCGTCTGCGTCCATATCCTGGGCTTCGTCAATCACGAGGACAGCTTTGGCGATTCTGGCGGGTTCAACCTGCCCGATTTTTATCGCTGCCAGTGTTTTTTTGATGATTTCGCCCGATTTTTCAAGGCTTCCGATCCTGCCCAGCAGGTCAAAACAATAGGAATGAAATGTTTTTATTTCGATAAAATTAGCCGCATTACCGATCAGGGCGATGAGCCGTTTTTTGAATTCTGTCGCCGCTGCCCTTGAAAAGGTTACCATGAGCAATTGCTCGTGTTTGACATCTTCCATTAAAAGAAGCGAAGCTAGCTTATGGACCAGCACCCTGGTTTTGCCGCTTCCAGGTCCGGCGGCAACCACCATGTACTGGGTTTGATTGTCTTTTATGATGTTCAACTGTGCAACGGAAAGTTCCCCGAAAAGCTGCCTGAACTTGGCAGGGGTAATATTCCTTCTGATTTCATTTTCCCGGCTGCCTTTAAAATATCTGCGGAGAAAGGACGCATAATTTAACTGAAAATAGTCCTCCACAAACTGCAGGGCTGTTTTATAGTCCCTGATCATTTTTCTGGCATATTCCCCCACAATGTGGATCTGCTCCACCTTGTTTTCGTAGAACTGCCCCAGTTTCTTATAATCCTCGTTTTTGTACCGTTTTCTATTGTCCTGTTCCAGGCGTTCGATGCTCAGCCTGTTGTAGGCCACCAGAAAGCCGCCTTCGATTCGGATGGCACCAATCCTCGAAAGATAAAACAGGGTATCTTCTATTTCATCAATGGAGGTTTTCTGCCTGAAAAGAGATAGGGTATTTTCATATGCCGCTTTTAATTCAAGGACTGAGAATTCGATCAGTGCCAGATCTTCTCCAATTCTGGCCTCGTTTTCACCGGCCTCCTTTTTTTTGTTTTGTTCATACAGCCGTTCAACAATAAATTGCGCCAGTTCATGCCGTTTTTTAAGTTTTTGCGTAAGTTCCTCTTTGGGCTGGGTTAATACAGCCGCAAAGGTGTTTTTCGAATAGTCCTGGTGGCTTCTTTTTATCCAGTTTTTGATTGCCCAGAAATTGATAAGGGTTTTAATATGGGCGGGGCTGACACTTTTGCACCCCATCTGTTCTGCCTGCTCATTGAGTTCTTTGATATGAAAAATGGTTTCCCGCTCTTCAACACGGGCCAGTAAAAAATCTTCAAGACCTGAAAATATCTGCACAATATTCAGAGACCGGTTTTTCTGTTCCCCTTTCTTGATAAATGCCGTCAGATCCCTGGCATCGGCCAATATATTTTCTTCCCTGAGCAGGGTGATGATATGAATGACCTCTTCTTTTACAATCCCCAGGTGATCACTGATATAATCCACCCTTGATTCAGCCGTCTCATCACCGGCCTGCTGTCTTGTTTTGCTTGAAAACAGCTTTTTGATAATCCGGACAGCGTGCTGCTTCTGCCTTTCTTCAAACCGTTTTGACCCGGTGATCCGGTCTATGGCTTCCTGGGCGTTTTTTGCAAGGATGCTGTTTGCATAAATCCTTGGCATATTCTGTCCGCGCTTCAGGTACCCCGCATCTTCAAGGGCGGCAATGGCAGTCTTCACCCGTGTTTCGATTTCGGCAATATTGTCATCCCAGCCGGCCTGCCTTGCGATTTCCAGGGCTGAGTTGGATGCTTTTGAGCGGAACCGGGTAAGGTCTTTTACCGCTTTCCACACCTGCTGGATTTCCCTGACATTGAGTTTTGTCTGATTTAAAAGGATAAAATGCTTGCCAAGATCTTCTTCATTAAACAGCACGTAACACGCTGCCGTGATAGTCTCATCCCTGCCGGCCCTGCCGGCCTCCTGAACATAGTTTTCAAGGGAATCGGAGATTTCATAATGGATCACCATGCCCACGTCTTTTTTATCCACCCCCATGCCAAAGGCAGAGGTAGCCACCATGATATCCACATCCCCCCGGATGAACGCGTCCTGGTTTTCCATTTTTTCATATTTGTCCATCTTGCCGTGATAGGGTTTTGCATGGTATCCGTCTTCGGTCAGCCGCTGTGCCAGCTTATAGGCCCTGTAGGTTCTTGAAACATAAATGATGGAGGGGCATTTTTTTTGGTCCAGCAGATTTCTAAGGGCTTGATATTTTTCCTCTTCATTGTCTTTTAAAAAAACCTTGTACTGCAGGTTGGTCCTTGCGGCATTTGAATTGAAAACCTCAAGATCCAGTTGCAGCGTCTCTTTGAAATAGGTTTTTATATCCTGAATCACCTTTTGCTTTGCTGTTGCCGTAAAACATGAAACAGGAATGCTCTCTTCCAGATGTTTGATCTTTTGCACAGATTTTATAAAATCGCCAATGTATAGATAATCGACCCTGAAATCCTGCCCCCAGGCGGAAAAACAATGGGCTTCATCAATCACAAAACGGACAATATTTCTTTTCAGGATCAGGTGTTCAATGGTTCGTGAGCGCAGGGATTCCGGGGATAGATAGAGAATGGATGCCGTGCCGTTTTCCACCCGCTCAAAGGATTTTGCCCTTTCAATAGGGTCCAGCAGGCCGTTTATGGTGACAGCGTCGGTAATCCCGGCATTTTCCAGATTATCAACCTGGTCCTTCATCAAAGACTGGAGAGGGGAGATGACAATGGTCAGGCCGCGTACGTTTTCCCCGCTCATCAGGGCCGGCACCTGGAATGCAATGGATTTGCCGCCGCCTGTTGGAAATACCGCCAGAATTGATTTTTGATGGATGGCGGCCTGAACCGCCTGTTCCTGAAAGGCTTCACCGCCATAGGTTCGATAGGCGTCAAATTTGAAATATTGTTTCAGCCCTTTGTGAATATCAAGGGCCTGGCTGCAGTATTCACATCCTGTCAGGCATGAATGGTTCCTTAGAAGGTAGATCACCTGCTCAACCTCAGGGTGGTTTTTCAATACCCAGGGCGGGGTGATGGAGTAGCGGTCATCCGTATGAATAAGAGAAAGGCTATAGGCAAGGCCGACAGGAAAATTTCTCATTATTTTTGTCAGATCTGCCCGGGCGCAGATTTTTAAATGAAATTTTTTCAAGATCAGAGATTCCGTGTCTGCTGTTTCCTGGTCACGGAATCCAAGATATCTGAAAAATCCCTGAAAGCCCGGCTTGTCATGCAAAAGGGAAAAAAAGATCTGCTTTAAATCATTGTCCGCCTGCGCAAAGGTTTCCACTTCATCATAAAAAAGGTCTCTTGCTTTTATGGCATCATTTAAAGGATTGTTGATCTCCTCTGTCTGTAATTTGTCGTCTTTGATCAGGGCATGGTAAGGCCTGGCCGGGAAAAGAAGGGTGGATAAAAACAGGGTGTCAATGATATTCTCCCGTTCCATCCCTGCTTTTTCAACCGCATGGCTGATATAGTTTAAATCATGATGGATAATGTTATGGCCGCATAAAAAACAGGTGCCGTTAAGAAATTCGGCAAACCCGCTGATAGAAGCGGAATGGAATGTGTCTTTATTGCCTTTTATACTGCCGACATCAAGAATTTTTCCGCTTTGGGGTTCAATTTCAGTATCAACAAAAACAATGGAATTTTTGGTTTTCAATGGCTGGCATCCCCATGTTCATCCGGTCCTGGCAGGTTTTAACTTAAATCTTCATCATCGTAATCAGGGTATTGGTCTGGCGATCTGCCCACAGATTTAACCAGTTTTATATGTTTTCCTGGGGTCCGCAAGTATCCGGTTTTCTGAACCCGGATCCGGTGCCACCAGTCATCACCAAAATCAAACAGATAGTGAAAGACATCTTTTTCTTTAAGTTCAAAGGCATTGATCTGTGTTTCGGCGGCGGACAATTTTTTTTGACCCAATCCCATGAAATCCTCAACATTTTGGGGATTTTGAAACAAAGGCTGCTTGTTAAACTTTTAGATCCTTGATTATTTTTTCAATTGTCTCGAGTAGGCCAGGAATTTTTTTTTCACATGTGAAGAATACTGTTTCGGCATTTATATCCGCATAATGGTGAGTGATAATATCTCGCATTCCTTTTGCTTTTTTCCAATCGATATCTGGATATTTAGAGAGCAATTTATTATCAGTCGCTTTATCGAGCTTTTTCAAAGATTCACCGATAACTATCAGCATCATGCAAATAGAATCCATTTTTTCCATTCCCGCTGAAGTATCAGAAAAATCGTTTGGTTTATTGATTACCTGAAATCGTTGAACAATTTTTTGTGCCGCATCCTGGATTTGCGTAAGTATTTCTAAGGTGAGTTCAATATCACGCATAGACTGCCTCGTGGTCTATGCGTTTTTTTAGAAAGGGATTCATTGAGTCCGTGTAAGTGACAATATCAACAGGCTTGTGAAGTCTTTGTTCTAAATCGCTTTTTATTCCAGCAAGCATAAAAAAATCAGGTTCAGAGACACGGATTACTATATCAACATCACTTTCATCATGTGCCTCCCCTCGAGCAGTTGAACCAAAAATTCCAATTTTAAATATTTTATATTCATTGGCGACATCTTTTTTATAAAGATGCAATATTTTTAATATGTCTTGCTTACCCATGAATGCCTCCACACACTTTGCTGTATTCCTAATCTCAACCCTAATTGTATCATTTCTTAAAAATAGTACAACTGATTTGTAATTGTAGTGTCGTACTTTGATTACCGTTCGACGGTCGTAGATACACACATTTCGTAGACCCTTGCCAATAATGGGATGTCAAACAGCGTGGAACTTTGACCCCGTTCAGCGTGCTATTGCCCCACTTTACAAATAAAATAATTAGAAATGATTTCCATCGACATCGTTTATTGATGTGGCTTTTTGATTTTTAGAAGAAATTATTTTGAATCGAGTGGGGGTCAATTTTCGACGCTGTTTTTTCTAAAAAAGGGGTCATTATTGCACGCTGTTTAACAGACCAGAAGACAAAGATTTTTCATTGCATCATCATGATTCACAGGATTTGCACAATCAGAGGTTTCAAGTTGATTGGCGAGTTTTGCTTCAACAATTGATATCCTGGCATTTGCCTGAAAATCGGCTATGCAGTCTCGTAAGGTATTAATCCACTGCTGCCTATTTCCTGAAAGAACAGTAGCTTTGATTTGCTGTCTTGAAATAAAATAAGAGCCTACAGACCCGATAACAACTCCGATTATCGCAGCGCCCGCAGAAACGGCAGCTGCAAGCATCATAATATGTTCTTTTGACATGTTTGAAGTCCTATTCGTTAACTGGAGAATCACCGGTAAAATCCGGTGCATTTTTGATGTTGAAAATTGAGTATAATTTTTAAACTGAGGTTTTTGGTGGGTAAAAATGTTTTTCGGTTGGGTGCTTAGTGTTTACAATCTGTTTATCCAATAATTCGGGCGTCTTTTCTGGTGCATAATTGCAACAATGATGATTTCTTCGAAATCAATTTTATATAGGATGCTGTATGGAAAACGAGGGAGAATACGTCTGTGAATTTCCTTTCCAATAACTGGCCATTTTTCCGGATCTTCTGATAGGTCGGAAACAGCAATTTCTATTGTTGAGATGAAATCTGCCCCTAATTTTGGAACCCGTGTTTCATAATAAACCGCAGCGTCAAACATCTCAATCTCAGCGGGAGAAAGAAATCGAGTTTTTTTCACCGAATTTCCTTTAACATCTCTCTGGCATCATTGAATACAGCTTTAACCGGTCTGCTTTTTATCTTTCCAGCTTTGTAGGCTTGATACCGTTTATCCGCCTCTTGGGCCCAGAGTGCTTCACATTCAGTTTCATCCAGTTCGTCAAGGCTATAAATTAGGCTTCCGATTAAAGCAGCACGTTCTTTTAAAGGCAAATTCTTGGCCTTATTTTCGAATTCTTTAAGTATGGTAGACATATCCATTTTTCCCAATATAATTGTAGATTCACTACGTTCAAATTTACACGTTATTGAAAAACAAGACAAGCCGATTTATCATTATCTGCTTTTTTCGATGGTTTCTATTAAAAGGCCGATTTTGCCTGTGGTTTGTCAAAATAGGTTCATGCCACAATATTAGCGCATTGCAGGTTTTTCCAAACTTATTGTCAGTATCGAATTAACCAGATTGCTAAACAGTGTTGATTTTTGACCCCCTTTCCGCTGAAATAGGCAGCCTCTCAATGTTTATTTTAAAAATCATATTTTCACTTAAAACCGCTATAAACAGTACCTTGTAGCAAAACTGAAATTTTTGAAGGGGGGGGGGGGCAAAATTGGACGCTGACAGGGGGTCAATTTTGAAAGCTGATTGACACACGGTTACTAATCCTTCATTTGTTTGTTATAATGTTTTACTGAAAAAGTCGAAATACCCTTTTAAAAATAATGAATTAACGACAACATAGAAAGTCCATAATAAGGCTATTCCACCCAAAATATAAATAACTCCCATGATTATTGCCTGATTTCCATATACTCGTGAACCTGAGTGACCACTTTGTATATTCTTCTTATAGAAGCCATTTCGAATTCCATAAAGAACAAAAGTAATTCCAAGGATTAAGCATAGAACTCCAAACATTGATGGTATAATCATTTATGGTAGCTCTTTCATTATAACACCAACATCACCGGTGAAACCCGGTGCATGTTGATTGTTGGAATTAAGTAAAGTGTCCCCCGATCTCAATAAATTTCACGGACTTCTTGCCTATCACTCATTCCTTCCACTTCGAGTATATATCTACTTCCGTCTTGCCATATAATTGCGCGAGGTCGATAACTATACGAATATGAATAAGTGTATGACACAAGTTCCCATTTTGATCCATCTTCCAGTTCATATATTGTGTCGCCGTCCCAACCTTCGAAATCATCCTCAATACATGAATCTTTATACTTTTTCATTGTTATTCTCCAACGCTCATTTTTTGGGAATGTCTGCCGTTTAATATCTATAAATTAATTATTTAAATTTTGTTATAAAAATAACATGTTAGACGACTTTAACTTTTAATTTCCGTATACCAATAAACGGGAAAACTATAATTTTCAATTGCTCGTTTTTCAATTAATTCCCTTAAGTCTTCTTTCAATGGGGGGGCAGGGTAGATCACAGCATGGCAAACAGACTTATCATCAATTTCTAAGTATTTATCGATATATTTAAATAGTTGTTTGCTGTGCCTATATAAATTTCTCGTTATATTCTTTTCCTTTATTCGATCCCAATCTGTTGCTTTAATTTCTATAATTGTTACAAAGTCTTCTGTGTCTTCGTGGATGAAAATATCCATCCGACCCCTTGTTTGTTTTGTTTCCTTTAGACCATCAAACGATATATGTTGTTCAATCGTCAAAATCCCCCCTTTAGAATTTGTACTAAAGTCAGATTGAACTATTTTTTGAAATTCTTTCCCCCTTCTTAATTGTTCTGGTTCAGCCATTAATTTTACACAGTCAATTTTTTTACACTTTCGACGTCAAAATCTTCTTCTGTCAATTCAGAATGTAGCCTTTTGTTTTGCAAGACTGTCAAAATGGCATCGAGCTTTTCTTCTGTTATTACAATATGTCCATCATTGAATTCGATATCCCAGTTTTTAATATCGTTTACCAGCTTAAATTTATCTAAAAATCTCTGATCCTTGTAATACCCAAGATTCATTATTGTTGCAATCTTCCTCAAGTAACGTTGATTGTTTCCAACTTTTTCTTTCAGAACATCTATGTTTTTGAATATGTTATATTTTTCTGCTTCATCATAAAATTCTTCAGACTTTGCTATCATTCCTTTTCGAAAGTTTAACCCTGCCTCAAATAACTTTTTAGAAAGAACAAAAAGAACATCTTTGAAATAGATAAAGTCAATTGATCTTGCAATACTAAAAACAGGATTCGAGTCAAGATCTTCAAATCTATTATCTTTATACATCAAAGGTATGAATCCTTTAGCTTTTTTCATTTTCCAATTTTCAGGTAATGTTTTGAACCCGATCGCCTGAATTTTCTCGTCGTTCCTAACTATAATCAAATATGACTTGGCTTTTACCAATTCATCCACGCTTTCAACAACATCTTCTTCGGGATTGAGGGGCAATAATTTATTGAATATTTGGTAAAAATCTGTTTCCTCATATGAAATTGACTTCACATGATCAGCTTCAGGCTCGGGACAATCGAATGTATAATCTTCTACCGTGTTTGATACCTCAACTTTGGAGGATAGTATTTTTCTAAGCCTGTCTTCGAGTTTTGGATTTATTTGTACATATTTTACATTGTAGTGCGATTGTCGTTGTCTTTTATATTCTTTAACAATTGCCAAAGAGATATGACATTTTTTAAAATCAATGGTTTTTAATTTCTTTAAAGTCTCTTCACTCGTCATTATTCAAGTCCTTAGTTTCAGTTACAAAATAGAGAAATTTTGTTAGACTTCTAACAAAACAAGTATTACCAGGTCGGATTTCATCTTTGCTTAACACAATCACAGAATATTCCCGATTATTAAATGTATAATCCAAGTCATAAAGCCCATAACCTTTTAATGCCAAAATTGGATTCATAAAAACCGATTTGCTTTTAATGGTAAGAAGCATCATGATGATTAGAAAGATTGCGAGAGATATAACGTCTCCCCATTTTGAGAGATCAAACCCAAAGAATGAAAGGATATAAGGAATTGTGTAATTTATTAAATCAGCAGATCGATTTTTCACTGACTTAACTTTAACTGGCATATTCCCTCGATCCATTTTTGACACAGTAATGAAAAGAAGCATGACACTTGTTGATGTGAGAAAAAGAAGAATTGTAACAGCCCATGGATGATTGAATGCATGTGTTGTATCAAAATCAAAATCTTTCACCGCTAAAATCAGAAACAGTGGTGAATAAGCACTAATGAACAATAATATTGCTGTAAATATTTTGGGTTTCATTTTATCAAATCAAATCCCTATTGGTTTTGCATATTTTGTTGTTTTTTATTGGACACCTTTTTTTATAGAACTCTGCTATTCAGCCGCATGTTTTTTTTATGTCGGCTGAAATAGCCTTGTTATTGGCTCTTTTGTATAAATTTATCCAGTGCTCTTTTAGTGTCCGAGACTGAAGGTAAGTCCCCCATTTCCTGATACTCCTGTTGTGCTTCAAGAAGAAGTATTTTACTTTCATCATTTTTACCCATTTCAGATAATAATAGTGCAAGGTTAAATTTTGAATCCGTGGAGACCTTCGGCAAGATAGAGCGAGCTTCATCGGTTACTTCCGAATATAATTTTGCTGCTTCATCCAAACGGTCTGAATGCCATATACAACGGGCACGAGCAGCTTTTGAATTAAGTCTAACTCGAACCCAGTTTGTTTTTGCCGTTAAATTCTCAATATACTCATAAAGCTCTATCGCCTCTTGCAATGCGCCAGGATAAACGCCCCCTCCATGCAAACAACCTATAGCGGATATTACGTTTGCTGTTGTTCCTAATGTAGTTATAGATATGTTTGATAAACCGATGATTTTGTCTAACGACTTTGAAGCCCTTTTTGCCCTCTCGGCCCACTCAATAGCTTTGTCGATATGGTTTTGCAACGAATGCAGCTCTGTAATATGCCCTAAAGTCCTAACTATTTCTAACAGGTTTCCATCACTCTCGAATTCATGTAGTATTTCATAAAATATTACTTCGGATTTTTCGTATTTCTGGCTCATGTATAAAGCAAAGGCAAGATTCCCTTTAGCAAACAAGAAATATTCTTTGGATTCGTCCGGTACTAATTTGGACAAGGCATCTTTCGCATTTTTAATGGCTTCAGTCAGAAAGCCTGTAATGGTTTGCACGCCAGCTATAAACGAAAGAATTTTACCTTCAAGTTGTTCATCAATTTTATTGTCCTGAAGTAAACGAAGGGCATCTTCAAGGCTTCCTATGGCTCGAATAAATTCTTCTTGAGACTCATATTCTTTCCCCCTCTCGAAATGTTTACTTGCCTCTCTGGTTAGCGTTACGAAAGCTTTTTTTATTTTTTCTTCAAGAGCATGGTTCTCGTTTATTGTATCCAGTTTTTTTTGTATGTCAAAAATGCCATTTAATAAAGTCTGTTTTGTGTCTGAAATTGCGGCATTTAAATCTTCGAATAAGTCTGGCCTGATCGTTGGATATTTTATAAGTTGAGTTCGAACCCAAGTTACACCTAAGAAATAAAATTCTATGTTGTAAGTGCTTTTCGCCCATTCTTCTATCTCTGCTAATCTTTCAATCTCGCCCTTTTTCCCTTTGTGGCCTGGCTCTGGGTCAATATTGAAAATGACAGTAAATCTAAGTAATGGCTTCTTAATTTCTTGGATTGATCTTTCATGAGCCAAACCGATGTTTTCTTTTATGTGTGAAGCTTGACTGGCACCGAGGCGTGAATTGAATCGGCGAAATTGCCACCCCTCTACATTTCCACTGTCAGGACGCCATGCGTCAAGCCCATTTCCTTTTCCAAAACGATCTTCAACACGGTGTGGTGAATATAATAATGAGCAGATCGAAGAGCATAGGTCTTCCCATTCTTTTCTATCTAAATTTGAGACAATGTCGAGACTCGGAATTGTTGAACTCATAATGTGCCTTTATGTAACGACAAACTTCAGTCGTGCGCGCCTTTGGCGCGTCGGCTGGAAGTTTTGGTTAGGTTTGATTGCTAAATTTGTGTTTTGTCATCAAGAATGCCTGCGGCTTTCCATTTCGTCCCGAAGATTCCATCAGGCACCAAATTTCTGTACGATCATTTGACAAAACAGCTCTATGCTGGTTGAGTAACTGTACAATTTGCTGCCTTGCCTGCTCAATGTAGTGTAAATCATTTTTGTACTTTATGCCTTCATCTCGATCTTGACGATAAGGATTAAGTGCGTGTAGTCGGCCTCCGCACCATTCGTATAATTTGATGAATTTCTTTTTTGTTAAATAATCAGTCTCGGGGTCTAAATCAACTTTTCTTCCATTTTCGTCATCTTTCTGTACAAACGGCTTTGGGTAAAAGTCTGGATTTATACGCTCAATATCTCGGACAATATACTTAGCATTCCATTGCTTTTTGAATGCATCATGTACGGCCTTGTATTCTGTTTCATTTGCCGTAATACTTGCCATAGCAATTAATTCGAGGCTTTTACGTAACTGTACCGCGCTGACTTCCACATCGGGAAGCAAGTGATTTGTACTTACGCCTACTTTCTTTCCTGCAAGCAACTGGCCAAGAAAGTCTATACGCAACTTAATAGAATGCATACACCATGCGTATTGATCCAACTGCTTTTTAATCTCTGCCGTTGAATTCATTCAATACCATCCTTTCGATAACCACCAAAATCACCGGCTTGCCGCCAACGTGTGCATTTTGATTGTTGAAACCAGAGTTTATTTTAAAAATACTGCTTTTGGGCTCAAAAATATTACCCTAAGATAAATTTCAGGGTGTTTCCAAAGTTTTTTAGTAAAAAAATCAGCCTATTAACTTGATCCGACAAGCATTCCCAGCGAAAAATTTATCCGAGTGCAGCGCTTTGTTAGCGCCATTAATATTTTAACAACCTCTGCTCTAGCTCTGCCTTATATTTTTCGTCCGAACAATTTTTGACTGCATTTTTGAGCTCTTCGCCTGCATTGTCATAATCCTTTAAAGCCTCATGGCACTTGCTGAGCAAATCATGATATATCGATATTCTTGAAACTGCTCGATCATCAGTTTGTGCAATTTTAAAGCACCTTTCCGCACAGATTAAAGCGTCTTGATATTTATCCTCGCCTAATTCAAGATATGCTTTTGTTTGCTCATAAAGCAACCAATGATTTATTTGATCTTCTGTAACCTTATTGATTGCATCTATCGCTTTCTCAGGCGCTTTTCCTACGATGAATGCCTTAGCTACACATCGAGCATCAAATGAGGACAGTTTTTCATTTACACAGATTTCATTGGCAAAATTCAGACCTGCTGCGATCAGTCTGCTCGACAGTTCATCTTTGCCTTCTCGGCCTGCTGCAATTGATGAATTGGTTAAAGCCTCACAGGCACTAAACCATTGTTTTCTTTCTACCTGAGTAGGAGGTATCACTGTCATTTCAGGAATTACTTCAACAATATTTACGCAAATATCGCTATGGTAATAACCAAAGACCGAAGTGAATGAGACATATGCTTCATAGAACTGATCAAGCCCCTCTAATGCTGACATTATAATGATGTTTGCGAGCTGCTTGACCTGATCATGTTGTCGGTTCAGTTCTTGTGTAATATTACGATATGACCTTAATCTTGCAAACGCAGATAGAGAAACTCGAAGGGGAACTGAGTTAAAATCGAGCAACATATCGCTCAGGAGAATACGCATAGCATTCTCTCCTTTTGTTCTCACCTCTTTATCTACACCATGCTGTGATCCAAGATGAGCAATTTGCCCATGAGTTGCATGCCATTCAGGTTCAAGCGCCAATAGCGTATTAAAAGTAGCTAGTGCTTGGTCGTGAATACCGCAACGCCTTAGCGCTTTCCCTTTGTGATGGAGAAGCTCAAGTCGTACATTTTTTGAATGAGAATCTTCAATCGCTTTATCATACACCTCAATGCATTCACCATAATATGTACGTCGAAGATCGTGATCATTGATTGTATAGGAGTGAATTTCTTTAGCATCAATTATACTCTTGACAGTAGCAAGATTAGAATTCTGAGTAATTTTTAATTCATGCAACTCCTTATGGAGGACACGTTTTAGATCGCTATCACACTGTAGTAGTGCATAATGGATCCAATCAATACCTCTATTTCCCCGCCTTAAATGTTCGTTGTGAAGCTGCTCAAAACACAGATGGATTTGACGAAGAATACTTGGTGACATATCGCCTTTGTTATCAGAGATATAGCTTTCTATTGAAGTGGCGATGGGACGACTTTCAATTTCACTCTGAACAGCTATTGATACAAGATCATGTAGACGAAGGACTCCAAGAGTATTTTCTGGAACCAAAATCGATAGCTTCTGAAGAGTGTTGCAGCACAATATTCCAATATAAGATCTTAGAAATTGAGCATCATGAGAGTTTTGTCCTGAGTTGGCTATCATGCTTAGAGCATGAAGTGCTTTCGGCTCGAGTCTACCAAGAATTTTTTTGATAATAGATGAACCTTGAGAGTCATCAACAAGCTCTGGATCGTTAAGAACTTCACGATAGAGAATTTCTCTTTCTACTCCCTGCTCAACAGCTATTTTTCTCACCATCGAAAGAATTAATGGTGAGAACCTACACTTTGATATGAATTCAGTACATATTTGCGTAGGAGAAGATGGATTCTCCCCTAAAATTTCTAGAGCGCTTGTTTTAGAGAATTGAGGGATTGATAAATACAGCCTACTTTGTGGTACTGCAATTTGTGAAGTAAACAAAACCACTCCACCTTTTTCAAATCCGACTTTCAGCTCTTCAAAATATTTTTCATCTATCCCTCTGCCACAGTTATCAACTACAAGGATAGATTTTGTAGAATTAAATAGCCCCGCGACATTAACAGGCAAGCCTCCTCTTGTTCTTTGAACTGAGCTTAATGTCGCATTTTCCTTCCAATCATCTCCTGAGATCCAAATGTAATTGTGGAATGCATGAGTGTTTTTGTGAATAAAATCGATTGCTGCTTGCGTCTTGCCTGAGCCACTAACACCGTGAAGTACACAAATATTATTGCCCTTGCCATAGTGGGCCGCAATTGAATTTAGTATCTCTTTTTCACTAACGTAGCTGTCACAGATATTGGGTAGCTTACCAAAGTATTCGAAGTTATCTAAGTTCTGTGAGAAATTTGGGAAGAAATCCTTATAGAAATCAGCTACGGAAGAGTTGCTTATCGACAGTTCATAAATTCCTTTGGCAAGCTCTCTTGCGTCAATTATGGTTAGCTTGTTGCCATAGAGCTGACCATTCTCTGAAGCATTAAATTTTGCTCGAAACGAAGAGTTCTCTTCCTGATTGCTGATGAGATATATTGTCTCTGGCCCAGAAGGCTTTTTGTGAGATATAGCATGAGTTATATCCTTGTTTATTTTTCCATAGACAGGGGTATCACTGTTACCGGAATAGTCAAAGTAACCTTTTTCAGCACTGTACTCGCCCACAATAGTCGAATCATCGGAGAACGTATCGACGGTGTAACCAGATGGCATATAATTTTTATTTATACCATGGTGTATTAAATGTTGGCCTTCACGCAAAGAAATATAGTTGTGACCAACCAGTTCAATACCAGTGGCGTCAAGACAAACGATTTCTTCGATTAGCCCTTTTATAATTCTCTTCTTTATATGCTCAAACATTTTTTATTTCCAAAGGTTTATTTTTCTTCGACTTGTATGATTCAGTCTTAGCGGTAATGTTTAACTCATTGGCTTGCCCATTGCAGTGGTTTGTTCAACGGCCCGGGGAAGTGGGGTGGGAAGTTCTCCTTTGACTACTGCTGAAGTTTTGCTTCGTTTTGCCCGTCATAACGAAGTTAT
>Ga0209692_10002864_pt1 | contig 17690 bp, 19 predicted proteins | sample tdDd472_FD_187129 | JGI IMG/M metagenome (GOLD analysis project Ga0209692, IMG submission 187129) | Marine sediment microbial communities from the Atlantic coast under amendment with organic carbon and nitrate - tdDd47.2 (SPAdes)... | ecosystem: Environmental > Aquatic > Marine > Coastal >...
TGCCGGCAGTCTCAAACGCATTAAAGAAAAACGGGCGCCCGGCTGTAACAGACTCCGGCTCAGGGTTAAACAGCTGCAGGCTCGTAAGCGTCTTGCCCGCACTCGCGTCGATTACCGAGAGGCTATTGTTAAAGCGGCTCAGGACGTACAGGCGGTTGCGCCTGGCGTCCAACGCCAGGCCGGCCGGACCACCGGGCACGGCAATGTGCTGGCTCTCGGAAGGCTGGAAGCGGCCGCCGGATAGCTCAGCGGTGTTCAGCACCGCAACTTTGTCCGAGCCCTTTGCCGCGACATACATCGTTTCGCCATCCGCGGAAAACGCCGCGCCCACCGGCATCGACAAAGACTTGCGGCGCACTATTTCGCGCACCGGAAATTCGCCGTAGTCGATATGCGGGTTCAGATGGTGGAACTGCTTGGCGCCGGAACCCGGCTCGATAACTGTAAAGCGTGACTCATGCAGGTGGCCCTGCACGGTAGTCACGTCATTGCCTTCGGCACGCGCGCCTTCAAAACGCACTTCGTTGCGCGCTTCGGTATTGGCAACAAACAGGCGCCCGTCTTTCGGGTGCACAGCGATGCTGTAGAGAATCGTGCCGACGGTTGCGAAGCTGGCAACCTCCTCCGGCTTCTTACGCGAGGCGTCAATAGCAAACACGTCGTAGTCGGGCAGGTCGAGTTTGACCATACTGCTCCAGTCGCGATCGAGCTCGTCCTTCCAGCCCTCACCGTCCCAGCGCACAATCAGACCGGCTTCAGGCATTGGCTCACCATCGGCACTCGCGTTCGGGGCCGGCAAGCCGCCCGGTGCCTGCTCGCCGCCCGGCAGTGGCTCACAGGGCTCCGCGCTCTCGCCGCCAGGGCACACCAGTACCCGACCGATAATCGTCGTCTGGTTACCCGATTTAAAAACTCCGGCGTAGACGGTTTTGCCGTCTGGTGACACTGCCAATGGCCCCGGCGAGTCGCCAAACGAAGCGAGAACAGTCAATGGCTCACCACCGAATGCCTTACCCGGCCGTTTTGCATCGAACACCCAGACGTCGGCACGGCCGATACCCGGCGTAGTGAGTTCACCGGGATTATCAGAATCTGTATAGGGGCTGTTCTGGCCACGATGCGCAGCAGTAATAAACGCTTTGCCCGAGGCGAACACGATATCCCGCGGCTCGTCACCAACATGCAAGGTACGCACAATGCGCGCGGGCTGTTTGCTGACGTCGACGATACTCACGGAATCGGACAAATGGTTTACGACCCAGATTTCATCATCGTTGCGGGCCGCGATAGCCACAGGTTCCAAACCAACCTGCACGGCACCGGTCGGTTGCGGTGCACCGGAACTGATGTCGAATATCTCGATTCGATTATCGGGAGTGTTGGTGACAAACAAACGGTCACCCGACGGCGAGATCACCACCGGCCGGTGCTGATGACTCTCGAAATTAACGTAAGAGCCGGGCGCCTGCGCTGCCGCTACCGCCGGGGCGAGCATCAACACCGCTGTGAGCCTGCAGATATTCAATACTGTGGTGTGCCGCAACAACATAGCGCAAGTCTAACAAAATCAGCGGTTTTGACGCTGCCCGCCGTCACATTCCGGCGCTTTCAGCGAACCGGATTGACGTTGCCTTTCTTCATCGCCTTACGGATACGTGAGCCTATATAGCGGGCCAGCCAATACGGAAAGAAGCCCACGGGCGCATCGGTGTAGAAATCCGACTCCAGCCAGCCACGCTCCTCCCAATATTCGTAATTGCGGGTGCCCTCCTGCCGCCGGGTCATGTTCTGCATCGCACGAAAATTCATGATCTGTTTGAAATGCGCCGGCTGCAAGTCGCCGGCTTCAATACCGGCAACCAGCTTGGTGGCAACTTCAGTGGCTACTTCATTGAGCTTTTCCATGTATTGCGGCTTGGCCGGCTCGCCGCGCTTCAAACCCATTTGCGAACTCGACACCCCCATGCGTGACACCACGTCGCAACCCCACGCCTCGGCCGTGCCCTGCAGAAAATCGAGAACGATCTTGTGACCACCGCCGGCAGCCGTTGCATAAACTACGGCTTTCTTCCCGAAGAAACTCGGGCGGTTACGTTTGTACATGAAGTACTCGGAGAAGTTTTTCATCAGCCCGGCAACATTAAAGGTATGCACCGGCGCTGCGAGAATAATACCGTCGGCTTCTTCAACCTTCTTCGATACGACCCTGATCTTCGTGTACTCGGGGCAATACTCCTCACCCTTGCTGACACAGAACAGGCAGCCGTCACAAAAAGGCAGCGCCAGTTTTTGCAAAAATAAAAACTCGAACTCGGTTGGCCGGATCGCGTTCATCTTCTCCTCGATGATCCGCAGCCCTTTGTAGGTATAGCTTTCCTCGTTTCTGGGCGAACCGATGATCGCGTAGATTTTTAGCGGGCGGTCCGGGCTATCTGCTTTGTTCACTTGGCTTCACTCATTTAGGTTCTCCGCGCCACATGCGCATCAGCAATCCGTCCTTGGCGACATGGTGATGCCAGACGGCGGCCACCACATGCAATGCCAGAAGCCCCGCTCCCACCCTCCAGCACAGCCGGTGAATATCGGCAAAAAACGGATAATCAAAACCGCTACCTTCTTTTACCGAAGGCACAATTCCCGGCATCGCATCCCAGCCGAAGAAAAATATAGGAAACTCGAACTCATAGGCAGACAATGCCGCCCAACCCGACAACGGGTAAATAATTAACAAGGCATAAAGAAACGTATGAGTTAGCCGGGCCAGTACCCGCTTGAAGCGACTCAGCGACTCAGGCAACCCGGGCGTCGGCTGTGAAACCCGCCAGCCCAGACGGGCTGTGGCAACCATAAGAATGATGAACCCCAGAGTGTGGTGCACCATTGAGGTACGCATCAGCATGGTGTCGTCTTCGTAGGTTTGTTTATACACCTCGTAGACTTCAACCATGTAGAAACCCAGCGGTATCTGCACCAGTATCAGCAGCACCGTCAGCCAGTGCAGCAGCCGTGAAACCGAGCCCCAGCTCGCCGCAGTATTAGCTTTCACGGTAACGCCCGGACATCATTCTGCGAACTACCCCGCCGCATCTTCCAGTTGCCGCAGAGCCTTCGCAAACAAGTCCACCGGTTGTGCGCCGGACAACGACAACTGACCGTTCAAGACGAAGAACGGCACGCCGCTAACCTGCTGTGATTGCACCTGACGAATAATATCGACAACAACATCTTTATCTTCATCGCCCTGGAGGCGCGCAGCCATCGTGTCGGCATCCATACCCACCTCACCGGCTATCCTGGCGAGCACGGCAACATCGCCGAGGTCTTCACAGTCGACATGATGGGCAGCAAACAACTTCTCGGCCAGCGCGTTGGCGTCAATCCCGGCAGCTTCGGTAGCCCAGTACATCAGGCGATGTGCGCGCAAGGTATTCGGCGACATTGCCTCGTTGCTATAACGAAACTCAATGCCCTCCTCGCGGCCGGTATCCTGCATATTGGCCATGATCAGGTCGGCCTTACCGCCAAAAATAGCGTCGTAGTGTTCTTTACGGTTGCGGCCTTCCTCAGGCATATCAGGGGTCAGCTGAAAGGGCAGCCAGGCGATGTCCCAGGTCTTGCCCGTGCTTTCCAACGCCCGTTCTAAACGCCGCTTGCCGACGTAACACCAGGGGCAGACAAAGTCCGAGACCACCTGTATCGATAATGCTTCACTCATACACAGAAACCGTAGCTTTTCAGTAATGGTGCGACTACATGATACGGCCGCCGATGGAGATACCACCGCTCAGCCCGGAGGAGCCGCCCCAGCTGGATACACCAACACTGCCGTATACCTGCGGATCGTCGCAGGCACTCAGTTGCGTGCAGACTGCAGCCACAAGAATCAATTTCAACAAACGTTTCACTATGTGTCCCTCACCCTGCCTCTGAGCTGAATATCCGTATTCTTTCGTGATCATTGCAGTTGCTCCCGGATCGCTGATTGCATGGACTCATCCCAGGTCTGTATAGCGATACCTGCGCCGGACGGGCCGCTGATCAAAGCCACCTGACCACCAACGTCGCGCTGTCTGAGCGGCACCAGGATTTCACCGCCCAGTTCCTCCACACGATCGAGTATGGCCTGAGGGTCAGCTACTCTAATGTAGTTGACCCAGACATCGCCGATATCCGGGGCCGGGTGGGTTAACAACCCTACCCGCGGTGTGCCCTTATCGCTTAGCAAGTGGTAGGTCACGTCGTCATCAATAACCTTGATTTCCTTATCGTAGCTGCCGACCTTCCGGTAAAACCGTGAAGCCTTCTCGACATTGGTGCTCCACAGCTCATTCCACAAAAAGTCGCCGTTTTGCGGAACGCGGTCATAAGGATCACCGCCACGGGTTTCGACCAGAGCAATGTAGGCGCCCTGCGGGTCGGAAATCACGGCCAGAACGCCGCGGTCAGCCAGTTCTGTTGGGGGTGTCAGCAACGTGCCGCCCTGAGCCTGGACGCGGGCGATTGCGACAACCATGTCATCCACAGACATCAGCGACATCCACTGCGAGATATCTTCCGATGACTGCAGTTTGTTCTGATCAACCATGCCGCCAATCAAACGGCCGTTGTGTCGTATCAGTGAGTAAGCTGAATTGCTGCCTAACCCGAAGGCTCCGCCAACCGACTCGAACTCCCAGCCGAACAGTTCCGAATAAAACGCCGCCGATGCTTCCGGCGTATCACTGATCAGATCGTGCCAGACGATCTTGCCCGAAAGCCTTATGTTCGTTGGTGAATCAGTAATAGAGGGCAGGTTAACGGTGGTACAGCTGCCAAGCAGCATGATTACAGCTAATCCCGAACTTAGGCGAAACAGCGGGGTCTTAAACAACACGAGCCTCCGGTTAGTTGATTGTTATTGGTTCGGCAACCATAGCACCTGTCACAGGTTGTGTGAGTCATGCACTGGGCAAATGACCGGAAAACAGCGAAGCTGCATTTACTGCGGCAAATCAGTATTTTGCTGCAGCGCATCCAAAGCGATAGCGGTTTTACATATCTCATTTGAGACTCACCGCAAAAAATCAGCTATTTAGCCGTTTTCGGCGACTATGTATCGGATTTTTTAACAGTACATACGTCAAATTGTGACCCCGTTCACAGTCATCTGAGGCCCGATTTTCTACCCTTTGCTCAAGGAATGGATTCCTTGCTCGAGTGAAATGGAATTTCGATGACGAAGTTGTTCAAAAAATTGGCCGTGGCAGTTCTGCTGATCACCGGTGCAGTTGGCACCGCGGCGGCCTACCCCAGTTATAGCTTGCCCGGCATCCCGGATTCGGGACCGCTGAGCTTTGAGTTTGCGTCTGCAACCCAGACTGCAACCAGCATGAACGACTACATCCGTAAGTGGTACTGGAACGGCATCAGCATCGAAGAAAGCCTCGGCGGCACGTATACGCTGAAAGCCGAGAACGCCGGCGACTTCACCTTCTACGACCTGAATGACGTTGCTCATGAAGGCACCAAAGGCCAATTTACTTTGGAAGCATTCTTCAGCGCCACCGGCGACTTTGTTTCCGGCACCGTGTATATCACCGGCGCCATTGAAGACATCGGCATCAACAAACCTGAATTCCTGATGTCTGCTGATCTGATCGACTTCAATGTTGACGGCAGCCAGACCCTGATCGGTTTCGCAACGACTAACGTACTGTGTAATGCCGTGTACGAAGCGGACTGCTTTAACAACGAGAGTGTCTACCTGCAGACAAACGCAGCCCTGGATACCGCCAACCTGAATAACAATGCAGGCAGAACGATGGTGTCATCTCTGACGACCGTACCGCTTCCTGCTTCAGTTTGGCTGTTGGGCTCTGCGCTCGGCTTTGCCGGCCTTCTGGCCCGCCGTCGCCGCCAAACTGCCTGATTTATCTGTATCGCATGGCCGAACATGGGATGGCCGTCACATTTTGATTGGACATAAGCTGGCATTCTGGCTAAAAATGGACGAGGCACTCCACGGAAGGACACCGCAATGAAGTTTTCCAAGTTTGTATTGCTGGCAGTATTAACGGCTCTGCCCTTAACAGGTTTCGCAAAAGGCACTTACTATGCCGGCGCAGGTCTGGGTCTGACGAAGTTTGAAGACCAGATTCCGGGCAGTGATACCGAACCACCTGTGCCCAATGAAATCACCGACTCCGATGTTGGTTATAAGATTTTCGGCGGCTACCGCTTTACGCCTAACTGGAGCGCGGAACTCGGCCTGCAGGATTACGGCAGCGCCAACGGCGCCTATAAAAGCCTTGGCTTTGAAATGGAAGCAACCGGCCTTTACCTGACCGGCTTCTATCACTGGAACTTTGTGCCAACCTGGTCTCTGGATTTATCTCTGGGTCTGGCTCGCGCCGAAGGCAAGAGCAGAATAGATCCCGAGATACCTATCCCCGACTGCTCGTTTTGTACCAACAAAGACAGCGTCTGGGGCCTGACCGGCGGTCTCGGTTTGGGCTGGCGCCCTACCGAACACCTCGGCACGCGGTTGCAGTTTGAACTCACCACACTGGAGTTCGATGACAACACCGGTGCCGGCTCGGAAGAACAGTTCAAGATTCCTTACCGTATCGGGCTGGATATCTACTGGATGTTCTAACCCTAATCAGAACGAAAAAAAGCCGCGCTGTTTGCGCGGCTTTTTTGTGGGCGAAGTTTATCGCACTGCGAAACTAAAGCAGGTACGGTTTCGTCAGATCAACGGATACATCCCACAGCTTGGCGGCCTGTGCCTCGTCCTGCATCCGCGGATCCGGGTTCACCGGGTTGCAGTCGGAGAAGTAGTAGCCACCATAGCCTTCCAGTGGCAGCGCCGTCGCCACATAGGTCTGGGTGGCTGCGCCGGCCTGTATGGACTTCATAAAGGTCCAGCCGATCAGGCTGGCGGCAATCCGCTGCCACCAGGGGAAGTGGCGCCCCAGATTCGTGTTGATAACCCCCGGATGCACCGAATTAGAGGTCGCCTTGCTGCCCGCAAGCCGCTTGTTCAGCTCCAGTGAGAACAAGCCGTTAGCCAATTTCGAAATGCCGTACATCTTCCACGGCTCGTAGCCGGTTTCGCCCGACAGGTTGTCGAACGGAATACCATCCTCCGGTGCAAACGAATGGCCACTGCTACTTAGCACTACCACTCTGCCAGATTTAGAGCGCAATAGGCTGGGCATAACCCGATTCGTCAGCACAAAGTGGCCGAGGTGATTTACAAAGAAATGCCTTTCAATACCGTTGACCTGCTCCAACTCCGGTAACGCCATGATCCCGGCATTAAGGATCAGCCTGTCCACGGGCAAACCGATTTTCTCAACCGCTTCGCCACAGGCCACCAATGAATCCAGATCGGACAGTTCCGCTACCACCGGAATCGCCTTGCCCGGCACGCTGGCACACGCCTCTTCGGCCTTTTCCATTGTCCGGGCTGCGCCGATCACGGTAGCGCCGCGCATCGTCAACACGCGCATCGTCTCAAACCCGAGACCGGAGTTACATCCGGTGATCATCGCGGTCATGCCGGTTAAATCGATACCGGCGGTAACGCTTTCCGCTGTCGAGTTTCGGTTGAAGTTGCTTAGAGGCACACCTTCCGGCCTGCCGAAGTCCTCGCCGTCGGTATCAACACAACCGGGCAGGGTAGCCCCGGCCGCTGCAACCGTGCCGGCTGTAAGAAACTGTCGTCTGTTGAGTTCGAACTGCTGCCGTGACATTGCCGTCTCCTTACAATCAATGTGCTACAGGTTTCGCCCCACCCGCTGTTACGGATGCAACTAACTGCAATAGTTGTTTATAACCTCGGACATCGCGTAGTGCCAGCGTGAATAGCGATCCTTCAGTTCCGGGTCGCTCTGCGGATGAAAGGCATCACCCTCCATGGGCGGGATAAAGCCCTGCTGCCCAAGGTTCAGCAGATGCGCTACACCCAACGCTGTCGCTTCACTTACCGATGGCCGGGCCACAGGAATGCGGCTCAAATCCGCCAGACGCTGACACAAACCGTCGAGTTGTGACAGCCCGCCGGTAACAATCCAGCGCTCCGGCATATTGGTAGCCTCTGCCAGCACATCGAAATTGACCTGCAGCAGGAACACGATACTTTCCAACACCGCCACAACCTTTGCCGGATCTTCGCCTTCGCCAACAAACTGCGACGGAAAATCGGCGATCCACCAAGGCGCGCCAAGGCCCGAAACACCGTTTAAAAACAGCGGCGGGCTATCGACGCTTTTGAGCCAATCCGCTGTCTGGGTTTTCAGCCAGGCCTTTTCGATACCAAGTTCTGATGCGGCCCAATTAATCGCGCTGCCTGCACCATTAACTGTGCCTTCGAGCACGTAGTCTGTTTCTGTGCCATTACTGAAAACAATACTGCTCAGCAAACCGTCTACCAGGGGCGCCTCGCCGCCCACCGGGCGCTGCAAAAACGCGCCGGTACCAAGGTTTGCATAGACCGAATCGGTACGCGCAGGCCCGAATGCAAACATGGCTGCCGACTGGTCGCCGGTGCACACCGTCAGCGGCGCATCGACACCATGTAACTGCAGCTGTCCGTAGGCATGCGAGGTCGGCACACACTGCGGCAATACACTGCGGGGAATCCCGAAGAGCTCCAGCAACTCGTCCGACCAGTCGCGACTATGAAAATCATATAAGAGGGTTCTTGAGGCATTAGCCGGGTCGACAAAGCCGCCGTTTAAACCCAACAGATCACTCAACAGGAATGACGACAACGGGCCGGCCATCACATCGTCATTCGCCAAACCCGCATGCAATGACGACTCTTCACTGAGCAGCCAGTTCAGCTTGCTGACACCGTAGTGCGGCGATAACAACAAGCCGGTAATAGATTGCACCCGCGCGCTTTCTGCAGCGAACTGCTCAAGCCAATCGGCGGCGCGACGATCCTGCCATGACAACACCTTACTCAGCGGCTTCGCATCCCGCTTGCGCCAGCAAACAACGCTGGAACGCTGCGTGGCAAGACCGACTTTGGTAATCAGCTCGGGATCAGTCTGTTCGGTAACCGCAGCAATCGCATCACGCAGCGATTGCGCTATTTCTGCCGGGTCCTGCTCGACCCGCTGATCCGGGAAACGTTTGGTCTCCACCGGCACCTGCACGCCGGCCAACAAAGCACCCGCCGCATCAAACACCAGTGCCCGCGACGACTGACTGCCCTGATCCAGTGCCAACGTGTGCCCTGAAATCACCTTTTCGTCTCCCTTGAAGCCGTCTCCATCAAGACCGCCTCCAACATGGCAGCCTGCAACTCCGGCGCCGCCATGCTCGAAATAATATCGATACCCTGTGCCTGCAAACTTTGTGCATGCGCGGCTTCAATAATCTCATAACAAACCCATTGCCAGTCGCCCGGCCACGGCACGTTATCCAGCAGGCGATGATAGTTAATCAGCAGGTACTCCGGGCGCAGCGCCTCGGCCTGCATGCGCGTGGCCTTGCTCATCGCCTTCAACACCCATCCGGTGCGCACATCTGCACGCTGCTGTACTGCCTCAAGACAACGGTGATCGAACGAAATAATCACACACTGCTGACTGCAAGCGGCAATCTCTGCAAGCACTGCATCAACGACGGCATCGACACCGAACTGCTCCAGACTGTGACGCTTGATCTCAATAAAATACGTCCACTCCGGATGACCGGCGAGTAGCGCCACCGCCTGACTCAGAGTCGGAATATGCACGCCATCTGCACTATCAGCGCCATCAGCCTGCAACTCTATTGTCTGCAATTCGGCCGCGGTTAAATCGAACACCCGGTCGTCACGACCGGCCGTACGCGCCAGTGTCTCGTCGTGCATGAGCACAGGCGTACCGTCTTTGCTTAGCTGGATATCGAACTCGATTAAGTGCACGCCCGCGGCTGCTGCTGCCTCTATTGCAGCTAACGAATTTTCCGGATAACGGGCAGCATGGCCGCGATGGGCCATCAATGAAGCCGGTGATGTCTGGACTGCGTTGCTCACGCTGACACCCTGTGGTCGGGACATACCGAGTGTGGGGCATATATCACGGCGAAACAACACCCGGAGGTTCCCCGGCGCCGGTCCGCGTAATACACTGCAACGTATTGTACGCCGCTTGCTTCAGGAGTCGCTCGCTATGCTCGGCAAAATATTCAAGTTTATTCTTAAAGGGTTCGCAGCCATCATCGCCGTTATTGTGGTGTTGATTGCTGCCGCCGTCATTTCCATGAAGGCCAACCCGCCGGGCACGATTCTCGATGTGCAACTGGCAGAGCAAGTGCAGACAGCCGGCGGCAACCTGTCGTATCTCGTTATCGGTGGCCGCAAGAATACCGGCCTTGAAGTTATCAAAGTGCTGCGCAATCGCGGCGAACGCGTTACTGCCGTGATCCGGCCTTCATCCAACACGCCGGAAAAGACCCAACACCTGCTTGATCTGGGTGTCGACATTGTCGAAGGTGACGCCACGGTAGAGGCTGACATGAACCGGGTGTTCAATGCCGGCAATTATCTCGCTGTGGTCAGCACCATCGGGTGCTTTAGTTGCGATCCGCCGGCGGACTTTGTCGGCAACAAAACGATCGCCGACGCGGCGAAGGCTGCGGGTGTCGGGAGAATCCTGCAAGTAAGCAGTATTGGTGCAGGCAATAGTCTGAACACGGCGCCGTGGCTCTCGCGCACTGCGCTGAAAGACATACTGCCGCTGAAGACTCAGGCTGAGAATTATCTGCGCGACAGCGGGCTCGACTACACGATCATTCGCCCGGGCGGCCTGAAGAACGGCACCGCCAATGGCCACGGTTATCTATCGGAGAACGTTGAAGCCTTCGGCTTTATTGACAGGGGTGATCTGGCGCGCCTGATAGTAGCGGCACTCGATGACAAGCGCGCCATCGGCAAGACACTGCACGCCGCCGACGAAACCCGCACCTGGATATTCCAGTAGCCCTCAGTCGAGGGACTAGAGGTACTTCAGAACGTTATCGACTTCGTCCGGGCTACCCATGATGACCGGCACACGCTCGTGAATGTCCGTGGGCTGCACATCCTGAATTGAGCTGTCGGCATCGCACATGGCCTTGCCTCCGGCCTGCTCAACCAGCATCGACATCGGGTTGGCTTCGTACATTAAACGCAGCTTACCGGCCGGTGCTTTCTCGGTTGGCGGGTACATGAATACCCCGCCCTTCAGCAGAATGCGGTGCACGTCGGCCACCATAGCGCCGGCATAGCGACTCGAGTAGCCGTTCTGTTGTGCCCAGTGCAGATAATCCTGATAGCCCTGCGGAAAACTCAGACGATTGCCTTCGTTTAATGAGTAGCTTTTGTTTGCCTGCGGAATCTGCAGCTTTTCGGCGACCCGTACGAATGCGCCAATGCTCGGGTCGAGCACAAACATATCAACGCCTTCACCGACGGTCAGCGTAAAGATCGTCGAAGAACCATAAAGAATATAACCGGCGGCAACCTGTTCATACCCGGGCTGCAACAGCGAGTCTTTCGGCGAAGTATCCGACTTGTTACGCAGAATGCTGAAGATGGTGCCGACACCACCGCAGACGTCGAGGTTCGAGGAACCGTCCAACGGGTCAAACAGGATGCAGTATTTCTGATCGTCGTCTTCTTCGCGGATTACGACAGGCTCTTCATTTTCTTCAGAGGCCACAATCGCAATCCCGTCGCGATTACCCAGCGTTTTCAGCAACACCTCATTAGCGATAACATCCAGCTTCTGCTGTTGTTCGCCCTGCACGTTGTCACTGCCGACGTCGCCAAGCACGTCTTCAATGCGCGCACGGCGCACACTGGCGGCAATCATCTTCGCCGAGATCGACAGGGCCGACAGTATCCACGACAGCGTGCCGGTGGCATTCGGCTGACGCGACTCGGTTTCGAGAATGTGGCTTTGCAGGGTGACTATGTTGCGAATGCCGTCATGACTCATCTGGCTACTCCGATACTTGCGCAAAAAAAAGCCGGACCGGTCTCAAAAAGACCCGTCCGGCCGCGCATTCTATACCAATCGTGGGTGAACTAAACCCTTGTCAGGTCACGCTTTTACCGAAACTCAGCTGGGATCAGGTGCAGGCGTGTTGGCGCCGCTGGCAGGCAGCTCCGGCTTGGCGACATAAGCCTCCGGAATCTCGCCGGTCAGCGCTTTCAGGAAGGTGACGATCGACGCCACAGTCGCATCGTCGAGCTCCCGGCCGAGCTGATACTCCGCCATCAGACCGACCGCCTCTTCCAGCGTTGCCACACTGCCGTTGTGGAAGTACGGACCGGTTTCAGCGATGTTGCGCAGCGACGGTACCTTGAAGAACAGCTTCTCGAACTCGTTGCCGCTCACGCTAAAGCGCCCGAGGTCGGAGGTATCAGGCCAGGCTTTCACCAGACCCAGTTTCTGATACATAGAACCACCGACGTACGGCCCCATGTGACAGGTCTGGCAACCGGTTGCGAGATACGCTTCAAGGCCTGCTTTTTCTGCCGCCGTCAGCGCAGCCTGATCGCCGGCGAGGTACGCATCGAAGCGACCGGGGGTTACCAGCTTGCGTTCGAACGCACCGATGGCCAGCGCCATATTGTTGTAAGTCACCGGGTCGGCCTCACCGGGGAATGCCGCGGCAAACGCATCGACATAACCGGGAATAGATTTGAGTACGGCAACGACGGCCGCTTCGCTCGGCATCGCCATCTCAATAGGATTGAGGACAGGGCCTTTAGCCTGCTCTTCTACATCGGCGGCACGGCCGTCCCAGAACTGGGCGATGTGTCCGGCGGCGTTATATGAAGACGGCGAGCTGCGGTCACCGGTCTGCCCCTGATGGCCGGGCGAACCCGGCAGGTTGTCCTGACCGAAAGTGTCGAGCCCGTGACAGCTGTTGCAGGAGACATCGTGGTTTTTCGACAGGCGGGTGTCGTAATACAGCATCCGCCCCAGGTCGATCTTGGGTTCGGTCAGCGGATTCGTCGCCGACTCCATAGCAGCGGGCAGCTGCCCGAAGAATGCGAGCTGTGCCTGATTAACTTCGGCGTGAGCCGAAGCCGCAAGCAGCGCCGCTATGACGGTAAAAAATCCACGCATGTTGTCCTCCCGGTTGTGGTTATGCGTTTGCCACGCCGGCATCGACACAGCGGCGGCAAATTCGACTGACCAAATTCGACTGACCAAATTCGACTGACTAGACCCTGTCTAATGTAAATCATTGTGCGAAACATCTTCAAGTTGTTTACACGATACCGGCAAAGCGATCAGGCACAAAAAAACCGGGCCCCGCAAAGCGGGGCCCGGTTCAATCTGTAACGACTGGCGGCTTAAATATTGCCGAGCAGTGCGCTCAATACGATTGAAACAGAAAAGATCGCGATGATCAGTGCGGGAGCTTCAAATGCGTTCACGACTATCTCCTTGTCGTTGCTTCGTCCGCTAATCGGGAGTGTGATTGGGGACGCGGGGTTGATGAAAGGCCGGCATCATACAGACGGCTGCACCGCCGGCAACGACATTTATCAATTGCAACGCAATAGTCGGCTGGCAGCCCTGCCGGCAGCTCCAGCAATAGCCGTGGCGCGGGTCAGGGAAGACCGGGGTAATCAGTCTCCGGAGGATTCGGGCGGGGTTTGGCGGTAATGCCGACCTCGTGGCGCGGGAATGCGCTGGCATCGATCGTCTGTAAATAGGCGTGCCAGCTCGCATGGCCGATTAGCGGTAGAAAAATGACCAGCCCCAGAAACCCGGTGGCCAGCCCCAGCAACAACATGAAGCCAATCAGGATGACCCAGGTAAGCATCGCCGCCTTGTTGCGCAATACCGCATTTACAGAAGTAATTACCGCCGTAATGGTGTCGACGTCACGGTGCATGATCATCGGCAAAGAAAACGCGCTGATGCAGAAAGTGATCAAGGTAAAGAAGGCGCCTATCAACGTGCCGATGCCAAAGTACGCCAACAGATCGAACAGCCGCGGGTCCTGTTCCATTGGAAAAAACACCGAGACCATCGAACCGGCTCTGGCCCAGATCAGGAAGATGACCAACAGCACCAGAGAAAATACCAATTGATCATTGATATAGCGCTTGCCGGCGGCGCGCAGGATGCGCATCACATCGACCTTTTCGTCACGCTCGATCTGCGCACTAATGGCATAGCAACCGATACAGGTCAGCGGCGCAAGAAACACGAAGCCCGCCAGCATCGCGAACATGAACCAGTAACTGCCGTACACAAACGCCAGAATGCACATAGCCGCGACGAGCGCGGCCATGATTGCCCCCAGTGCGAGACTGGGCAGCGGTGCCCGGCACAGATCCTGCCAGCCGAGCTTTATCCATTCGAAGGGGGCACCTGCGGGTAACAACCGACAGGGTGCGACAAAAGGCAGTTCATCAGCTACCTCCGGTTTCCCTTTATCGTCGGTCATTGCTCCCTCCCGCAGGACCCCTATGTCAGTATCCGCCACTGCGTTCACTATGGGGATACGAGAAAACCGCAATACAAACAGGGCTGCCAAGGGCAGACCGCACGTCTAACGCGGCACAAATTCTTTCAGGTATATTAGCCAACATAGCAACATTAACAACAGCTTAGCGGCAATAACCGCGAGGTACTCAGCATGATTACGATAGATCCCGCCTGGCAGGGCGACGTTAAATTCTACGAACTCATCTATGGCAGCTGGCTGACTTACATCTTTACGATCGTACTGTTCGAAAAAGTGTTGCGCGCCCCGCTGGAAGAATGGCGGTACGTAATGCTCACCTTTCTTGGTGCTTTCGCTTTCTGGGTGAATCACTATTTCCAGAACGCATCGTTCTACATGATTCTGCTGAATCTGTATTCGCTGTGCTTCCTGATTGCCTGGTATTTCGTAGCAGTGAAGCATCAACCCAAAGGCACCGTCTGGAAAATTGCTGCAACCTTGTGTGCCGTAATTTTCACGCTGGCGTTCATCGGTTTCGAGTACATCGCACGCATTGGTGTGGAAGCCGGTATTTACGAGTTCTGGTTCATGCTCGGTGCCGCCTTCGGAATCGTCGGCATCATCATCTGGCGCGGGCCGGTGCAGGACGTTTGGAACGGCACAGGCAAGTAGCGGCCGGCTATCAGACTTGTTCCGAAGACAACTCTTCTAGCGTTAACTGACCGGCATAGAACATCGCGTCGCCGGGCGATAGTTACTCCGGCATTTCGGTGCCACAGACAATCCTGAACTCAAGCAACTCACCGTTTTTACCGAGATAGCTCAGCATGCTCGGGCCCGCCGGAGAGTTGAACTTAAACTCGGCACCCACCGGAGCATTCTTACGAGCCCCGTCGAGATAGATGACTGAACCCCGGTTGTTTACCGATTCAATGCCCAGCGTGGTCTCGTTGCCGCACACTGTCACACCTTGCCCCACCCCCAGAATCAGATCGGCGTTAGCACTGTAGGATGCACCCTCATTGTTGCTCGCGCTTGACCGGGCCAAACCTGCAACGTCACGGCTTTGTGATTCAACTTTCACCGTAGTCTGCACGATGTTCTCAACCCGGTTGACGATGTCGCCAATCTCTACACGCACCTCGGGCGGTACAGCGGTATTCTCGGCAAGTGAAGCGATACGCTCATTCAGTGCCTGCTGCTCCAGCATGAGCTCTTTGCTGATATGAGAAAGCTCGACAATGCCCGCCGACAAGGGATCATCCGGTTCAAGAAACAACGACTTGATAACGTCACCACCAAAGGTAGCGCCGCTCCCCACAACAGCACCGCAGCATGCGGCAATAATCTCGTTTCTCATCCCGGTACCCCTCCCCTGTTGTTACCGGCCGCTAACGGCAGATCAAAGCGCAACTATGGCGCTGGCGATGCAGTCGCCGTTAAACCGGCAACTGCCTACTTTAGTGAATCCGTTACTGTCGCACTCATCGACGCCGGAAATCCGACCACCACGATTCGCTTTATAGCCAAGAGCGTATCTTCACCCCATGGCGCCTGATCGACGAGCGTCAACAGCAGCGCAACGGTAATCAGTGAAATACCGTAGGTGGCGAACACGCGAACGAAGAACTGGCCGATGAACTGACGCAGGTAGCCGCGGTAGCTATTCTGATAAACAAAAAGTCCGACAAACACCAGCGACATTAATGCGATACCGACAATGTTGATCACGCCCAAATCAAGACCCAGGTTCCAGGCCTCTTCGGTATACGCTGCGGGAATCGCAAGTATCGTTGAGCCAACGAATACCTGCATAACATCCTTAAGATGGAACTCGACCATCAACGGCTTAACGATGCGGTCGACGACTTTGCCGGTATGGTCGACCAGCGGGATTATCCGGTGCAAATAGCCATTGCGCCCGAGCCGCTGGATTTCGACCTCGCGCGCCGCGTCTGCCTGTTTAAACTCTGCCATGCGAACCACCTCTGCCGACACGCATCAGTCTGACACCCGCAGACCATAATACAGGTGGCCGCATTCACGGCCATTGAACTCGGCCACATCGGGCAGATGGCCCCACTGGCTGAAGCCGAACTTCTGCAGTATCCCGACACTATCGCTGTTGATATCAAGCAGAATCGCGAACAGGGTTTTCACATCAAGCTGCGGGCACTGTTTAATCGTGTAGGCAATGAGCTCCGAACCGACGCCCTGCCCCCGCCAGTCCTCATGCACGTAGTAGCTGATTTCAGCGGTGTGCCACAGCGCCATGCGCCCGGGCCGGTACGCGCTGAGACTGCAGTAAGCAACAACCACCCCGTCGCGCCCGGCCACATACACCGGGTAGTGCTGCGGGTCATGCGCCGCCAGCCACGCGTGCCGTTCGGCCTCGCTAACCGGTGAGGTGTGCGCCGTGGCGCCTTCCATCGCCACAGCCTGATTGTAGATATGCATAATGGCCGGAATATCGGCGCTGGTGGCGAGACGGATATCACTGCTCATCGTGCCCTCCGCCTTGCGAAAGCAACAATCTGTGCAGCGACGACCACGCCGGTGATGGTCAGCATCGTCCACAGCCATGCATCGCGCTGCTCGAGTAGTTGAAAATAGATGCCGTGTGCCACGGTTATGATGAACGTCGGATACGCCAGACGCTGAACCCGCTTCCACCACTTAGTACCAATTTTTCGCAGCGCCACGTTATTGGAAATGGCCAACAGGATTAAACACAGCAGGCCCGCAACAAAGCCCCAGATGCTGCCCCAGAAAAACCAGCCTTCGGCGACGTCATCGACAACAAAAACACTCATGTAGTTAACAGCGTCCATCGAAAAAGCAGTACCAAGGAAGAAATGCAACAAACCGGTCAATGCGGTCCAGATACCCAGATCACGGCGCAGCAGGATATTCGCTGGTGGTTGCTGCCCCTCGAACACCTGCTTGGGGCCAACCAGTAATGTGGCGCAAAACAATAACAGGCAGAGCCAGGCTGAAGTCAGGCTGAGGCGCTCCAGCACCCCGTCAATCTGCCCCAGTAATGCGGCCGCGGTGAGACTCAGGAGTGAGACTTTAAGCAGAACCAGATGTCGCAAATAGCGTTTCATATAGCGCTTTTATACCCCAATTAGTGCCAGCGGGTCCGGACCCCGGCGTCTGCTGCACATCCTATACCCGCCAACCCCTGTGGATAAGTGACCGCCACCCGAATCGGAACAGTTAAATGCAGCGAACACTTATATACAACCTGCTAGGAT
>Ga0209692_10002873_pt1 | contig 17661 bp, 22 predicted proteins | sample tdDd472_FD_187129 | JGI IMG/M metagenome (GOLD analysis project Ga0209692, IMG submission 187129) | Marine sediment microbial communities from the Atlantic coast under amendment with organic carbon and nitrate - tdDd47.2 (SPAdes)... | ecosystem: Environmental > Aquatic > Marine > Coastal >...
CAGGAAGAAATGAGCGTCAAAATGGCGAACGCTCCTGGAACTCACTTTGCAATTGCATCCGCAGCGATCACCGCCGGAGCAGAATTCCAAGGCGCGGCATCTGGTGAAATCGCACCATTGGCAGGCGGGAAAGCGATTGGAAAAGCAATTGAAGCGGCAACCGCCGACGGTGATGTGATCGAGGTGGTTTATTACCCAGAGACCGCCGTTGGCCTTGCAACTTTCGCAGATCCAGGGGACGCGGGTGACATCGATGTTACCGTGAGTTCATACGTTCAATTGGTTACGGCCGGAGCGGAAACGCGAACGCTTGGTGATCCATCTTCAGCCGGCCAACTGTTGACCGTGACGATGCTCACTGACGGTGGTGATGCGGTTGTAACTTCCGATTCGCCAGTGAACCAAACCGGAAACAACACGATGACTTTCGGAGCAATTTTGGACACGATCACGTTCGTCGGAATTGCTGATGGTGCGTCTTCTTATCGTTGGTCAGTTGTCGGAAACGATGGCGTGGCATTAACAACCGTTTAATCCGGTTACTAAACGAACGCGATGGTTTTTTTGCCATCGCTTTAAATCTCAAACTAAAAAAAACTAAAATTTGGAGTTTAAACGATGCCTAAGCCATCAACACAGTTAAGCCGAAGCCGGCCGGACATTGCCGAATCAATGCTTGAATTCGATCTTCAAGCGAACAATAACAAGATGATTGCAACACAGTTGTTGCCAGTCTTCGAAGCAAACGCACAAGCCGGAAACTTCGGGCGAATTCCATTGGAATCATTGCTTGAGGAGTCGAAAACCGACCGTGCAAGCGGTGGTTCTTATGGTCGAGGCGATTACGAATTCGAAGATGTTTACTTTGCAACCAAAGAGCAAGGTTGGGAAGAACCGGTTGATGATCGAGACGCAAAGATTTATTCAGATTATTTTGATGCTGAATTGATCGCGGCCGACCGAGCACGTTCGAAAATCTTGGTCAACCAGGAGAAGCGAGCGGCGGACATTACCTTCGGAAACGGTTCGATCAACACGACCGCAGCCGGAACCGTGTGGAGCACCGCCGCAAGTGCAACACCAGTTACCAATGTCGAAACCGCAGTCCAAGCAGTTTGGGCACGAACTGGAATTTGGCCGAACTCGATTGTGATGAGTTACCTGCTCTTCCGTGAATTGCGTCAATGTGCCGAAGTCCTCGACCGGATCGAATCCTCTGGTGCTGGTGATCAAACGCGAGCCGCAGACGTCACGGTTGCACAATTGGCCGCCGTATTCGATTTGGATTATGTTCTGATCGCTGGTGGTTCTCGCAACACCGCGAAGAAAGGCCAAACAGCTTCGGTTGCCCAGATTTGGGACAAGACGAAATGTATGGTTGCAACCGTGGCAACAGGTCAAGACTTGCGGGAACCTTGCATTGGCCGAACCTTCCATTATTCAGAGGATGGTTCGTCAATCGGTGGAACCGTTGAATCTTATCGTGAGGAATCCTTGCGGTCAGATATCATCCGATGCCGCCATGAGACTCAGGAGAAATTGATCTATCCAGAAGCGGCGGAACTGATCACCGGTTGCTTGTCGTAGTTTTTGCGAAGTATCAATTTTTCAACGATTCTTAATTTTCAAAACTTGCGGCGATGACCACCGAATTTGATGGATTCTTCAAAGATGCTTTCGATGATCTAACTCGAGTCATGGGTGAGTCGCTCACCTATCGACCGAGAGCGGGAGGAACGAGAGCATTAACCGGAATCGTCAATCGGGATCCGCCGCAAGTTTTTTTATCAAATGAAATTGTGACACCGTTGCTTACGATTTCAGTTCACCATGATTCAACCACCGGAATTGTTTACTCGGAGATCGACGCGGGTGATCAAATCGACGTTGCAGTTAAACCAGGTGCAACAGCAGAAACTCGATTAATCACAAAGGTCGAATCGTCCGATGGTGGCGTGACAGTCCTGGTTGTTCGGTAAGGAACCATCCCATGCAATCCACATTTGAAATCAAAGGGAATGGACTCAATGCGTTGATGAACGTATTGACGGAGACGCCGAAGAAGCTACCAAAGCAATTGTCAATGGTCACGAATGCAGTCACCAAAGAGCATAAAAAAGCGATTGGCCGAGAGGTCCGAAATCACGTTCTAATCAAACTCAAGGACGTTCTCAACCAAATCAAGCAGACGAAATATTCGAAACCTGGAAGCTATGATGCAATTCTGGAAATGAAGGGACGCGCTCGAATCTCGTTAAAGTATTTCGGCGCGAGACAAACAAAAATGGGTGTCTCTTACAAGATCAACAAAAAAGACGGAACGCAAAAAATCAAGAGCGCATTCGGGCCAAAGATTCCAAGACTTGGAAAGCACGTATGGCTTCGAACAACAAAAAAGCGAACGCCGATTGAAAAAGTTCTTGGACCTAGTTTGCTCGCATGTTATCTGAAAAATGATCTTCTTACATGGTCGGAAGAACAGCTTTCTGACGAACTCGGAAAACAGGCGGCCAAACGAGTTCGCGCTTTAATTGTAAGTGCGATCCGCAAACAAGGCCGCGCCGAGGGGATCTCAACCGAACTCATCAATGACCGAATCAAGCAAAGGCTAGGGTGATTGATCATGAGCGTGATTAGTGATTTTGTGGACGTGATCGAGACCCGGCTGTCTTCCGTGGTCGGTGTCTCGGTCATCGTCCCAACAAGGCAGGCGGGCGATGCTTTCGGCGATAAAACGGTGACGGTGAAAACTCAAGACGTGGAGCGATTTGAGGAACTCGACCGACCTGGAAACCCTCCGGCGGTTGGAAAAACTCTTCCGGTCCTGATCACTGGAACCGTAATTCCAAGTGAATTTACAGCAATGCCGACGCCATTCCATGAAGCAGCGGTTGACCTCGGAACCGACCTTCAGAACTCAATCACAAACCCGGCAAACTGGCACACGTTCGGAGGCAACTCGATCGATGCTTCGGTGGGTGAATTGAAATTCATTGAACCGGATGATGAGTCACCCGGAGCGGTTCAGTTCACGATTGAGATCAAATACCGAGTTGACGAAACAAACCATAACACTCTGAGAGCATAATAAGATGGGATTACTAAAGCGCAAAACCCTAATGGCGGCAAAGATCGAATCGACAGCTTACACGGCTGAATCGCTCGCAAATGCAGATTCGAGTCACAACTTTTACGACGCGAGCATGAAAGTCGGAATCGACACGAACCAAAGAATGTCGGTGAACACGTTCAGCAATCGTAAGAGCACCAACGGCGGACGGTCGGCCACGATCACATTTAAAACTGACTTGGTTGGTAATGGTGATGGTGCGGCTCCTGGTTGGGCGGACTTACTTTTTCCTGCATGTGGATTCGTTAAGGCAACAAACACATTCGGTCCAGTGTCCGAGGTTCCAGGCTCAAGCGTGAAAACTCTCACGATTGCGGTCTATGAAGACGGACGGAAAAAGCTCGCGAAAGGATGCGTGGGCTCTTTTAAACTCGTTTGCGAGTCTGGAAAGGACATGATGCTCGAATGGACTTTTACGGGTGCTTACGTCCAAACAACCGACGCTTCAATGCTGACACCAACCTATCCAACACTTGTCCCGCTTCGGTTTGCTGATGCCACGGTTGCACTTGGTTCTTATACACCATGCTTACAAAAACTAGAGATTGACGCGGGAAATAATGTGATCCTTCGAGAAGATCCAGCGGAGACGAGCGGGTTCAAAGGCGCGATCATTACCGACCGGAACATCGTGGGGACAGCCGACCCGGAGTCGCAGTTGGTCGCCGGCTATGACACCTATGGAAAATGGCTCGCGAACACGGAAGAGTCGTTTTCGGTTGCAGTTGATGATGGAACAGATGTTGTGACTATCACCGCGCCAAAATGCGAGATCACAAACATTGACGAAGGTGATCGGAATAGCCTCCGAACGGATCCAATTTCGTTCCAAGCGAACCTCGATTCTTCCGGAGATGATGAATTGACGATTGCATTCTCAGCTTCAGTTTAGTTTTTGATTTTTCAACCCTCACATCCTCTCACGGTACTCCACAAATGCCACGAGCGACAAACCCAGATTCAACGATTGTGATCGTTCTCGATTGCGATAAGGATCAAAACCCGCAAGCCAAGTTCCTATTCAGACCGCCAGTAATGGCCGACGAGGAGAAACTTGGTTCCGCTTTTGATATTCGAGACAAGGATTCAACCACTCTCACGGAATCCGTCACCCAGGCAATCGAAACGTGCTTGATTGGTTTCGAAAATTGCGGCGGTTTTGAATTTGGAAAGAATCGAATTTCTGAATTCTTAAGCGCGGCCGAAGGATTTGAACTCGTTTCAAAACTCCTCTCATCCGGCCGATTGGATTCAGACGAAAAAAAAAGTTCAGAGTCGCCAGCCTCATCCGAGGCGGTTTGATTTGCAAAGGTTGTTCATCGAAAGAATGTTGTGAGAAGTATCAAAACATTGAAATCGAGTGTCCGGAATGCTCTGGCGGTGGCTGTGATTCTTGCAATCGCGGGCGGTTCGTCCTTTCAGAATGTCCACAGAAATTCATCGGTGACTACATTTCCACTTTTCGATTGGTCGATCTTTTTCAGAAAGGAATTCCACCGGTAGCGGGCGGCGTGTTAGATCAAACGATGTGGTTTATTGATGCCGCATCCACTCTAAAACACGAAGACGCAATCGTTGAGGAAGAATTGACAAATGGCAACTGAATCTGTTGAACTAATCGTTGGAGCTAAAGACAACGCATCCGCCGTTCTGAACAAGGCGGCTGGAAGTCAGAAGCAATATGAGAACACGCTGAAAGACACGGCTGACACTTCCGCCAGGTCAACCGCCGCTCTAGCCATCATGCTCCAAGCAATGGGTGGTTCTGAACTCGGCCAAATGGCAAGCGGTGTCATGCTGGTGAAAGCTGGACTCGATTCATTGCGAGCGGCTGAGGCGGAAAACGCCAGTGGATTTGAGAAGATGGCCGCAAAGGCTGGATTGCTTTTTGCAGCGTTTCAAACCGGATTCAAGATTGGCGAATTCTTCAGCGGAGCGAAGCAGGCGGCCGAGAAGTTGAACGCTGAAATGGAGCGGTCAAAAGAACTAATCGGTTTGATTGACACCGCACGAGGTCGGAGGATTTCAGATCAACAATTTGAATTGAGTCTGATCAAAAATCCAGATGCTCAAATTGCACAACTGAAGAAATTGAGAGACGCGGCCGACAAGGAAGCACGTGGAGCACAGAAGAACGCCGAGGATGCGAGGGCATCGTTTGAGGTTTACAACACATGGGAAAACAACTGGCTGAGAATCAACAAGTCAGTCCAGATCGCAGAAAAAGAACGATGGGAAAACGCCAAAGCAAACGCGGCAAAATTCCGAGCGGAATTGAACGCTCTCAACACCCAACTCGAACGAGCGGAAAAGACTCAATCGTTGGAAAAATCACGGGCGATCAGCGAGGAGATTAAGAAAACCGCCGAACTCGCAGCAAAGGCGGCCGAGGAAGAAAAGAAGCGGCAGGAGGCATTGCAAAAAGCGGCTGAGGCTCAAGCACAGAAAGATGAGAGCTATTTGAACGGATTGCGTGAGCAACTGATTCTTTTGCGGGATGGATCGGCCGCCGCTCAAAAATTCAAAGATGCTCAGGCGGGCATCGGATCTGCAGCGATTAAGGAAGGCCAGGAGTACCGGCGACAGATTGAATTGTTGACTAAGCGAAACGAACTCCAACAACGAGCCAAGCAAATCACGGAAGCGAATTTGACACCTCTCCAACGATTCCGAAAAGACTATGAGGAGCTCGCAAAGCTCCAAGTGGGAAATTTGATCTCTGGCGACACGTTCTCGGCTGAACTCTCACGGATGAAGAAGCGGTTGACCTCCGGAGTCGGTGGGAATGACAAGATCCAGCAACGATCACAACTTGCCCAGGAATCCAGCCGATTCCTATCGAGAGCACGCGGAACCGATCCAATTCAAAAGCAAACGGAGAATTCTGAGAAACAAGTTGAACTCCTCACTCAAGCCAAAAAGGTTTTCGACCAAGTGAATCAGAAGCTCTCAAGCATCCAATCCAACACCGCAAAACAACCGAAAGTTCTCAATTAACATGGCGGTTACAACAGTCACTAGAACATGGTCGAGCGAATCCGGGACGTTCTCAAAAGAACTGTCATCCGATGATCTTGGCAGCGCGGACCACATCGAGATGTATGACGTTCTCGTCGATGATCCGGCTAACGATAACGCCTACACGGTCAAAGCGGATTCATCTGTTGTTCAAATCGGCGAGCAATTGGGCTCTCTGTTTCTCTGGTGCACGAATGTTGCAGCAACCCGCGAATCACCCGTGTTATTCAAAGTCGTTGTCACCTACAAATCGATGCCAGGTGATCCGAGCATTGACAACCCACTAACACAACCTGCAATCGTGAAGTGGAAGACCGTAAAAGCAAACGGTGAAATCGACGAAGATGTGAACGGAACCGTGATTGCAACTCCAAACGGCGAACCGGTAACAGGAATCACCCGGCCGTTCTCCGATCTGGCGGCCACGATATCACAGCCGTTTGCGTCATTTTCACCGAGTTCATTTTATACGTTCATGGACAAGGTGAATTCTGATTCATTCCTCGGATGGGCTCCTGGAACGGCAAAGGTTGATGACATCGCGGCTGATCCAAACTCGTTTGAAATCAGTGGATCGACTGTTAATTATTACGATGTGACGGTGACAGTTCTCTTTCGAAAACCAATTCGAACCACGGCAGCCAAAGCATGGTACAACCGGCGAGTATTGAAAGGGTTTTTGATCACCGATGGAAATGGTGACATCGTTCACGCGACCGACGAGAACAAAGAGTTCGTGACCTCGCCGACATTCCTGGCCGAAGATGGAACGGAAGTCACGAAGGATAATGCGGTATGGGTTGAAGATCAGATTTTTGCGAGTGTTGCATTCTCTGGAATGGGGTTTAGTTTCTAATGAGCGGCGACGGAGTAAACTTTTCAGAGAAGCTCGCGCGAGACGTGAAGACCGCAACTGGTTTAGTTCTTGGCAATCGCGGGAATGAAACGGTCCAGGCATTCGGTCGGACGAATGTAAGACAGACGCGATTCTACAAAGCACCCGGTGGAGGTATCGCGGCTCCGTCTAATTCAACAACACCCAGTTCGGCAACTTGCACGTTGATGAAGTGGAACGCGGCCGGAACTGCTCTTGAAGTCACGAACACAACGGAGACCGTCTATTCGTTTTCGGCTTATGCGGCGGATTCGATATTTCAGGCGAAGCAAGTTGGAGGAAAGATTTTTGCGGATGCTTCTGGCGGTGAATCTATGCCGGATTGGGCGGTTGTCGATTTCGCATACACGACCGCCGGTAGTGGCCTCGCGACCTTCTCTAATCTATTCACAACCGACGAAAGTATCATTGAGGTTGATCCGTTCAGGTTCGCGGCCGAGGGTGATTTTATTTACTTTGTTGAAGGTTGGATGGAATACGATTTCCCAATTGACCTGGAATACAAACGGGTTCAAATGGGGCTCGAATCATTCACAAGCGTTTCAGCCGGGGCATCCTCAACCAAAACAGTGACGCTTGGAACGTCACTTACTCCATCGTATCCATACGTGACAGCAACCATTGCTCACCCGTCTGTTTCACCGTGGACGGGCGGAGGAATTCCAATACTTACAATTGACACCGAGGCGGCCGGATCATTTAAAATCAACCTCTACAATCAACACGCATCAACCGCAACTGGAACTGTTCGAGTTCAGTGGATCGCTCACGAGTTATCAGCAAAATATGATGCACTTTTGGCTTCGATGTTGAAAGCGGATGTGAGGTTTCAAAGTGCCGACACTTCCGCTCATGAAGAAATTGAAGTTTGGGCAGCGGATCGAATTTATGACGGAACGCCGGATGATCCTAAAGTTCCGTTTTGCTTCAATGGTTGGTCAACCGTTACATCTTCAGCAACGAGTCGAGAACTGCAATTGAAGGTCACGCGAAATGCTGGAACCGGTGGAGCGGTTGGAAATATTCTATCTGTCAACGGAACAATCACGGTGGTCAAAGCGGACGGAATCACAAATGATTACGTTGCCGAAGCACCATAAAAAAAGACAAACAAGGAAACACTGATGGCCGCAGTAACAATGACACCTGAAAACGTCCGGATCGTTTCAGGAACAACAAAGACCGGATTAACCGGCGGGGCAACTCTTGCGGCTGGTGTATTCGTTTACGCGGATTCAACCGCAGCCGGTAAGCTCAAAGCCGGTGGCGTTTCTTCAACCGCAGTTTCCACTATTGTTGGGATGCTTGTTGGACCAACGGCCGATGGTGAACCGGCAATTATTGCTTCCGATGGCGATGTGATCACGGGTGGAACATTCGCGAAAGAGGTTTGGTATTGCGTGGGAGCCAGTGGAGTGATTCAACCGGTGGCGGATCTCACGACCGGAAACAAGATCACTTATCTTGGTTATGGTCTCGCGGCCGGATATCTGAAGATTTCAATCCACGTGACAGATGAAGCGGCGGCCTAATTTTTCGGAACTGTCCAAATTTCCACATACATTTGTCCGGCGCAATTTGGGCATGTCAAACCCGGCTGAATGGTCCGTTGGAATGGGATTGCGCCTGGTGTTGAATGGGTGACGAGATTTCCACCAAAGCAGGAACCGCCGTTTTCGCAAACGTGCTGAGTGATTGACTTTCGCAATTCTCCAATTGCTGGAATCTTTGGTCCGAGCGATGACTTGTTTGCAAGTGGTTTTGTTTGATTGTTTTCTGCTTTTGGTAATGGATCCTTCGGTTGTTGCCATTGCTGGTTTGGTGAATGGGCGACCGGTCGAGATGTGGACTTTTCTTTGATCTCACGGTTCGCACCTGGTTTAGATTCCAGGCAACCGGTTGAAATTATCGTAAAAACAACGGCGGCAGATGCGACTAGTAAACATTTCATGTGATTTCTTTCTTTGTGGACAATTGGGCGACAATAGCAATTCGTTTTTTCTTTTCAAATATTTTCAGTTTGTTTTTTGAAATAATTGAATCCACCTAGAAACTCCCCTATATTGATAGTCTTCACTAAAAACGCACGTTTTTCCAAGGGAATGTCCATACGTGTCACGCCAGCAAAAGAAAATAACCGCTCATCACCACCCCAGATGGCTTTCGCAATGAGCAAAATCGGTATTGATTTGCGGTCGCAAATCGTTTATCAAATAGACACCGGCAGAAAAAAAGCCGGCCCAAGGCTGATAACCTTGGCTTACGGATCGCCTACACGACCACCGGCAGAATTCAGATTGTACAAATCTAATTTTGCCATGCAACCGGAAAATTCGATTGCCTCTCTTGTGGACGCTCCACCAAATCACCCAATTCAACGACGGAGCCGAAAATTGCTTAATTCCTCTTGACACCCGCACCCAACGAAAAAAGCCCACGAACGGCAAATTCGAAGGCTTTTATTGTATTTTACCGGGTGAGAGTCTCCCCTAACTACAAGTTTGACTCTCACCACCCCAAGAAATAACCGTTGCCGGTCGTCCCTTGTTCATTTGAATTTTATGGGATTCGGTCGCGGTTTGCAATAACAAAAAAGCAAACAAACGGATTTACAATGTCAAATTCAAATGGCAACCGTGGCGAGATACAGCCGCACAACTTCTATTCACTCGCGGCAATCGCGGATTTCCTGGGATGCAATGAACGATTCATCCGGGAGAAACTGGTAAAACCACAGATCATCCGAGCCATCAAAGTCGGCCGGAAATACTCAGTCAAAGGCGCATGGTTGATTGACGGGTTGAGCTATTACGAGGGCGATATCGATGACGAATAAGACACGGGTATGGATTACAACCACCAAAAAAACCAATCGATGGGTGATTCGTTGGCTGGATGCCGATGGCCGATCAAGGGAAAAGACCACCGAACATCAAGCAATCCGATCAACTCGAAAGCACGCGGAGAAGATCGCGGCTCTCAAACGGATCGAACTTGAAAACGGCGGGGCACTTCCTCCACAGGACTGGCGGGACTTTTGTGATCACCACTACTCAGACGAGAAGGAGCAAATGGCGAAAGGATCTCGCGCGGCGGTCAATGTGGCACTTGATCATTTTGATCGGATTTGCTCTCCGCGAGACCTGGCTGATATCGATTCAAAGATGATTTCGAAATTCTCGACCACCTTACGCAAGGAAGGCAAGCGATCAGCAACCATTGAGGGATACATCAAGCGTATTCTATCAGCGGTCAACTGGGCATTTGGCATGGGATACCGAACGGAAAGACTCACCTATTCCACCAAGGGAAAACGGCGAGATTCTGAATTGCGATCACGGCCGATTACCCTAGAAGAATTCGAAAGGATGCTTGAGAACGTCCAGCATGTGAGGAAAAGCGATTCAAAGATTTGGAAATTCTATCTTCGCGGTTTGTATTGGTCCGGTTTGCGCCGAGAGGAATCAGTAAAACTCGGTTGGGATTGGTCCTTTGATTTCGCGGTTGATATCTCCGGCGATTGTCCATTCTTTCGGGTGAGAGGCGAAGGACACAAAAGCGGCCATGATCAACTTCTTCCGATGGCTCCGGAATTTGCGGAGTTGTTAAAATCAGTTCCAGAACGCCAGAGGAGAGGCCGGGTTTTTAAGCTGCCAAAAGGAACGGGTGATTTTCCGAATCCTGATTCCGTTGGCCGATGGGTTTCAAAGATTGGACGGATGGCGAATGTGGTTGTCACACATGAAGGCGATTTTGCAACCGCCAGGACGATGAGAAAAACCTTTGCAACTCGATGGGCGAGTAAATTGATGCCAGCGGAATTGCAAAAGTTGATGAGACACGAGAGCATTGAGACAACATTGAAATATTATTCGAATGTCCAGGTGGGCGACTTGTGGGAAAAGATGAATAATGGAAGCAGTTCGAAAAAGGACTCGGAAAAAACAATATAACGCTCGTGATAAATGGGCGGCGATAAACAAATTAACCAGCTATGGAGATTTCACGTTATGTCGATAGTTTTATGTGGTCAGTGTAAATGGCGAGACAAAAGCGGAGAATGTACGAACGTGAATCTGTACGAATCGGGCACACACAAGCACGGCGAAGAGAACCAGGAGGACCACTTGGTTTATTCCTACAACGAGGGTGGCGGTTTTTGGGTCGGCGAGAAGTTTGGCTGCGTCCACGGCGAGACCGAGGCAGGCGAGAAGTCGGCATAACGACTAAGAATCACCGAGTCGGGACGGTTGATCATGTTTTACAATTCCGCACGCAAGCCCGACTTCACGTGCATCCGTTTGTTATCCACAGAATTATGACCAATCTAAACGCAATAATTGTCCGTCAAGCATCGAACGATTTTGAAGCATTACTAACCGCAAACGCGATGCAAGGGCTAGGGCATGTCGATGTTGTCTCCATCGTCTGCCATCCTGTTGAGCCAGTGGTTCACGGTGGCAGTTCGTTGAGTTGGCACATTTACGCGAAGTACGCAGACGACATGCGAACAACCGAGCAAATTGACGAAGCTATCAACCGGGCGATGGTCGCCAAAGGTGGATGACGTCCAAAGATAACCGAGTATTTTAGAAAGATTTAAATGAGCGATAGCGAAAATTCAGGTTCGGAAAATACTTCGGTTGATCCTGTTGTTATGCCGTGCCGCGTCTGGAAAAAAATGACACCTGAAGAGTATGCGTGGAGCCATGAGACGTTTGGGAAACACGTTGCAATATCACAAGAGATTGTCGAGGGATGCCAAGAGGTGTGGGTGTACCTTGGCAGGTTTATCGAGTTTCAAGAGGCATAACGTCGATGTTCACCAAGCGTCGTGGTGAACCGTAACATTGAAACAGACGCATCAACGACGCTTTGGTGCAACATTTTGTTATCGGGCGAATTATGGTTCATATCAGTAGTCAGTATTGCATAACGTGCAAAGAAATGACGGAACACTCAAACCAGACCGGGTGCGGAAAATGCAGTGTTCGCGCCCAAAAGGAAGCGGAGGATCGCTGGAACTCGATGACAATAGATGAAAAGTTGAATTTACTGAGGGACAAAATCATTTCGCTGTCAAATATTACAGATGTGTTTTAGTCCCGATAACTTGTTCTTATCCGGTATGGCAAACCGGATAAGTGGTTATTTGCAGAATTACCCGGTATGGAGCCAAGGAACTAATCACAGAACGTGGGAAATACGTGGGATGAGAAAACAACCGATTCCGCTAAGTCCATTTGAGACTGTAAAAACCGTGTTAAAAAGTCGGGCTGACTGGATTCGAACCAGCGACCTTTGCACCCCCAGTGCAGAGCGAGTGTTTTGAAGTGACGAGAAGTTGTTTTTTCCCGTGTTTTTGAAAGTTGATTTTTGGAATGGTCAGCGGAAACACGGGTTGAGAAATAGAAACGTGGGAAAGACGTGGGATATGCAAGAAGAAAATAAGACCGCAAGCCGCGCTTCGGTTGCATTGTATTGCTATGCGGCGTTTTGGAGCTAAAACATGCAGATTACGATAACAGGACCGAGAGCCGGAGGGGCTACGACGTTAGCAATTGAGATTGCCAAAATGCTCTCGGAAAAGGGAATCTTGGTGGATTTCAAAAGCTGCAACAAAATGGCGGAACAGTTTCGGCACAAAGCGATGTCCGAACCGTCGCCAAAGGACTGGATGCCTTCGAGAGTCGTAATAGTCGAAGGGATTGAGCCTGAAGATGAGCGAAGCGTAAAGATGAGATCAGGCAAGCCAAGTCTGGAACCGTCCAAATAACGACCAAAGTTGACCAAGTGCCGTGAGTCAACTCAATATTAAAACAGACGGGCCAACGGCACTTTGGTCCAACGTATTGTTATCGGGCGTATCATGGGCGACATGGCAGATTATCTAACAGAACAAGGGATTGACCAATTAGCAATACACGACGCTGGAATGTGTGACGGTCCTTGCCAAGAATGCGAAGCAGAAACACCGAAAGCACCAAAAACGATCTGGCGGATTGAATGGTGGTATGAATCTATTGGGCCAAAATCAGGGACGGTCTTGTGGTTTGACGATGAGGGCAAAGCATGGTCGATGCGAGATCAGCTTGAGGAAGATCAGCGGGGTGTTGATTTCATTCTGACCAAATACAAAGCCAGATAACGTCTAAAGATCAGCGAGCCGCGACTCGTTGCTAAAATTTAAAAACAAGCGTTGGTCGCGGCTTCGCTGGATCTAATTGTTATCTGACATGAAACTATACAAAGTGACCGACGAATCATCAGACGCCAAACCAGACCCCGTTGTATTTGTGAAGGCTGAGAACGCAGGCAACGCGATGAAACGGGCAATTGCAGCAATGGAGACAGCCAGCAAACCACGTCAGCGGGTTGTCGTCGAGTTCATTTGCGATCTTGACCAATGCTATTCAATCAGTGGCGGATAACACCCAAGGATAATTGAGCGGCGTGTGACCGCTCTCTAAAAAGTTTGATTCGATACGCCGCTTCGATTCATCCGTTTGTTATGCGGCGATTTGGAGTTGATCATCGGCCATGCCCCGAAACATCAGTTTTGCGTTGACGACAGATCAGATACGCGACCAAACGAAAACCGTCACCCGTCGCAAAGGATGGAAGTTTCTTAAGCGTGGCGACATCTTGAACGCCTGCGTTAAGTGCATGGGTTTGAAGCCCGGCGAACAGATCGAACGATTAGGACAAATTTACGTTAAGGATGTGCGGCGTGAACCGCTGGATGCGATGGACACGAGACAACCCAACCGAACCAATTACGGCCACGATGAAGCACGAAAAGAAGGGTTTCCGAATATGACGGGTTCGGAGTTCGTTGATATGTTCTGCGAGCACATGGGCGGCGAAGCGAACCAAGAGGTGACGCGGATTGAGTTTGGCTACATGCCGGAATACGCCGATGGCGTTGGCGAGTGCCCGAAGTGCGGCCCCGCGCCGATGAAAGAGACAATTGTGGACCAAGATGGGATTCCCCAACAGGTTTTGTGTTTGGGGTGCAAGGAAACAGCCGTTCCCGTTTAGCCGCATAACTTGTGTATAACCCCAACTGAGTTGGTGATAAAAACAGATTTCAGGGGTTTAGCACAACTCAACACCCGTCCTCACCGGCGGGTTTTTTTATTTCTTGATCGATCATCCGCCAAACACCTCTTTCAAATCCCACGATTGACAAATCTCAAAATCAATTCTTTTTTTCTTCGTGCGTTGTTCATGCTGTTTCATGCTCTCATCTTGCATCTTCCGGATGCTCCTCATTCTCTCAATTTGCACCAAAAATCCACTAGTAAAATTCACCGCACAAGACCACCACGGCAAGCGGCGGACGGAACAAATGGATTCTTTGTCGCATGGATTCGAAGGATCGGCCGTGGGGGTTTTTAAGTTCTGAGAAACAATCCAATCCAACAAAACCTTCGTCGGTTTAAAGCGGTGTGGCACCTCAGAACGCCACGCCGCTTTTTTTATGGAGTAACGGAAGATGAGTTATTTGATTTTTGCAATGGGAGGATTTCTATTCCTCCTGGTGATCGACATCGCAACGAGCCGAAACATGGTTGAGCCTCAGCCGGTTGATCTGGATCCGAACGGAATGCCGGGTGACTTTCCGAACGATGAAGAATCGTGGGATATGTTTGGCAATCGTGATTTGGGGGAGGCGTGAGATGGAACTGAAGAAAACAAAAGAGCAACCGACAATCGGTCAGTTCATTGCGGTATGGGAGCACGGCGGAAAGCTCTGGTGCGAAACGCAGATGGTTGAGGGTTGTTGTCTTTACATTTACGAAAACGCAACCGGAAAATGGAACAACTTTCCGATCAACAGTCAGGATGGATTGGATATCTTCTACTTCACACCATTGAAGCGAGAGAAGTTCGAAGTTCACGACGCAAACGGCAAATACTACGAAAGCACCAACTCAAAAGAGGAAGCGATGTTGGCCGCGAGAGCTATAAAAGGAACTGTCCTGCGATTCGTTGAAGATGGGACGGTGGAACCATGATTGTCTTCGATATCGAAACCGGGCCACTCGACAAATCAACCGTCCTCTCTCGGACACCGGATTTCAAACAACCGGAGCCTCCTGGCGAATTCGATCCGTCAACCGTGAAACTCGGCAACCTAAAAGACGAGGCGAAGATCGCGGCAAAGATCGAAACCGAGCGAGAGAAACACGGGCGACTGGTTGCAAATTATGAGAAAGACGTTGCGGCCGCGAAAGACTCCCACGAATCCGAAGCGATGGAAAAAGCCGCACTTTCACCGATTACGGGTGAAGTTCTCGCCATTGGCTACAAATCGGAAAAGGGAACTGTGATGCGGATTTCCGGCCGAGATGGGTTGGATGAGGCGGATTTGATTTCTGAATTTTGGGCGAGATATCAAACTTGCATTGCTCCGGCTCGGAAGTTGGTAGGCCATAACATTTTTGGATTCGATCTCCCATTCCTCATCAATCGCTCATGGGTGCTGGATGTAACTGTTCCAGTCGGGGTGATTGATCGAGATAGATTCTGGAACGAACGGATTTTCATTGACACGATGAAACGATGGGCACTCGGACGTTATGGCGACTGGGTGAAACTTGACACTCTTTCGCAATTGTTCGGTGGAACCGGAAAACCAGAAGGAGTCACGGGCGCGATGTTCGCGGATCTCATCAAAGGGAGCGAGGAGGAACAGAAGACCGCCGTGGAATATCTGTTCAACGATTTGGAGATGACCTGGAAAGTCGCGGTTGCGATGGGGGTGATGTGAGAGAGGTGGACATTCGCCAAAGCATAATTAAACAACAACTAACAAACGGAAACCAAATGACAACAAACAACCAACTCATCGCATACGACAAGATCGGAGACGTGCCATCGTTTGTCACATCGCTCGGAAAGTCGATTGCTTTATCGAAAATGTTTGGGTGCGAATCAGAGGAACAAGGCCACATTATGGCGCTTGAATGTATCGCAAAGAAAATGCCGCCGCTTTCAATCGCCGAAAAGTACCACCTGATTCACGGGAAGTTATCCATGAAGACGGAAGCGATGCTCGCGGATTTCCGCACGGTCGCAAAAGGGATGCACCGGGTGATTTGCAGGACGCCGGACAAGGTGGCGATTGAATTGATCACGGCCGACCGGCAATCACACGAATTTGAATTGACATGGGCGGAAGCGAAACGCGAGCCGTTTGTTTATGAAGGCAAGGAATCAACCGTGGTTGATCAGATCAACAGCGGAAAAATTGAATCCTTGAAATTGAAAGCAAAATACGCAACCGACCGATCAAGGATGCAGATGCTATGGGCACGGCTGGTGTCTGATTCCATCCGTTGCATTGCTCCTGAAGTGATTTGCGGAACGTATACACCGGAAGAAGTGAGCGACTTTGATCAGATGCCAGAGGTGATCCGAAACGACCAACCGGTTGAGGCGGAAGAGATCGAAGAAGCAGAAACAACCGCCGGCAACATCACATTCGAAACCACGGTTGAACCAGAGGAGGAGGAAAAGCCGGTTGAACCGTTTGATGAGAATACGGCTGAATCGATGAGCAATAACGATCCAGCGTTATCGACACAGATTGACGCGATCAAAGACGCTCTTGCGGTTGCAAAACAGACGCCAGGACTTGAGGACATTGTCGGCAGGGTCAAAGCGAAGCTCATCCAACATGGAATGGAAAAGCTCTCAGACCTCACCCAAGGCGGCGCGGTGCTCCTCCTGAAATCAATCAATAAAAAACACATCGAAGCATTTTTTGATGCGGACCTCAAAACCCACGGAGGAACACCGGCAAAAAACTAAATTGGCGAACTCGGCTGATTGTTGAACAGCCGATTTTGCAGCAACTCACAAAGCGATTTTCAACGGATGAAATTTGGAACGCCGGGATTGAGACGCTCGGCTATCCTCCAACCTGGAGCATTCGAACGGTGGATGTTCTGGACATTAAAAACTTTTTAACTAGGAAAAAATAATCATGGAATTCGACGCACCAGAAGAACTCGGCGGAAGTGGAAATTATCTATCAGAGGCGGGAACCTACCACCTTGCAATCAATCACGTTTGGGAAGGAACCGGGCCGAAAGGTGGAGTGATTCAAGGGTTCTCGGTTGGATTGCAAGTGTTGGCCGGAACGGTTGAGGATCAAGAGAAAAAGGAATTGAACCTCACATTTTTCAACCCGAACCTGAATCACTCGGAAGTTGCTCAACGAATCAGCCGGCAACAACAAGCAGCGTTTTTGATTGCCTCCGGTTTAATGGCTCCGGCTGATCTCGGAAAGCGGGTTTCGATTGACCTCAACAAAGCAATCGGTCAGCAAGTGATCGCAACATTCGAGGAGAACGAATACAACGGCAACGTAAATCTCCGATTGAGGTTCTCGGACATCTTTCACGTTGACGATCCACGAGCGAAGAACTTTCCAAAGGACTTGGATTCCATCGCAATGTTGCCAACGGAGAAGAGAAAAGGCGAGAGTTATTTTGCACCACTGAAAGCAGGGAAGAAAACAGCCGCAGAACAACCGGTTGCCAGTTCAATGACGCAATCGGATTTGGACGAATTGTAGACCGTAAAAGCAGGTCGCAGGGGCTCGCGG
>Ga0209692_10002877_pt1 | contig 17641 bp, 16 predicted proteins | sample tdDd472_FD_187129 | JGI IMG/M metagenome (GOLD analysis project Ga0209692, IMG submission 187129) | Marine sediment microbial communities from the Atlantic coast under amendment with organic carbon and nitrate - tdDd47.2 (SPAdes)... | ecosystem: Environmental > Aquatic > Marine > Coastal >...
CGAAACGGCGAGCGGACGGCTCGGCGCCTCGTCGGCCGCCAGGCCCACCGAGGACAGACTCCCGACCATGAGGCCAGTCACGAGGAGACCCATCCAGGTGGATGTCCGACATTCAGATTTCCGGACCATGCGCATGAAGAACTCTTTCTTGGTAATCAGGATTCTTGTAGCAACCTATCCCAAATGCTCCATGCCGACCACAACCAGATTACTCCTGTATTGATCGAATCTGTTCACCGAGGAACCATCCGCCCCTGGCTCCCCAGCCCCCAGCCGGTTATTGTCAGACCATTCAGATCGACCATTCTTCACCCCATCAAGTGGCAGGAAATCCATGAGCGACCAACCCCACCCCCCCTTTGGCACCGCCGCCTGGCGAGACCTCACTGTGGAGAACGCCGCCGACCTTCGTGACTTCTACACCGCCGTGGCCGGCTGGACCGCCGTCCCGGTGAGCATGGGCGATTACGATGATTATGACATGCGTGATCAGTCTGGTCGCAGCGTGGCCGGGATCTGTCACGCCAGGGGCAGCAACGCCAAGATACCGCCCCAGTGGCTGGTCTATGTGATGGTGGAAGACACCAACCTGGCCGCCCAGACCGCCGTTGAAAAGGGAGGTCAAATTCTTGACGGTCCCCGGGACATGGGTGGCGGTCGAATGTGCGTGGTCAAGGATCCGGCCGGCGCCGTGATCGCCCTATTCGAGCCCCAGATGGAGAACATCGACGAGACGGCTCCAATGAGCGATTAACGTGTTTTTCTCTTTGCCTCTATTGAAATCATGCTACATTTGCCGCTGCGGCTCCAGATCCGGGCCGCCCGAGCTTCATCCTGCTGTCATAGGTATGAGTTTCGGATCCAGTGACCCATGACGCAGGAAGGAAGCGACATGGATATCTACGTGGGTAACCTACCCTGGACGTGCAACGACGACGATCTTCGCGAACTTTTTCAGCCCTTTGGTGAGGTTGAAGGTGCGCGTGTGATTCAGGACCGCGAGACCGGCCGCAGCCGTGGCTTTGGTTTCGTTCAGATGGCCAACGCCGAAGAGGCCAACAAGGCCATCGAAGGCCTGAATGGCCAGGACTTCAGCGGTCGTCCGTTGCGGGTCAACGAGTCGCAGCCCAAGCCCCGTGATGGCGGTGGCGGCGGTGGCCGTGGCGGCTACGGCGGCGGCGGCGGCGGTGGCGGCTACGGTGGCGGCGGCGGTGGCGGTGGCAACCGCGGCGGCTGGTAGGTTTCTACGACGTCATAGATACGTCGCGGGCTCCCATCCTCGGATGGGAGCCCCTTTTTTTATTCAGGAGAACGAGAATCACTTCAGCTGGTCAACGTAGTTCTTCCGGAACTTCGACAGCTTCGGGGCAATCACGGCCTGGCAGTAGCCCTGGGCCGTGTTCCGCTTGTAGTAATCCTGATGATAATCCTCGGCAGGATAGTACTTACCGAGAGGCGCCACCTCGGTGACGATGGGACGGTCAAAAACCTCGTCCTTCTCCAGCTGGCTGATCAGCCTGGTGGCCGCCGCCTGCTGTTGCTCATCCTGGGTGAGCACGATGGAACGATATTGAGTGCCAACATCGGCACCCTGTCGATTGGGCGTGGTGGGATTATGCACGCCGAAGAAGATGAGCAGGATCTCGTCATAGGTGATCACACCGGGATCAAAGGTGATCTGAACCACCTCGGCATGGCCCGAACTACCACTGCACACCGTCTGGTAATCAGGATTCTCATCCTCACCACCGGCATAACCGGACTCGGCCTTGTGCACCCCGGCCACCTCGTCGAAGACCGCCTCGATGCACCAGAAACAGCCACCACCGATGGTGGCCTTCTCCAGTTCAGGTTGAGAAGCCATGGCTGTTTTTCCTCCCATGATGCAGAGAACCGCCAGCAAGGTGGTCCACAATGTCAGATGCCGTTTCATTGATCGTCTCCTCGGTCCAGGCCCTGGGAACCCTCAAGATTCAAGATAACAATGGTAAGGTATTTGAGTTCCCGATCTAGACCTGGTGGTCCTGGTGCCACTGGAGAGCTCGCCTGGCGCGCAGCTCGGCGCAGGACTCGGCATACACTCGGGCCGTCCGCTCCGCATCCAGGGGAATGGTGTTCAGCAGGATGTCGGCCAGCAGTCCCAGGGACAGTTCGCCCTCGAGCTTCTTCCCACGCGGCGCCCGGCAAACGATGGCCTCGCGCAGCAGAGGTGTCAGCTCCTGCTCCACATCCTGTTCCACCTCGCGATCCACCACCGGGGTCACGCTCGCCTTGCGATAGAGACGATCGCTGGGGACCTCGCTCAAGGAGACCCGCGACAGGCCAAGAACCCAGATCAAAAAACGCCCGTCGGCCAGGGTTTCGTGATGCACGATCTCCCCGAGGCCTCCCATGGACTCGACGGCCGGCCCCGTGGCCAACCGGGGACCACCAGGTCGATAAGCGGCCAGTACCAATCGTCCGGAACTATCCAGGAGGTCGGAAATCATCTGCCGGTAGCGGGGTTCGAAGATGTGAAGCGGCGCCACAGCCCCAGGAAAGAGGAAGAAATCCGGGAGGGGAAATAAAGGCATTCCCTGCAGCATGTGGTTGGACGAGGTGATCATGTCGAGCCTAATGTTGATGGTTCTTGGGGCCTGGGAATACTCTAAAACAAGATGAGGAAAGTCGCCTGTGGGTTTGGTTATTTTCCATGTTCAAGCTCGTCCCTGGGCCATGGCAGCCATGCGGGGAAGCTGCGCCAGCACCGCATCGCCAAACTGGCGGGTGCCCAGAACACGGGTCGGATCGTCGGCGAGGTCCGCCGTGACCGAGCCCTTGTTGAGCGCCACCGCCACCGCGATCTCGAGGGATCGAGCTTCCTTGAAGAGCTCGAGTGAGTGACGCAGAAGGAGGGCCGCCGAGAGCAGGGCCGCCGTGGGGTTGGCCTGGTTCAGGCCGGCCATGGGCGACACCGAGCCATGGGCCGGCTCGTAGATCCCGAAGGTTCCTTCGCCCAAAGTCGCGGTGGGCAACGTTCCCGAGGACCCCGCCACGATCGTCGCCTGGCGATGCAGGACGTCCTGTCCCCGGTCACACCCCAGGATCACATCGAAACTCGCCGGATGTTCGACCAGCCGCCGGGCACCCTCCATCAGTTCAAGGTATTCCAGCACGACATCGGGGTAGCCCTCGCTCACCTGGTCGACCAGCCGGGACAACGACTCCTGGGTATCGACCACGGCCAGACGACAACGACGACGCAGAGCCTCGCGGAAGGCCGCCCGGATCACGCCGATGGATTGAACCGGGTCGACAGGCTCGTCGGTCCCGACATCCTCGCGTCCACCCCAACTTCCGACCAGCCATCGATTCCGAATGATGAGTGTATCCACGCCGGTGAGGTGGCTGGCCTTCACCGGCATCTTGCAGGTCTGGACCTCGCAACCCTGGCTCAACTCCCGCAGACAATCGGCCACATCATCGTCCACTGCACCCACGAGCACGGCATCGCACACTCGGCAGGCCGCCATCGTGTCAGCGGGCAAGGCCGAACCCGTGGCCGTCATGGCCGCCGAACCGATGAGGCCTTCAAGCAGGCTGAACTTGTGGCCGAACAGGCCACCCACAGCCATGAGAGCACGCCGCGCTTGTTCGATGACTTCAGGGCCGACACCGTCACCGGGTAGGAGCAGGATTCTGGCTTTCATGAAGCCTCCACGGGGTCGTCTCCCGGCATCTTGGAGCTGGGAAACACCACCGGTGCCGACATGGGCGCCTGGTCGTGGAATATCCCGGGGCAGGGGTCATCCCATTGATCGGTTCAGAATCCGGGGACGTCAAGATGGTGGGCGCGGCGGCGCATTGAAAAATCATCGCTAGTTTATATCTCAAACCAGCAATCGATCACCCGGAACGCGGTTTCTCGGAGTGTGATGAAATTCCTGCAACGATACAGCCTGGTCATCCGCATCCTCACCATGGTCGGGATCGCCTTTGCGGCCACGGCCCTGGGTGTTTTCCTCCTCGTCGACGGCATGGTCGACCGTGTCCTGCACCGTGGAGGACTCGAAATCTATTCCGAGCGGGTCGACGCCATCGTTCGTCAACTCGATCAGCGAGCCGCCCGCTTGACGCCTGACCTGGACCCTGTCGCCTTCAAGGAACAAGCCCTCCAGGACATCGTGGTCGTTCACTTTCAAGACAGTCCCCAGGAAATCTTCCCCGTGGTCATCGACCTCGACGGTACCGTCCTGAGGCATCGCAACCTCTCACCCGGTGATCGCTCTCACATGGCGGCCTCTACGCTGCCCGACTTCGCCTCGCAGCCCCAGGGCGAGATCGATTTCCACGACGTCCAGGGACGAGAGATGTGGGCGGTCTACCAGGTCTTCGAACCATGGGGCTGGGTCGTGGGTTACAGCGTCCCCCGGGACGTTCTCATGGCTGACGCCACCCTGATCCAGCAACGATTACTGGGTGGTTGGGCCGTGGTGGCCGCGCTGGCTCTTCTGGCCCTGGCGATCTTTTTGCGACGGGAAACCCGCCCCCTCCTGGAGTTGACCGACATCGCCGCCGACATCGCGGCGGGCGACCTCACGCGACCCCTGTCGAGACACTACCCCGGGGAACTCGGCGTCCTGAGCCGAAGCTTCGAATCCATGCGCGAGGCCATCCAGCGGCAATTCACCGACCTGCGCGAAAGCGAATCACGATACCGGCAGATCTTCGACGCCATGGCCGACGGCCTCCTCCTCCTCGACCACGACGGCATCATCAAGGCCGCCAACCCAAGGGCTGCCGAGACCTATGGCTGGCCACAACAGCAGCTTCTCGGACTCCCCATCACCAGCCTCTTGCGCGAGAGCGACCTCGAACTCGCCCAGGCCCTGCGCACCCCACCAGTGGGCAAGCCCCTCGAGCTGTCCGGTGTGACCTGTGACCACGAAGGCCGGGAACTGGAAACAGAAATCGGCGCCGTGCGCCTCGTCTTCCAGGGTGAACCTCACGCGCTCCTGATCATGCGCGACGTCACCGACCAGCAGCGTCTCGAACGTCAGTTGCTCCAATCTCAGAAACTGGAATCGGTGGGACGCCTGGCCGGCGGCATTGCCCACGACTTCAACAACCTGCTCACCCCGGTCCTGGGTTACAGCGAGATGCTCCTCAACGACAAGCAGCTGTCCAAGGACTCCCGTGGTGATCTCGAGGCCATTCGCCGGGCCGGGAACCTGGCCAGTCATCTGGCCCGCCAGCTCCTCGCCTTCAGTCGCCGACAGGTATTGGAGATGCAGGACCTCGACCTCAGGCAGACACTGAATGAATTCGAGCCCATTCTTCGCCGTACCCTCCGCGAAGACATCGATCTGGTGATCCAGGACGGTGATTGCCCGTGCCGGGTCCGGGCCGACAGCAGCCAGATCGAGCAGATCATCATGAACCTCGTGATCAATGCCATGGACGCCATGCCTGACGGCGGCCGCATCGAGGTGGCCACCAGTTGCCGGACCCTCGACGAATCCACCACCAACTCCCTGGCTGAGCTCTCTCCCGGCTCCTACACCACCTTGACCGTCCGCGACACCGGCCAGGGCGTCCCTCCCGAGATCGCCGACCGCGTCTTCGAGCCGTTCTTCACCACCAAGGAAGCCGGGCGAGGCACCGGCCTCGGCCTGAGCACGACTCACGGCATCGTCAAGCAGCACGGGGGCATGGTCTCCATCAGGAATCGGCCCGAGGGTGGCTGTGAGGTCGACATCATCCTGCCCTGCATTCCCGAATCCACGGCCCTGCTGGAGAAGATGAGCACGGCTCAATCCACCCTTCCCCTCGGCCATGGGGAAACCGTGGTCGTGGTCGAGGACAACGCCATGGTGCGCGACTTTGTCCAGGCGTTGTTGACCAAGCACGGATATGCGGTGCGCGTGTATGAGGCGGGACAGGACTGCATCGATGACCTGGCCATCAACCCCCGGCCAGCCGACCTCCTGCTCACCGATGTCGTGATGCCCCGTATCAATGGTCCCGAGCTGAGCGACATGCTGCGCGAGGTGGGCGTGGAGCTGCCGACGCTCTACATGTCTGGCTATACCGGGGAGACCTTGATTCGTCGGGGCCTGGGTAACGGTCGGGCGGATTTCCTGCACAAGCCCCTGGTGCCCCATCAGCTGCTCACCAAGCTACGCAAGATGCTCGACAAGGCGGAGCGAGCCGCGGCCGAGTAGTACCTGCCCTCAGTCGATCTTGTGACCCTTCAACTCCAGCCAGCATACGGCCATGTCCACCACTTCCTCGGGCGTGCTGCGATCGGTGTTGAGGATCAGGTCGTAGTGGCGGGCATTGTCGATGTCGCTGAAGAGGGCCAGACGGACGAAGGTCGCCCGCCTGCTGTCCCCGGCCCGCATCAGGATGCCAGCCTTCCGCTCCGGAACCTGACGGCGCTCCATGACCGTTCTCAGGCGGTGCTGTTCGCCGGCAACCAGCCGCAGGCGGAGGTCGGCCTTATCGCCCATGATCAGGGCACCACCTCGACCATGGATCACCACGCCGCCGGTCTCGGCCAGGATCTTCACGACCCTCACCAGGTTCTGGATCGGATCATCATCCCGGCAACGGCGATGCTTCACCATGGCCTCGACCTCGGAATCGATTCGGCCAAGGGTCTCTCCGTCGAGGACCGAGGCTACCTCACGCATGAGCTGATGATCCTTGGCCACGAGGTCGATGAGGTCGGGTTTCCAGACCTGGAGATCGAGGCGGGCAGCGAGGATTTCGGAAACACTGCGGGCGCAACACCCGGTCATGCGGCTGATGGTGATCACCGGTGCATGACGGGGACCGCCCTCGGCCCGCGTATCGGCCAGCTGTTCGCGAAAGAGGTGGTACTGGGCGAGTTGCTTCTGGATGAGCGTCTCGACGGATCCGCCGGTCATGGTTGGCCTCCGGGGGTGGCGGCCGGTCCGGATCGAAGGATCGCCGGACCGACCGTACCATTCCACCATACAGAGAATCTCATGACCCGCCACGGAATAGCCCGCTATTGATCCCCTGTTTTCTCCGCCTGGGCACGCAGGTCCTCGATGAAGTCGGCCTCGACCCACCACATGTGACCCAGCCCGTTGCCGGGCTCCTCGTGGAGCTGTCGCAAACGGGCCCAGGACAGGGGCTTATCCCTGCCGTCGAGACGATCCCGGCTGCTCAGGAAGAAGAGGTACTTCCCATCGGGGGAAACGGTACACGACCATCCCTCACGGGCCGGACCGTTGATCTTGTCGCCCAGATTCACGGGACCCCGCCAGGTTCCATCGGGCTCCCGGAATGCCACCCAGTAATCCACCTGGCCGAGGTTCTCCGGGTGACTCGCGTAGCTCACGATGAGAAAGCGGTCATCGGGGTCGATGAAGGCGTTGAACTGGGACGGGGCCGCGTTGACTTGCTCGGGCAGCTTGACGGGTTCGAGCCAGCCGCCATTTCCATCGGGCTCGGCCCGCATGATCGACTCCACCCGGGTCTCGGCATCGCGGCGTGTGAAGTAGAGCACTCCTGAACGCGTGACCGAGGGATAGAACTCCGAGGTCGGCGTGTTGATGGGTGCGTCCAGGCATCGCGGTTCGGCCCAGCCATCGCCCTGGCGTTCTGCCACCCAGATGTCCTCGCTCCCCTCCTGGCCCTCCACGGCCGGGCGATCGCTGACGTAGAACAGCCGCTGTCCATCGGGGGTCACGTGGGGCTCGAAGAACTTCCAGTTCGGGTCGGTGGCGAAGGGCAGCGCCTCGGGCTCGGTCCATCGGCCATCTTGGAGCTTGCTCGTCAACATCGTGACATAACGGAAGCCTCCGACCATGACGCAGAAGGTGAACTCCCGGCCATCGGGAGAGAACGTGAAGTCCCGTGTCCGCGCTCCGATGGCCAGGATCGGCGAGTCGAAGAGCTCGGGTTCGGAGCCGGGGGTCGGCTGTCCGAGGTAGGGCGCGGCCGATGCCACGGAGGCCAGTAACAACAGGGCGGCGATGAATCGTGGCATGGAAGAAGCTCCTTACAAGAATGGTCGGCGCCAGAAACACCCAGGTAAAACGTCTGGCGAGCATCCTGGTTGCGGCGAAAAAAAACTCCAACTTTTTAGCCCTGAGCTTCGTCTCATTGGATATCCCCGGTGTGTCCCCCCGACGATGCCCCGGATAGCCATCTCCGAGGTACTCCATGCTCCTCCCGGACCGTTGGATGCTGGCCCTCGTCATTGTCCTGACGACCGCCGCCGCCATTGCCCAGCCATCGCCGAAACGAATCTACCAGACGGCCCGCCTCAACGGCGACCCCATCACCCTCGACGGTCATGTCAATGATGCCGCCTGGCAAGCCGTCGACTGGACCGGAGAGTTCATCCAGCGCGAACCCGACGACCGCGCCGCTCCCAGCCGGCAGACCGAGTTCAAGGTCATCTACGACGACGAGGCCCTCTACTTCGCCTTCCGCATCCACGATGACCCGGCCCTCGTGACCCGGCAGCTGGCCCGTCACGACTGGTTTCCCGGCGACTGGGTCGAGGTCAACATCGACAGCCGCGCCGACAACCGCACGGCCTACAGTTTCACCCTCAGCCTCTCGGGTACCCGTGGCGACGAGTACATCAGCGAGGACGGCAGCCGTTGGGACGGCAACTGGAATCCCGTCTGGGAGGGCGCCACGCAGGTGGACGAGAACGGCTGGACCGCCGAGATGCGCATTCCCCTCAGTCAGATACGATTCGACCCCGACGAGCCGCGCCCCTGGGGCCTGCAGGTCCAGCGCCGGATCTACCGCGAAGGCGAACGCTCGACCTGGCAGGAGATCCCCCGCGACGTCAACGGCTGGGTGAGCAACTTCGGCGACCTCTGTGGCATCAGCGACCTGGCCCCCAAGGGTCGCGCCGAACTGCTACCCTACTTCTCGGCCCAGCACGAGAGCTATCCGGCCGAGGACGGCAACCCCTACCGCACCGGCCAGGACAACAAGCTCGGCGCCGGCCTCGACGCCAAATTCGGCCTCGGCAGCGACTTCAGCCTCGACCTCACCGTGAACCCCGATTTCGGCCAGGTGGAAGCCGACCCCTCCCAGGTCAACCTCACCGCCTTCGAGACCTTCTTCCAGGAGAAACGCCCCTTCTTCATCGAGGGGCAGGACATTCTCGACCTGCGCCTGTCCCCGGCCATCACCGGTGGCCACTTCACCCGGGACCGGCTCTTTTACTCGCGCCGCATCGGTCGCCAACCCCAGTACAACCCCAACCTGGACGAGGGCGAGTACGCGAAGTCCCCCGATTGGACCTCGATCATCGGCGCCGCCAAGCTTTCAGGGAAGACCTCGGGCGGTCTCTCGGTCGGTATCCTGGAATCGGTGACGGCCCGTGAACAGGCCCAGATCACGGACTCGGCCGGTAACGAGCGCCACGAAACAGTGGAGCCCCTGTCCAACTACTTCGTGGGACGCGTGACCCAGGACTACCGCGAAGGCGACACCGTGGTCGGCGCCATGATCACCTCCACGGCTCGCAAGATCGAGGACGACCATCTGGAGTTCCTCTCACGCAAAGCCTGGAGCGGGGCGGTGGACCTGCAGCATTACATCAAGGGGCGGGACTACCGCCTCAATGTGCGCCTGTCGGGCAGTCATCTGAAAGGCAGCGAAGAATCCATCTTGCGCGCCCAGACAGCCTCGGCCCGCTATTATCAGCGGCCGGACAACACCCAGGCCTCCGTGGATTCGAGCCGGACCACCTTGAGCGGTCACGCCGGGTCGGCCATGTTCACCCGCACCGGGAACAACAGTCGCTTCAAGGGTCAGCTGGGCGCCGCCTGGCGTTCGTCGGGTTACGAGATCAACGACCTCGGCTACATGCGCCTGGCCGACGAGGTCAATCAGTTCCTCTGGCTCAGCTACCATCGGCGCAATCCGTTCGGGATCTTCAACCAGTTGCAGGTCAACGGCAACGAGTGGCTGGACTGGGACACCGGCGGCCACTTGTTGCGCAAGGCCTTCAACATCAATAGCAGCGGCCAATTCCGGAACCAGAGCCGCTTCTATGCCAGCGTGTCGCGAAGCTTCGAGGAAGTGTCCAACACGGCCCTGCGCGGTGGGCCCAGTTCACGCTGGCCGGGCAAGTGGTCGCTGAGTGCGAACTACAACAGTGATGACCGGAAAAAGGTGGTGGCCGACGTCGGCCTGTGGAAGCAGATCGGCGACGAGAATTCGGTGGATCAGCTCGAGGTCTGGTTCAGCCTGGCCTACAGGCCGACCGACAGCCTGCGATTCTCGCTCAGCCCGTCGGTGGTCTGGAACGACAACGAGATGCAGTACGTCACCACCGCCGACAGCGACCTGGGCGCCCGCTACATCCACGGTCGGATCGACCAGACGACCACCGCCCTGACCTTCCGCATGGACTGGTGTCTCACGCCCAACCTGACCATCCAGTACTACGGCTCGCCCTTCGTGTCGGCCGGCAGCTACAACCAGTACAAGCACATCACCGATCCCCAGGCCGACGCCTATGATGATCGCTTCCACATCTACGGGGACGACCAGATCACGGCCACCGACGACGGCTATGACGTGGATGAGAACGGCGATGGCCAGACCGATTACAGCTTCGGCAATCCCGACTTCAACGTGTCGGATTTCAACTCCAACCTGGTGGTGCGCTGGCAGTATCGTCTGGGGTCGACCATCTATCTGGTGTGGTCCCAGAATCGAGGCAACTACGTGAACAACGGGAGCTTCGACCTGGGGCGGGACCTGGACAACCTGTTCAGTGGCCAACCCGACGACGTCTTCCTGGTGAAGATCAACACGTGGCTGTCGCTCTAATCGACAGCCACGCGATGGTCCAGGATCTCCATGGATACCGGCTGGAACGATGACATATAGCCGAGCCGCACGTGACCCGAGTCCAGGACCTCGTCCTCGCCGATGGTCGCATCCAGCGGAATCCAGCCGGCTGGTCCCATGTGGACCTCGGTCCAGGCATGCTGGCCGAAGGTTGGATCGGGATTGTTGAAGTACATGCCGCCGATGACCATGCGCGCCGGGATGCCCACCGCCCGGCACATGCCCGCCATGAGCCTCGAATGGGAGCCGCATTCTCCCTTACGCATGTCGAGGGTCCCGGACGCTGAACCGCCCCCGGGAATGGCGTAATCGATCTCTTCCTCGACCCAGCGGGCCAGACGCCTGGCCGCATCCCAGCAGGTTTCACTGCCGGCGGTCACCCGGGTGGCCATGGCCATGACCTCGGCATCGTCGCTGTCGATGAAGAAGCCTGGTTGCAGGAACGGAGCCAGGGCCGAGTCGGCATACGCGCTGGGGGGCGGCGGAAAACCGGGAGATCCCGAACCGTCGAATGCCGCGTGGGCGATCTCGAAAACGCCCTCGATCCTCGTTCCCTCCACGGTCCCGGTGAATTGCTGACCGGGAACGCTGAGGCCGTCCGGCGTCATGGGCTCACCCGTGGAGTTGATCACCGCCCGGACCTTCATGTACCGGATGGTGAGGGGGTCCTCGATGGCCACGTTGGTGGGCGCGAGGATCAGGCTGTCCAGCTCTACCGGCGACAGCCGCTCACCCGCCTCGAGACCGCCGCGCCGCAGACTCGTGCCGTCCGAGTTGTCGCTCCGGAGAAGGAGTCCATCATCAGGATCGATCCAGATTCGGCGAGAGGAATGATTGCCGGGATAAATCGTCTCGAAGCACCAGGCCGGTCGCGCCTCTCCTCCCAGTACCAGCGAATCCAGGCCGACCGACCGGACCTCGACAACGGCAACCATCGCTCTTTCCATATCGACACCGCGATACCGAAAAACACTGTCGGGTTTCGCCGCCTGCAGGCCCTCGAGAATGAATCCGAAGCGGAATCCGTCTTCGAGGAACATGTCCACCGATCTCGGAATGGTCAGGACATTCTGCATGACACCCACCAGACGGACCGAATCAACCGTGGCCTGCAGGGAGCACACGACATCCAGTTCACCCCAGCGCGTGTTGCGTCGAGCAGCGATGAGCTGGTGAGTCTCGGTGTCCACGATCAACTCGTCCCGGCGGGTGACCCGGACCTTCTGCCCGAGGGCACGCATGGTGACCCGCGCATTCAGGATGACCTTCTGCTCGGTATTGAAGTCGCTATGGGGATACACCCGGGCCTGCATGGTGCCCACCGGCCGACCACTCTCCTCGACGATGTAGTCGATTTTCTCGGACCGATCGCAGCCGACGAGGGCGAGGGCGATAACGAGCATCAGTGAGCGAATCATGATCAACCTCCCGTGATGAATTCAACAACCCATCATGAGAATGAAATATTCGCCATGGTGCTCCGGATGTCGATCACGCTTCCGCGGTGGCGGCCTGGGCCAGGTTGGATTTCACCAGATCGAGGCACAGCGGAATCAACACGTCGTGGGACATGCGCTCGGTGTTGGCCACCAGGTCGTAGTGGCGGGGATCGTCGACACCGGCCTGGAAGTAGGACCGCACGAAGGTCGCCCTGTTGGCGTCGGTCCTGTTCATCCGCTCACGGGCCTCGGCCTGGTTCAGATGCTTGTGCTGCTGGATGATCTTCATGCGATGACGATCACCGGCCACCAGTCGTATCCGCAGGTTGGCCCGGTTGCCGAGCACGAAACCGGCCCCTCGGCCCACGATGACGGCGCCACCGGTCTCGGCCAGGGTCTTGATGGTGCGGGCGAGGGCCACGGCATAGTCGTCACGCAAGAAGAGTCGTCGACCGAGCATCCCACGGACCCAGGCATCCACGTTGCTGATCATGCTCTCGTCCAGCTGGGCCACCACCTCTCGACGCAGACCCCGGTCGCTGGCGATGAGGTCCACCAGCTCCCGACCCCAGACCTGCACCTCGAGGCGCTCGGCCAGCTCCGTGGCCAGGTCGCGGGCGCAACATCCGGCCATGCGGCTGATGGTCACCACGGGACCCAGGGAGGGCTGCTTGGATCCAGGTTCTTGCCGCAGCAATGTTTTCAGGCGGTTGTACTGGTGAAGTTGTCTTGTAATCAGCGTTTCAACAACGACTCGAGACATGCTCCTACCCCCTGGGCGGGAATCCAACGACGGCGGTCATCAACATGATCGGACGGGTTATGGCGGGACGCTAGATTCGGCATGTAACCATCCGTCAGGTCACCCGTCATATCTCATAACATGAGAAAAGACATCTTCACAAGAGTCCTGAAGGACCACCGTAATAGAATCTACAGCCACGCTCTGCGGTGCCTGCGCGATCCCGATGACGCCGCTGACGTGACTCAGGAAGCATTCCTGCGATTATGGCGGCGGGGACCCGATATCGAGGAAGATCGTCTGGCGGCCTGGTTGACCCGGGTGACCCACAATCTGTGCATCGATCACGCCCGCCGAACACGTACGGTCCACACTTACTTTGGAACGCCGGACATCGAGGCCGCCAACTCCTTGGCCGCAGCCCCCGAGCCCGAATCGTTCCCCGAGACCGACCAGCAGCGCGCCCTCCTCGATGCCCTGGAGACGCTGCCCCCGGAGACCCGCAGTATCCTGCTGATGCACTATTTTCAGGGACTGAAGTTGCGGGAGATCGCCTCCACCCTCGACATGAACCTCAATTCGGTGAAGGTCCGGGTGCATCGCGCCCGCAAGACCCTTCGCCTGATTCTCGACGACGTGTCCAGTACACCGTCGACGGCGAAATGGATGACAGGATGACTGGCCGCTGTGAAACCATCGAAATGCAGCTAGCCGAGTACGTCAGCGACGAGCTGTCGGCCGACGAGCGCGCCGAGGTGGAGAGCCATCTCGCCATCTGCCACCCCTGCCGTGAAGAGCTGGCCCGGGAAGTCGCCCTGCACGAAACCATGGGGACCATGGTCGAGACACCCTGCCCCTCATCGGTGAGCAACATCATTCTGACTGAAGTCGCCATCGCCGACCGGTCCTCGGTCAACACCAGCTGGTGGTCTCGTTCCTCGGCCACGCTGGGCCTCATCGCCGCCGCCGCCCTCCTGGCCATGGTGCTTCCCACACGGACCCCGACCATGAACAATGACGAGTTCGCCTCGGCCCTGCCCGAAACCAATTCCTGGACGCAGGATGATCTGAATAAAGCCAGGCTGGACCTGCAGTGGACCCTGTCCTACACGGCCAGCATCATCGATCGCACCGAAAAGCAATCCCTCGTCAACGTGCTGCGACATCTGCAAACAGGCTCCTGAGCCGGCACCAAGACGATTCTCTGGAGGTTTATCATGAATACCCGCAACCGCATCATCCCCATCCTGATGGTCTGCCTGTTCTGCACCGGCCTGGCCATGGCCCTGCCCCTGGAGCGAGAGCCCGGCTATGTCGACCTCGAATGGATCGACATTCCCGAGGACGCTGACGAGATCCAGGACATCGACCTGAGCTACATGCTCGACGACCTGGCCATGGAGGCCCGCGAGGACGGCGACAAGGGTCTGGCCGAGGCCATCGCCATGATCCGCTCCATCCGGGTGAAGGCTTTCTCGGTGGACCGGCACGACAGCCGAACCGAGGCCACCGTCGACCGCATCAACGACGAGCTCAAGGAAGAGGGCTGGAACCGGATGATCTACATCAAGACCGAGGATCAGAAGGTCTCGGTGAGCACCATGCATGACGATGGTGAGATGGTCGGCCTCATGGTGGTCGTCTATGAGCCGGGCGAGAACGCCGCCTTCATCAACGTGGTGGGCGACCTGGACATCGGCAAGCTGATCCAGCTGGCCAGCGAGTACGACCTCGACGATCTGGACGAGTTCGTGGATGAGCACGAGGACTCGCGGTCTTACTAGTCGAGCTTCAAGAACAAGTCAAAAGCGCCGGCCCCATCCTTGAGGCCGGCGCTTTTTCGTTGTCAATCATGCCATCAGCTCTGGGTACGTCGCCTGCCTGGCCAGCTCAGGGCCCCCTGGACCCGCTTCAGCAACTGATCGGTGGCATACGGCTTGGGCAGCAGCTCGCCGGGCGTGTCGACGAAGTAGTCCCGGGCCAGGATATCGTCATTGAAGCCGCTGCAGAAGATCACCGGCACGTCCGCCCCGAGCTCCTTGATGGACTCATAGGCAGCCCGCCCATTGAGGCGCGGCATGACCACGTCGAGAATCAGCAGGTCGACCTTGCCGTCAAAGTTCCTGAACTGCTCCACGGCCTCCGCCCCATCACGAGCAATCAGCACCTTGTAACCGGCTCGGGACAGCACGGCACGGCATAGGTTGCGAACATCTTCCTGGTCCTCGGCCACGAGAATGACCTCTCCCTTGCCGGGGGCACCCACGGCCGCTTCCATGGCCAGATCCTGGGGGGGCGCATCCTCGTTCATGGGCTGAGCGTCGGCAGCCGGCAGGTTCACCGTGAAGGTCGCGCCGCGTCCCGGGCGACTTTCCACCTCGATGGAGCCGCCGTGGGATCGAACCACCGCATAGGCCGCGGCCAGTCCCAGGCCTGTTCCCTTGCCCACTTCCTTGGTGGTGAAGAAGGGCTCGAAGATGGTGGCTTGTAGTTCGGCCGGCACCCCGCAGCCTGTGTCCGCCACCGAGAACCCCACGTAGGTGCCGGGATCCAGGTCGGGATGGCGAAGGCTCCGACCCTCGTCCAGTTCGGCGACAAAGGAGGTCAGAGTGACGGCCCCGCCCAAAGGCATGGCGTCGCGGGCGTTGAGGCAGAGATCAAGGAGCACCTGTTCCAGTTGTCCCGCATGGACCGAGACCTGGGGCAAGTTGCCGGTGGGTTTCCAGGTCAGCGTGATATCATCGCCGATCACCCGGCGCAACACCTGCTGCATCTTGTCGAGCAGCGCTTCCAGATCGATGGTCTCCCGGTCGGCCTGGTCCTGGCGACTGATGGTCAGGAGTTGCCCCACCAGATCGATGGCCTGGCGACCGGCCTTCAGGATGCGGCCCATGTCATCATGACCGGCACCGGGTGCCATGTCGCCCCGCAGCAGCTCGCCGTAGCCCATGATCACCTGGAGGAGGTTGTTGAAGTCGTGGGCGATGCCGCCGGCGAGTCGGCCCAGGGACTCCATTTTCTGGGCCTGGAGAACCTGGCGTTCCAGGCGCCGCTCCTGGGTCACGTCCTCCACCAGGGTCAAGACCAGGGAGACGGTCCCGTTGTTATCGCGCAGGGGGAACTTGCTGATGTTGATGACATGGCCCGGGGCCGAGAACTGGCTCACGGTGCCGTCATGGCGAACCATGCGTCCGGTGCGCAGCACTTCCTGGTCGCTGGCGTCATGACCAAAGGCGATTTCGTGGGGGAAGATCTCGAATTCGGTGCGACCCAGAACCTGTTCGGGCATCAACCCGGTCATCTCGACCATGTAGTCGTTCCAGATCGTGTAGCGCAGATCGTTGTGGGGATCCTTGGCCAGGATGCCGCAAGGGATCACGTCGAGCAGTCGAGCCAGGAGTTCCACAGGGAGGGTGGTTGCACCGGATAGGTTTCCCTTGTTGTCGTCGGGGAGCGGCGGTTGTTCTCGATGGGGCATGGGGCCTCCAGGGGGTCAGTCTTTACCCTTCTCGACCACGGGACAACTTCCACACGCTGACGAAACGGCGCAACCGCTTCCACAGTCTGCCTTGGTCTTGTCACGCTTCAGGGACCGCCAGATCTGGATTCCCGCCCAGGCCAGGGCGATGGAAACAATGACTGCCGTGGCAATGATTTCCAGCATTACGTCCCCCATCCGAACATCTGGCCACCTTGGTAGACCAGGAACGTGAGAATCCAGGCCAGCAACGTCAGACCCCAGAACTGGAACAGGGCCCAGCGGATGCTCCCGCTCTCCTGGCGGGTCACCGCCACCGTGGCCATGCACGGCGTGGCGATGAGGCAGAAGAGCATGATGCAGTAACCAACGAGGGGATTGTAGTTCCGGCGAAGCTGGTCACGCAGGGCTTCGGTATTGCCCTCGCTGTCCCCCACGGCGAAGACGATCCCCATCTGCGCAACGAACACTTCCTTGGCAGCGAAGGCCCCGATGAGCGCGGTCCCGATGCGCCAGTCGAAGCCCATGGGTTCGAGGACCGGCTCGAGGAAACGACCCAGACGGCCGGCCACCGAATATGACATGGCCGCCGCGGACTCAGCCTCGGCCACCGATGTCGCGCCCTCGGGAATGGGCGCCTCCCAGTCGGCAGGAGGCTTGGGGTAGCTGGTGAGCAGCCACAGGATGATGGACACGCCCAGGATCACCGTGCCCGCCTTCTTCACGTACAGCCAGGCCCGCATGGACATCTGGGTCAGGAGCGACTGGGCGGTGGGCATGCGATAGGGAGGCAGCTCCATGAGGAACGGCGTGGTCTCGCCCTTGAAGAGTGACCGACGCAGGAGACGCGCCCCCACCAGGGCCAACACGATGCCCGTGACATAGAGCAGCCAGAGGACCGGTCCCTGCCATTGCCGGGGAAAGAATGCGGGAATGATCAGGGCATAGATCGGCAAGCGGGCGCCGCAACTCATGAGCGGCAGGACGAACATGGTGATCAGGCGGTCGCGGCGTGTCTCCAGGGTGCGGGTGGCCATGATGGCCGGCACCGTGCAACCGAAGCCGATGAGCAGCGGAATGAAGCTCTTGCCGTGCAGGCCCACCTTGCTCATGAGGCGGTCCATGACGAAGGCCGCCCGG
>Ga0209692_10002879_pt1 | contig 17633 bp, 11 predicted proteins | sample tdDd472_FD_187129 | JGI IMG/M metagenome (GOLD analysis project Ga0209692, IMG submission 187129) | Marine sediment microbial communities from the Atlantic coast under amendment with organic carbon and nitrate - tdDd47.2 (SPAdes)... | ecosystem: Environmental > Aquatic > Marine > Coastal >...
CTCGAGCAGTTTGAGGGGTGGATCCTCGTCCGCCTCGGCGAAGTACACGAGACTCCGGACCACGTGGCCGACATCACGTTTTGAGAACTTCTGTCGAAAAAGATCGAGATACTCAGACAGTGTTCGTTGGCGGTCCAGGAGTAGCCAGAAGTCGATGAAGTCCTTGCGACTTCCCCGATTGGTGATCGCCGACAACTTCATCGCGGCAATGTCGTCGCGATCTGCAAGTCGAAGTCCGTTTGAATCGGGTTTCAAGGTCGGCTGTAGCAGAGGGTACCGGTATCTGATTAGGCTCACCCGAATACCCGAGATCTCCAGGTCCACGGCGTTTTGACCCAAGACGACATCCGTGATCTTCGCCTGAAGCCGATCTTCGAGATCGACGGCAAGCGTCTCGGCATCGTTCAGTGTCGACGAAAACAGATCAAGATCGACCGATACGCGGTGACCCTCAAGGAGGGCGAGTGCCGTGCCGCCGGCCAGATAAAAGTCAGTTCCCGCAAGGGCCCGCGAGAGGTCCAGATACACCTCGCGCATCCCGGGCGCGGTAGCGCGCCAGTCGAGCTTCATCCGCGCCACTCGGACTGTCGCGTCCGCGATTGGATCACCCACTCCTGGACCAACGCGTCAGGCACCGAACAGGCAAGGCCCCAAAACGCAACCTCTCGCGGCGGCAACACCCGGGCCCCTCGCCTTTCGAGGTATGAGCGAAGACGCTCGGCACCGACCTCGCGAAACAGCCACTGCATCTCTGACCATCCGCCCCGAGCCATCACCCTCTCAATCACCGCATCCGGCAACTCAGTCCAGGAATCGACGCCGTCGAGGTCATACTCCCAGAGAAGCTGTTCGATGTCGCCCGGAACTTTCACGATCTCATTGTAACAATGGGCACCGGTTCCTTCGTCAGGTTCCGCCCGATCAGCAACACCAATCACCGGTTATTCGGCGCACAGAGGCCGATCAGGGCCGGGCCCCTGGCGGGCCCGGCCCCTCGGTTGTCTTGGTGGTTACGGGGCCACGCTGCTCCAGGCTGTCGTGTCACCGCTTTCGAAGCCGTCAGCGAAGAGGAAGAGCCCTTGCTTTTCGTAGGCGCCCATATCCACGACCGGCTCGCCGAAATTCGCGTTCCCCGTGTCGGGCACCTCAACTATGTCAATGAAACGTGGGTTGAAGTCCCGATCTTTCAGAACCTGGCCGTCTGTCATGTGGTCGCCGTCGGCGTCGTGCTCGTCGAGCGGGACCGCCAAACTATCGCCTGCGTCGATGGCCGGCGAGTCGTTGTTGAGTCGGAGGTCGTCAGAGCCGACGAATGATGGGTCGACATCGAAAACACTGCTGCCGGTTCCCCACCCGCCCTGGACGATTCCGTAGTTGACGGTTGGCTCCATGGTGCCGTCGAGGAACGCGATCTGCGCATCGACGGGAGAGGTGTTGCCCCAGAAGATCGAGTTGGAAAAGACGATGGACTGGGAGGAGTTGGTGTGGAGACCACCACCCCCGTCGAGCGCCTCGTTGCCGGACAGGCTCAGGTTGACCATCACCGGCTCATACGGGGGAGAGGCGAAACCGGTGAGCGCGATGCCACCACCTCGCACCCCCGAGTTCCCGGTGAAAACGCAGTTCACCAGATTCTGGGTATGGGGCAGGTCCGCGGCGATGTCAGCGTAGTACCCGCCGCCATCGAAGGTCTGGGCCGTATTGTTGACAAAGCTCGTGTTGTAGGCATTGACGGCGCCGCCGGAAACCGCTGCGACCCCTCCGCCGTAGGTGGAGGCGAAGTTGCCGGAGACGGTGGCGTTGACCAGCGTCACTCCTCCTCCGCTCGCCAGGACCCCAGCCCCGTAGTTGGACGACGGGCCCCCATCGGCACGACCGGCGGTGATGGTGAACCCGTCGAGCACTGCTGTCGGGCTGGCAAAACTCGCCTTGACCACATTGTAGGCATTGTCTGCAGTCGTCCCCGGGTCGCCGATCTCACCACTGAGAATCGTCGGATGGGCGTTCCAGTCGCGCTCGGTCCGCATGGTCTCGGCACCGGTGAACCCACCGTACACCCGGACTCCGGTTCTCACTTGAAAGCCCTCGGTCCTGCTGGTGCCGGGGAAGGGAAGGTAGGTGCCCTCCGCAACCCAGACGTCCACGCCGGGAACCGCCAAGTCCATCCCACTCTGGAGATCGTTGAACGCCAGGGCCCATGAGCTGCCGTCGCCGCCGCCGGCTGCGTCGATGTCGACATAGACGAAGCCGAGATCGATATCGACCCCGGTCACGGTTGACCCACTGCTGACGGTCACGAAGTCCCGATTCCCATCACTGTCGGCGTCGTACCACACCAGAACGTCCTCGGGGCGGGGTTGGCCGAAAACATCGTCCTGGGCCACCAGGGTCGCGATGTAATAGGAGCCATCCGGAACCGGGATCGAGTACGAACCTCCCGGCATGGACACCAAGACCGTCGCGTCGGGCGGCGCCGTCGGATCCAAATGGGCGGCCACCTGGATCTGGGTCCCACTGCCCGGGTCGCCCCAGAAGGTGGCAGTGCCCTCGACGGCGCCCTGAGCAAACACTGCGTCTGAGAACGAAACGACAAAAACGCACCCAACACAGATATACCGAACAACGGACAAACAGCGCATGGTCACCTCTCCAAACCCCTCTGGGCCCTTCATTTCACGGTGGTTGACATCCACAAGGCGTCAACCGGCTTTCATCTCTGGATCCAATCTAGACGTGGAGTGCATGGGGATTCCGGTCATTTCACGCCAAACCCGCCCCAGACCGGAATGGTGCCAAGTTTGCACATTCACACGTTCCGAGCGGAAGAACTACCTCGGCTCCATCCGAACGGGTTCGGAACAGCCGTGGCTGGTCCGGCTAGCCGGAAGCCCTCAGGTGGGTCGTGGTCCGCGCTCTCCGGCCAACTTGCGCACGAGATCGAGCAGCTGATCATGCGACCAACTGTCCTTCTCGATGATCTGTTCGACCCGCCCGCTCAACACCCGCTTGTCCTCGGCGGTCAGGTCCTTTGAGGTCAGGACGATCACGGGAATCTTACGCCAGTCGGGATCCGCGTGCAGTTCGACGAGGAAATCGAACCCGTCCATGACGGGCATCATCAGATCGAGCAGTATCAGAGAGGGACGCACGGAGCCTAACCGGTCGAGGGCCTCGCGGCCGTTGCCCGCCTCGTCGATCTGCCACCCGACCTCACGCAGGGTCTCCGCGACCGAATCGCGGACGACAGGCTCGTCATCGACGAGAAGAGCAATGCTGCCGACATCGGGGGTGAGGTGGCGGGCGACGATGGTCCGGAGCTGCTCGCGGTCGACGGGTTTGACGATATAGTCGGTGGCCCCGAGCGAATAGCCCCGGCTGTGGTCGTCGAGCATGGTCAGCATCACGACCGGGATATCGCGAAGCCCCGGATCGGCCTTGAGCGCGCGCAGCACCGTCCAGCCGTCCATATCGGGCATGATGACATCGAGGGTGATGATGCTCGGTTCGAGCGCATGCGCGAGGCGCAGACCCTCCTCACCGGTGGCCGCGGCCACGACCTCGAAGCCGTCCTGGCGCAGGAGTCGTTCGACGATGTTCCGCGCCTCGGCGTCATCGTCGATCACCAGGATCGTCCTGCCGGAACCGGCGAGCTTCAACTCCTCGAGCTCGGCGTCGGTCTTTGGTTTCGGAGTGGCCTCCTTGGATGCCGTTCCCGGCAGAACGGCCGGCACCTTGATGGTAAAAACCGAGCCCGATCCGAGTTTGCTCTCCACCGTCAGGTCGCCGCCGAGTAGTTGGCTGAATTGTCGCGACAGCGGAAGACCGAGGCCGGTGCCGCCGTACTCGCGGCTGGTCGTGTCATCAGCCTGGCCGAACTCCTCGAAGACCCGGTCGAGCTTGTCCTCTGCGATCCCGATTCCGTTATCCCGCACCGCGAGAATCAGCCACGCCGCCCCGCTCTCGACGCGGCGCTCGGCGGCGAGGGTCACGGTGCCACCCTTGGTGAACTTGGCCGCGTTGGACAGGAGGTTCAAGAGCGCCTGACGGAGCTTGGTCATATCCTGGTGGACGATCCCGAGCGAGTCTCCCAGGGTGACGACGAGTCGATTCTCGTTCTTGCCCACCAGCGGCTCCGCCGTGGCTCTCACCTCGTCGATCAGACCCGCGAGATTGAAATCCTCCGCCAACGCCTCCATCTTTCCCGACTCGACCTTGGCGAGATCGAGCACATCGTTGATCAGGGCGAGCAGGTGCGACCCGGCCTGGTGGATCTTCTCGAGGTCCGCCACCTCCTCATCGCGCCCTGCGTCTTCCGCATCCTCCTTGAGCATTTCGCTGTAGCCAAGGATTGCGTTCATCGGCGTGCGGAGCTCGTGACTCATGTTCGCAAGAAAGGCGCTCTTGGCACGGTTCGCCTGCTCGGCCGCATCCCTGGCCTTGCGGACCTCTTCCGCGGCGTGGCGCTGCTGGTCGGCGAGTTCGCGCACCTGCACCATGCTCCTGCGGAAGACCTGCACCGCATCGGCCATCTCCTTGACCTCGTCCTGACGGTCGGAAACGCTGACATCTGCGTCGAGGTTGCCATCAGCCAACTCCCGCATCCCTAAGGCCATCTTCCGGATCGGCCGGGAAACTCCGAAGCCGATCACCCAGGCGGCCAGTCCCGCAATGAGAATTGACGCCACCGAAATCACGAGGGTGAGCACCACCGCGCGGCCCGTGGCCTCCTCGGCGCGCGGTCCGAGATCGTCCTGCTCGGCCCTGATGGCGAGCTTGAGCTGCTCGATGGTGTCCGCGACCTTCGGCCCGATCTTGTCGAGCTGGTTCCGGATGATGTCGTTGCGGCTCGTGATCACCGAGTGGACGTCCTCGAACGAACGCGCATAGACGCGCTGCTCGTCGCGCACCTCGGTGGCGCGTTCGATCCGCTCGGGATTCTCGAGACGTGCGAAGAGCTCGTCGATGCTCTTCTCCATCTCGATGAACTCGACGAGGACCCGCCGATACGAGGCGTCGTCGTTCTGGATCAGAAAACGGTTGGCGTAGAGGCGTGCGAGCATCAGATTGCGCAGCGTGATTCCCGCCCAGTAGGCCGCCTCCGCATCACCATCGTCGAACGCACTCTTCATGATCGCGGTCAGGTTCCTCTCGATCTGGGGACCTACGACATTCAAACTGTCGTGGACGATCTCGTCGCGACGCGCCTGGAGTTTGGTGACCCGGCCGAACTCCGTAACATAATCGTCGAGTTCGCGATCGACACTGTCGATGATGAGCTGATATCCGGTGTTCGTGGTCAGTTCGCGGGCCTCGGCGATCAGCGAGATGGTCCGCCGCGCCCGTTCCTCGATCTTCTCGATGTTGTCCTCGTTGGCGTTGATGATGAAGTCTTTTGCGTGGAGCCGGGTCATCAGCATATTGGCCTGGACCCGTCCTTCAGCGTTGGTCTGGCGGGCGAGCGCGCGATAGTTCATGAGGTTCTGGGCAGCGCCGATGAGACTGAGCAGGCTGATGGTGGAGATCAGCAGCAGCAGCAGAAGCACGATGGCAAAGCCCGTGAAGACTTTGGTCGAGATCTTGATCCGATTCAACAGACGCATGAGATTCACCTGCAACGATTTCCGAACGCAGATGAGGATAACACCCACAAATAGGGGGTCATAAGGGTGCCAGGGCCCGACAAAATGGTATTTTTCCGTCGCGGGAGGCGAGAAACCAGGCTTGGCTGGTCAGGTCAAACGCAGAGAAGGATGGAAAATGCCAAAAATTTCGGCTCTGGCACCCATCGGCACCCATCCGCAATCGCACACCTAGAACGTGTAACCGACAGCGAGCACGATCGATACGAAAGAGTCGCCACCCACGAAGTCGATGAAACCGCCCGGCAACACCATCAATTGCTGTTTCTTGTTGAGGAATATCGCGTACTCGCCTCCCAGCCGCGCCAGGAATTCGTTTTCGCCCGATTCCTCACCATGTTCGACGCCGGCTCCCATGAACACGTTGAAGCGGTCGGTCACCGAGTACGCCACTACCGGCACGACCGAAAAACCTTCGAAGTCGTCGTAGCCCTTGAGAAAATTGAAATCAACTTGGACGCCGACCTCCCATTTCGGATTGAGGCGGTGCATGTAGTCCACGCCCATGGCTGAAGATCGTTCACTCTCTCCGGAGATGCGAAAAACCGCACTGGGGCCGGTCGAAACCGTGTGACGGTAGTAGCTGCCACTGTCGTCATCGCCGGCATGTGCCCAGGTGCCGTGGGAGGCGGCCAGCGCCAGTAACAGGACTGGAATGGCGAACAGGTTCTTTTTTGGAATATGGGTGTCCATAGATTTGCCTCCACGTTGTCCCAATCGACAATCGCCTTTTTTGACCCGCCGATTCTATTTCTCCGACTCTGGTTGAGAGGTACCAAAATTCGTGGTGCCAGCCTCAACACAGCGGTCCATCGCAGGCGGGGACGCGGGCGCTACAAGGACGGTCGCGATTTTGTAGCGCCCGCGTCCCCGCGGGCGATGGTCCCTTTGCGTCGATTCCCGCTTCAATCCAGAATTCTGCAAGAGCCTCGAATCAGAACACCGCTACCAGTCTGAAACTGAAAGCTGAGGCGAAATTATTGTCGGGATCCAGGGCGGGATTGATGATCGCCATGTAGCTGAAAGTCGTGTCGAGGCTGGGAAAGAATGGGAATCGGTACCAGATCTCCACATTGCTTTCATAGCGGGAGCCCTCGGCGGAAGGGTCCACCCAGTTGAGAGAGATTCCCGTGGCGTCATTGCTGATGGACCCGAAGAAATCCGGATCGTAGTACAGGAAACTGGCCGAGGCCTGGCGATCGAAATAGGCTGAACCATCAAAGGCCTGGCCCCATTTGAAAATGGCGACGAAGTTGCCATCCTTGGAGAGTCCCTGCTCGTGCAGGAGGTAATAGCCCCAGCCCTCCTTACCGGTTGACCCGTTGATCGGGCGCCCGTCCGACGTTCCGTCATTGTGCCAGATGGTGGCCTTCGAGAATCCGGCATTCTTTGATTTGGGCGCGAGCTTGATGCCGAAATCGAGCGCCGTGAAGAAGTCACCCGCACTGATGTCGCCAAAATCATAGCGGTTGCCATTTGCGTCATGGATGGATGCCAGGAGTTTGACTCGATCACTGAAATGCCAGACACCCACGGCTCCCAGAGCTGAGTCGGGGAGACCGATCGCGAAGGCGCCGGTGCAGGCGAACGTCAGGCAGCTGGTGTTCGGGGTGAGATGCCGTGTCGTGCCCAGGATTCCATCAATGGTGACCTTTCCGAGGCGTAAGGCCCATTTCGACCCTGGGCCTCCCATTTGCCAATAGAGATTCCTGATGATCATGGCGGGGGCATACTGATCGAAGGTGTTACCGGTGTTTTGCAGCATGCCCAAACTTGGGGCTCCGAGCCCCATCGGACCCGTGGTTCCCCAGTTCCACCTTGTTTCGAGATGCAGAGTGAGACCTCCCTGGGTCGGCTTTCCGCGGTTGGTCAGGTCCCAGGTTGCGGTGATATCCATATCGGTCGCCGTGCCCCAGTCGTCGGTCCCCGGAAGGGATTCAGACAGCCACTGGAAGAGGTGATGAACCGACGTCCCCAATTTGATATGGGTTTTGTCGTACAACTTCCCATGCCATGTATCGGCCGCGTCATGAACCGGCCTGACGGGAGAAAGCCTGAATAGCGAGTCCCGTTGTTTTCTTCTCCGCTCGATCTCCTGCAGTTGCACCTCGGGATCCTGATCGTTGCCGCCGATGTTCTCGCGAAACTCGGCGTCTTCAATCGGAGCGACTTTGCCTTCCGACTGCTGGGTCGTTGTCGGAGGATCTTCGGTCCCCGTTCCGTTCTCATCGGCTCGCACGTCAATCGTCACGAAACCACTCAGCAAGAAAAGCACTGCGATTGGAACGAGGACTGAAGGCCTCATGTTTTCCTCCAAATACCAGAAGTACGGTCAGCCGACTTCGACTGTGCCGTCGGCTTGGATGGCGATGGGATCGCCGGTTTTTACGCTCTCGAGGAATTCGTCGCCGAGCAGGTCGATCGTGATGACGCGACGGCCGTTCCAGATGTCGTCCATCAACAGTCCCGCCAGGGACACCGAGTCGACGTGCTGTGAGAACAACATCGCCTTGGGCCCCACACCCAGACTCCCCACCCCCATCAACGCGGCCCCGCCGAGAGAGGAGCCGACTGTCGTTGTGAAACAGAGGATCGCACCGCTGAGGTCCTTCTTGTAGAACTCCTTGTTGTTGGGATCGGTGCAGGGAGCGCTGGTGGAATTGCCGCCAAACAGGTTGTCGAGGTAGGACCCGGTCGTGTTGAGAGGCTGCGTTGAAGCCAGCGCCTTGCCTTCGAGGTTGCCGCCAAGCAGCGGGCGTCCTTTGAATGTTTTTTTGGCCATTGGCTATCTCCAAATTCTATGTCTTTGTCTTGTCTTCTGGTCGTGGTGCAGTTGCACCGCCTGTCCGTCCTTACGCGCCCTTCGGAATCTTGCCGGTGCAGATGACCTCGATCAGCGCATCGTCCTTGAGGTAACGGCATGCCGGATAGTAGTTCCGTGTCTTGGGCGAATTCGTGACGGCGTACGTCCTCTCGGAAAAGTCCTTCATGCCCGCGTAACTCACTGTGCACATGTTGGTGAATCTCATTCCGGCCTCCGTCATCTTGCCGACCAGCGCCGGGTGTTTCTCGACAAGATGGTCCCGCACAACGTTCGAGCAGAACATTTTGGTCGGGATGGCGCCCGTTTTCAGGCCTCTCTTTTCGAGGGTCTCCGTCACCTTCGTTCCCCAGTCGTGGATTTCCTTGAAGGTGTTGTGCGGACAGCCGATCAAACAGACCGTCGGATCTTCAGGACGCCCGTCCCATTCAACCGGGAAAGTGCTGAGAACCCGCGCCTGTTCGGCATCGTCGTAGACATACGTCTGGTAGCCCTTTTGGAGCAGCTTGCGCCCCTTCTGCTTGGCGTCCGGAGTGAGATTCTCCACGTGGTAGAGGCCCACCGCGCCGCTGGCCGCGGTGGCACTTCCCATCTTCTTCAGGAGGTGCATGTTGTCGTTGGAGACTTCGGTGCCCAGGTATTTCTCCATGCCGGTGATGAAGGGGACGCCGTCGATCACCTTGAGGCCGATGGCGGTACCGAGCACACCCAAATCCGGCTCTTTCGAGGTCTTCACTTCCACGAGCCAATTGGCCATGCGGCCTTCGTCCGTCATCAGTCCGAACAGCGGCGCCTTGCCGAGAAGTCCACAGAGCAGTTCCATGCCGCCGGCGTTGCGGTTGGTCCGCAGTCCGAGTGCGGAGTTGCCGTAGTTGATCGCGGAAGACTCCGCCCAGGCCACGTAGGTCCCCGGTGGAGGCGCATTGCCGACCTCGGGCACGTAACAGGCACAGCTTCTGTAGTTCAGGTCCGGAGCACCGAGTTGCGCATGAACCCAATCGAGGTCCCGCTGGTACCGGTAACCCTGGTAGATCAACTCCATGTCCGTCGCGTTGTTGTTGACGTTGTACATGTCGTAGCAGCGTGGATTGACGGTGTAGGGAGCGTAGGTCTTCAACCCGGCGTCGGCGCATTCCTGGAACAGATCGATCATCGGCTTCATGTAATCCGTCCCTGTGTAGAGGGAGCAGTGCGGTGCGCCGCCGAGCTCGACCAGCTTGGGGGCTCCGAAGGCATTACCATGGGCGACGACGATCTTCATGACCTTGGCCAGTGCCTCGCCCTTCTTGCCATCCATGATGTCCTGCTCTTCCTTGGTGAGCGGCATCTGGTAGGGCGCTTTCGGATCAGCCTGCTGGGCCTTGCTGCTGCTGTGCTTGAATCCCGGCTGGGTGTTCCCGTCGGCGTCTGTGACGCTCATGTCGGAATACGTGATCTTGCCCGCATAGTCGGGCACCGCCCCACCTTCCGGGGCTCCCGATCCGGCCGGCGACGGCGGTGGCGCCGCGGCCTCGGCCGTTCCACCCTGGGCGATGAGCGCACCGGGTGCCATGGCAGTCATCGGAATCAGTTTGACGAATGTTCTTCGATCCATGCTCGCCTCCTTCTCTATGATTCAGTAGGCCCTGAGTCGCGAAGGTCCGTATTCTCGTTCTGATGACCTTCGGAACTCCAGAAAATGTCTCTCCGATTCAACGTGGTGTGACCCCTTTCTTTCGAAGTCAATTGTCGGTCTCTATTCGGATGAAAACCGGTCATTTCACGCCACCCGGAGTTCTATTTCATCCATCCCCAAGACCGTCGCCGAGTGGGCCAGTGGCACGAAATGACCGGATGTCCTTTGATTCGAACCACTATGATACCAGCTGGGAAGAATTGAGTGCGGAGCCTCGACCCGATGGTAATGATGAGACGATCAAGACTCGTAATCCCACTCCTCGGCGAGGTTTTTAAGATCAGGAACTCAGGGCAACGAGATAACGCACGACAAAGTGCAGACGGGACGATCATTTGTATCGAATCCTACGAGAACGGCTGGACCGACTGAGCCGGGAGGGCTTTCGCGGCATCATCGCGGGCGGCCACAAGGGCATCGAAAAGGAGAGCCTCCGGGTCACTCCCGATGGAAATATTGCTCAGACGGCGCACCCGACCGGGCTGGGCTCGGCACTCACGAACCCCCACATCACAACCGACTACTCGGAGGCGCTGCTCGAGCTGATCACACCGCCGCTGACCGGCGCCACCCAGAGCCGGTCGTTTCTGTCGCGCATCCATCGTTTTGTCCACAGCAAACTCGACAACGAGCTGCTCTGGGCCACCAGCATGCCTTGTCTCATCGAAGGGGAGAGCAGCATTCCCATCGCCAGATACGGCAACTCGAATGTGGGAACGATGAAGCACGTCTACCGGCGCGGCCTCGAGCATCGATACGGCAGGTCCATGCAGGCCATCGCGGGCGTCCACTTCAACTACTCCCTGCCGGAAGGATTCTGGCCGGTGTTCAAGGAGCTGGAGAACGACGATCGGGAATTGCAGATGTTCATATCGAACAACTACTTCCGTCTGATCAGGAATTTCCAACGAATGGGTTGGCTCATCCCCTATCTATTCGGCGCTTCTCCGGCTGTGTGCAGACCCTTCTTCAACAATGGCCCGGGCCGGCTGACCGAGTTCGACCCGTTCACCTTCTACGGGCCCTACGCGACATCGCTGCGCGTGAGCGACATCGGATACACGAACAACGCCCAGAAGGACCTGATCGTCTCCTACAACAACCTGGAGAGCTATGTGCGGGGGCTGACAACCGCGATCGAAACACCGTCTCCCGAGTACGAACGGATCGGCCTCGTGGTCGACGGCGAATATATGCAGCTCAACACCAATGTCCTGCAGATCGAGAACGAGTTCTACAGCTTCGTCCGTCCCAAGCAGATCGCTCGTTCCGGTGAGAAGCCCACGCTTGCGCTGAAGCGCCGGGGTGTCAGATACGTGGAGATCCGCGCACTGGATGTCGATCCGTTCGATCCATCAGGCGTCAACGAGCACCAGATACGATTCATGGAGGCGTTTCTGGTCTTCTGCCTGCTGCAATCGAGCCCGCCGATCAGCCCCGACGAGCAGCATGAGATCAACGACAACCAACAGAAGGTCGCGTGCCACGGCCGCGATCCCGCACTCAGGCTGAGGCGGTCGGGTTCTGAAGTGCCGCTACAAAACTGGGCGCGGGAAATCTGCAACGAGATGCTGCCCATCGCTGAGCTGCTGGACGATGGCGAATCCGAACCCTGCTACACCCGGTCCCTCGAGGCACAGCTGCCGGTTGCCTCGGATCCCGAGCAGACCCCTTCGGCCCGCGTCCTCAGAGAGATGGGAGAGCGGGGCGAATCCTTCTTCCGGTACGCCTTGGGCAAGAGCCTCGAGCATTCGAGCCACTACGCGAACAGGGCCCTGCCACCGGATCAGGCGGCGGTCTTTGAAACAGAGGCCTGGGAATCACTGGCCCGCCAGGAGGAGATCGAAGCGGCCGACGAGCTGAGCTTCGAGGAATTCCTGGCGGGGTACTTCGCCCAGAGCTGAAGCGAGTTCGCGTGATGAGTTTCACAGTCGTCGTGCGATGTCTTTCTACGACCTCGAGTCGAGAACAGGAGATCCGAAGATGAAGCCAGCAAAATCACATCCATCGCCCCGATCAGCGACGTTCGTACTTCTCGGGGCGTTGATCTCCCTGGTCTTGACGAGTCCTGCACACGCGGACGATTGCCATCCCGCGGTCGACCCGTTGAAGTCGCAGTACATCGTCGGCTACGGGAGCCTGATGGAGACGACATCGAAACACGCAACCGAGCCCGATGCCGGGATCAACCTGCCGGTCGTGGTGGAAGGATTTCAACGCGCATGGAACACCCACGGCGTCTACCCCACGACGTACCTCGGCGTCACCCGATCGGAATCTGGGAAGATGGCCACCGCCCTGTACCGCGATTTTCTCGACGACGAGGGCGCTCTGGCATCGGACGGGCGTGAAATCGACTACTGCCGCGCGGCAGTCGATCCATCGAACATCACCATGCTGGACGGCTCGAGTGTGCCGTCGACGAGCGAGATCTGGGTCTATGTGACGAAACCCACGTCCATGGCAGCGCCGGATCCCGAGCACCCGATCGTCCAGTCCTATGTCGACATCTTCATCACGGGATGCCTGCAGCTTCAGGAACGAGTGACCGACCCGAGCGTCGACTTCGTCGAGCTGTGCATCCAGACGACCGACGGCTGGTCGACGCACTGGGTCAATGACCGGATCTATCCGCGCCGGCCGTTCCACTACCAACCCAAGGCATTTCAGATCGACAAATACCTCAACCGGTTGCTCCCCGAGATCGTCAGCGAGATTCGCATCGAATAGCCCAACCCCACCCCTACGGTCGTATCGTGCTGCGATGTCCGTAGGGGCGGGATTTACTCCCGCCCCTCAGAGGCGTTGATGGATCGGTGGGGACCGCAGACCGTGGTCGAGAGTTGCCCGGAAGGCACCGCGGTTCATCGGTGGCCATCGAGGGTACTGAGGGGTGGGGATCAACCCCACCCCTACGGTCGTATCGTGCTGCGATGTCCGTAGGGGCGGGATTTACTCCCGCCCCTCAGAGGCGTTGATGGATCGGTGGGGACTGCGGACCGTGGTCGAGAGTTGCCCGGAAGGCACCGCGGTTCATCGGTGGCCGTCGAGGGTACTGAGGGGTGGGGATCAACCCCACCCCTACGGTCGTATCGTGCTGCGATGTTCGTAGGGGCGGGATTTACTCCCGCCCCTCAGAGGCGTCGGGGTCCCCGCGGGAACTGCCGATCGCAAATATCTCCCCCCACATCACATCCGAAGGATTGATGGCGAAGAATTCCGGGTCGATATTCGGCCATTCGAGTGAACCACACCAGGGATATGTCGCCCAGTCGTTGGTCAATCCGGCTCGGACCGGGTTTTCGAGGAGATACCGAAGCACAGCGGTGATGTCTTCGTTCCTTCGAAGGATGTGGTCGTGGAAACTCCGTTGCCATACCGGTCCCTCCACATATTGGCGGAGAGATTTCGATGATCTTCCTTTCAGCAAGCGCATGAAATCGATGAGTGATCCACCCACGTTGAGCACGAGAAGATGCATGTGGTTCGGCATGACCGAGAAACCAAGGACACGCCATGAATCACCGTGGAGGTTTCGTATTTCATCGAGTAGCAGCCCGGCGCAATCCCGGCTGCTGAAGTGAGGAGTCTTGTTGGGTGTGCAGGCTGTCAGATGACAGATGACCCCGGCTTGGGAGTAGACCCTCGGATCGAGGCGCGGTTGCTTTCGGCGCGGAGGGTGGTTTGGCACGGGCAAAGCGTAACAGGGAAAGGGCTGCTCGGGAGGCGCCGCGGTTCATCGGTGGCCGTCGAGGGTACTAAGGGGTGGGGATCAGCCCCACCCCTACGGTCGTTTCGAGGGCACGCGGGGCCTTGTGATGTTCGTAGTGCGACCAAACTTCCAGGCGGCTACTTTACCCACCCCAAAACGTCACGAATCACCGACCACCGGTGTGATGAGGATTCCGGCTCGCGACCGAGGAACCAGTAGTCAAAGACCCGACTCAATGTCCCGTCGCCTCGCTTCAGCTCGATCCATGTATTGACGAACAGACGCATCCGGTCATCCCCCGGGGCGAGGGGAAAGGCGATGGGCAGGCGGACCACATCCGGCTGCGGCACCACGACCGAAAACTGTGGGTACAGGAGGCTCCACGCCGATCCCGCCTCGGCCGAGTAGACGAGTGCGTCGACCGCAACGTCCGGTTGATCGAAGAAATCTCGCGGCGACTCGAGCACCACCACCTGTGCCGCCGGCAGGTACTCACGGACCCGTGAAACGAGCCCCGGCAGATTCGGCACGCCGACGGTGAGATCGGTCAGTGCCCGGACCGACTGCTGGCTCGAGAACTCGTTGCGACGGTGATCCGGCACCACGAATGCCAGGGTCTCATCCATATAGGGCTGAGAAAACTCCACCTGCGAAGCCCGTTCCGTCGTGACCGCGAATCCCGACATGGCCATATCGATGGCGCCCGTATTCAGCAGTTCGGGCACATCCGCATCCTCAACCGCCACGAGCTCGAGCCCGACGCCGAGATCGTGCGCCAGGGTATGGGCCAGATCGATGTCGTGACCGATCAGCTCACCGGTTGATCCGGGGAACGAGAATGGCAGCATGTCCTCGCGATAGCCGATCCGGATGGCGCCGCGGGCACGGATGCGATCCAGGGTGGAGGAAACGTCCTCGGCCCGCGGCTCGAGGTCATCCTGATCGATTACCGTCACCTCCACGTGGGGACCGGTGAGCTCCAGGCTCGCAAACCTCTGGGCACCGGCATACTCGTGCGGCACCACGTAGGTAAAGAGTGCGTTGACGCCGAGCAGTCCGACGACAGCAAGAACGACCGTCACCACCGCCGTCCGGATCAGACGACGCCGGTCGACGCGCGCCGCACCCGCGACGGCGCAGGCGGCCATGGTGCTCCACACCAGGGTGAAGATCGCCGAAGCCAGCATGCCGAAGCGCCCGGTGAAGACATCGCTGACGACATAGAGCTGGAACAGATCAGCGGGAATGCGCAACAGGTCCAACAGGAACGGAATCGCCACCATGGTGCTGCCGAACAGGGTCAGGACGCCCGAGACCAGGAAACCGGGAATCTGACCGATGGTCACGGCGGAACCCGCGAGCCAACCGGCGAAAAGCACGAAACCAAGAATGAGCAGCGTGCCGGCGCCTGGAAAAACAAAGGCCAGCGGGATCAGGACATCGACCGAGTCAACCGCTTCCTCCGACTCCGGGGCGCACTTGCCGACGAGCCTCTTGCAGTGATCGGCGAGGATCGGCAGCACCACGAAGACGCTTCCCGTGGCGAACGCCGTCACGAAGGCGTCTCTGGCCGGGCCCATGATTTCGCGGTAGGTCAAAGGCGTGACGGCAGCGGTCAGGGCGGGAAGGAACCACAGAGCGATCACCGCCCAGCACACCAGATAGGTGGCGAGATAGAGTTCGAGGGCCTGAAACTGGCCGACGTCCAGGGTGCCGGCGGCGCGGGCGGTGATGGCGAAGACCCCGATCGGCGCAAAGCGGACGATGGCCTTCGCCACCCGCGACAGCGCTTCCGACACAACCTCGAGGGCATCGAGCACCCGCCCCTTGTCAGCGATCCCCATCAGCGCCGCGCCGAGCGCGAGCGAGAACAGGACGATGGCGGGGACCTTGCCGAAGGCGAGGGAGTTGAACGGGTTGGCCGGGATGAAGAGCTCGACAAAGTCGATGGTGGGTGTCGGCTCGACAAGCGAGGTGCTGAAGAACGAGGCCGAATCCCAGTCCGGGTAGGCGAGCGGCATGAGCAGGACGATGGTCAGAGCCGCGACCCAGACGACGGCGATCAGCAGACCCGCGCGACCCAGGAGCCTGCCCGCATCCCGGGAGCCCAACCTGCCGAGACCGAGCATCAACGACACCACGACATAGGGCAGCACCGTCATCTGGAGCAATCGGATGAAGGCGTCTCCAATAACACCCACCGGAGCGATGATCTCGCCAAAGAAAATCCCGCAGCCGACACCCAGGACGAACCCGATCAGTACTCGTGTCGCGAGGCTCATGTTCAAACTCCCGGCCTGAAATTCCTCTCGTCCAAGAGGTCTGGACCTGTGGCCAGATCAGCGCTGACGAAAACCCGGCCAGCGACATTGTCACTGGCCGGGATGAGATCAGTCGAATTTTCCGATTGTCTCGGGCGGTCGCTACTCGCCTGCCGGCCAGCGCAACGGCTTGGCGACGAACGGTGCGACCGGCTCGAGGCGCCTTGTCAGACCGCTCTGGCGCAGCCGCCAGACCATCTGGTCGAAGCGGTCCCCACCAAAGAAGGGCTCGTTCTGGAAGACCATCAGCGGGACGCCGCCATGGCCCGTCATCGCCATGAGATCGGAGTTCTCAAGCCAGCAGGCGTCGACCTCTTCCGGGTTGTCCTGGATGAACTTGATCGCCGTGTCGTAATCAAGCCCATCGATCTCGTTGAAGAGCTCCTTCACGTTCGCCGGCCAGTGCTCGTACTCGCCGCTCCAGATACTGTGTGAAATCTTGGAAACGTAGTGAAGCGACTTCCCCCGCTGCTGGGCATAGCAGCCCAGGCGCGTGATCCATTTGATGTAGGGCTGTTTGTCAGGCTGGTGAACGAACTGATAGGTTCCCTCAAACGGCGGGTACAGGTCCTGCCAGACGGGGTCGGGGACCGCATATCTGAATGGAACCCCCAAATATTTCCCCTGGCGAACGGTGTCATACATCAAGTCGGGCACCTTGTAGGTAATGCCGAACATGCCCCCGGTGGCCTTGCCGCTGCCCCCCTTTGTCGAGCGGACCGCGATCGGCATCACGAAGCGAATGGTGATGTCCACGTTGTAGTTAGAATGCAACCACAGCAGTCGGTTCATCGACAGATAGCTGTAGGGGCTGCGCATCGACCAGTGGACATCGAGCTTGAGCGGGTTTTTGCCGTTGACTAGATCCTGAAGAGCCGGAGGCGGCCCCGGTATCTTCGCCGGATAGAGGGCGTTGGAGTAGTGGGTGGTCAAAAACGCGTCCGGGTTCAGGCCCGGATCATCCGTCTCCGGCAGCGGCGGCAGATCGGGGACCGCCGGATCGTCCGGCCACGTGGCGTCAGGACCCCTCAAGTGCTTTTCGTAATACTCGGCTGTGAGGGGAAACGCATCCTCAGCCTGCACAGCAATCGGCGCGACGAGCACCAGTGCCGCACACAGCGCGAGACCTGCTTTTTTCAGAGTTAATGTTTTGTTCATGACCTCTCCCCTTCCGATCGTGTTCGTGATCACCTTTTTCGTTCTTCTCTCGACTCCACGCTCGAGAACCATCGTGGGAAATGCCGCCGGTCGATTCCGGTCATTTCGCGCCACGAAGCGATTGGATTGAAAGGTTGTCGAATTGCGCCTTATTGTACTCTGGCCTCGATTCCATTGGATCTGGCGCGAAATGACCGGAACTCCCCTTCCCTACAGTATTATCTTCGCAGCGTGGACCCTCGATTGGGAAACAATGATCTGTGTATTCGGGCCGCCAGGCCCCAAATGAATCTTCGTTTGTTTTCGG
>Ga0209692_10002881_pt1 | contig 17612 bp, 15 predicted proteins | sample tdDd472_FD_187129 | JGI IMG/M metagenome (GOLD analysis project Ga0209692, IMG submission 187129) | Marine sediment microbial communities from the Atlantic coast under amendment with organic carbon and nitrate - tdDd47.2 (SPAdes)... | ecosystem: Environmental > Aquatic > Marine > Coastal >...
AACTTTCACCACAGTGATCGGACGCAACAGTGGAAATATCACAAACCTGAAAATCACCAATCGTTCCATAGATTTTTGGGACATGATTATTGATGTCGGTGTCACCGATACCAAGCACCTAAACAACATCATCGCAGCTCTACGTGCTACGCCATGCATTGTTTCTGTTGAGAGGTCTAGGGGAGGGTAGCAGAGTTAGGCAATAATACGTGACACTAAGTATAAGATTATGGTAATATCATGAAAAGTAATATCGGGGTAAACCATGTCCAGAATCACAAAACCACGCACAAACGGAAAACTAAACCAACTTTTCGGCAGTGTTGCAAAGGATAGCACGCAATATCCCGCTCAGGCAGACACGTATGTGCCAGAAATCGACCAATTTGATAAAGCCTTTAAAACTGAAAACGGGGATGTGATTTTCAAAGCTGGTTCAGGTTGGCATTTTCTACCAAAAGGCAGCGACGAGGTTTATAAGCTAAGAGCAAAAGATGATTACCAGAATAACACGCTTTCCATTTTGGATGATTTTGGTACAAAAACTGAAGCAACACTCCAATACGACCCGGAAGCAAAGAATGCATCGATCACTGCCGACGGCGAAACCAAGAAATTGACGTTTCTATCGGAAAGTGAAAAAGAAGAAATTAATAATCTTATCGCCGAGAAAAACATGCCTGCTATCGGTATGCCGTATCAGCGTTATATCTCCCGTGCCTATCAGTTTCCGGACGGAGGTATGCTTATCGTCAGCGAAAATCATAGTGTTAGGAGTAGCTATTCCTCAGAAGGGCTTTATAAAGACTGTGCTCGAATATTTAAGGGGCCTGATCTGGACCATCTTCAAGAACTAGAGATGAAAAGTCTGAGAATACTCAGATCCCACGAAAAATTTACCACAGAAGAGGGAACATTAGATATTCTTAAAACTCCACCGCATGTGGAATGGATCCCTCCCGGAGGGATGTCAATGCAAGAAGCACGACGCCTTTTTAATGAAAACGCGCCGGATACTTCGAAGGAACTGCTAAGATTACAGTTAGCTAAACAACATTTAGAAGATAAGGTTGATTGGATAAAAGAAAACGCCCGTAAAGCTCAAGAAATTAAACCTGAACCCCCTGCGTCAGAAGGGATGTTTTCAGGGCTGAAAAAGCTTTTTAAAATTGGATCTGACACTGACAAAAAGCAGGACATTAAACCTAGTGCTCCTGATCCTGATCCGTTAAGTGAAGTAAATAAAGAGCTTGAGTTAATTGCTCAAGAGCGGCAAGAAATTGAAAATCCGGATATTCGATCTATGATCCCTGAAGAAGGAAGGCCGATTGCGTTAACCACGCTTGATGTAAACGCCATAGCAAAAGAAATCGGATCGTCCAACCCTGATCTTCAGGGCGTACAAACGTGGGAAGAATATTCCCAGAATATTGGCCCAAATTAAGCTTTAGGCTTCAATGGCGCCTGCACCAGCCCTTCAAAAGGGAAGTCCATTTTAGCGCGGCCCTTAAGCTCATAAAGCTCAATCACGCATGCGCTAAGTACTATCTCACCACCGAGCTTTTTAACCAGATCGCCGCTGGCTTTCATGGTTCCACCAGTGGCCATAAGGTCATCAAGTAGGGCAACTTTCATTCCCGGTTTGATCAAATCTTTTTGCATTTCAATTTTATCTGTGCCGTATTCGAGCGCATATTCTTGTGCCACGACGTCGCCAGGCAATTTGCCGGGTTTGCGGATCATTCCAAAAGGAAGGTCTAGTTTTAGAGCAACAGGCATGCCGGTGATAAAGCCGCGTGACTCTGTGCCCAAAATAATCTCCGCGCCGCTTTTTTGAACAAGCTCACAAAGTCGATCCGATATCAGGTTCCAAACATCTGGTTTGGCCAAAGCAGATTGAATGTCGTAAAAATTAATCCCCGGCTTTGGAAAATCCGGGTATACCTTGAAATGTGGTAGCATGTCGTTCATAAAATAGTCCTTAAATAGCGCTTGGAAATACCAGATTTTTCTTCCAACCATTCCCTATCATGTATAGTCTGTAAACCCGAGAACGGCTCTGAAAAAAAGTAAGTGTATAGACAATGTTCAAAAGGCGCAAACCCTTAACGCTCATTCAAATGGTATGTGAAGTTTTCTGGCCCTCGATGGGATGGAAGCGCGCATTAATTTATGCTAAGCACCGACTGTTACGCATAGCAGACACAACCCACAGCATTGCCTTGGGGTTGGCTATTGGTTTGGGCACATCTTTTTCGCCTCTTCTGGGAACACATTTTATTCAAGCAGGAATTCTGGCGCTTGTTATGCGGGGTAATGCTTTTTCCGCCATGATGGGGACTTTCTTTGGCAGCCCGATTACATTTCCTTTTATCTGGTGGGCAAGCCTTTCTCTTGGCCAGTTTTTGTTCGGGGTGTTTGGATTTGAAGTTGCTGCAGAAATACCAGATCAAGTGAGCATGTCTGTTATGTGGAATAATTTTAAGGGGCTGTTTCTGCCATGGATGCTAGGTGGGTATATTTTGATGTTTACAGTTATTCCGCCAGCATACTTTATGTATTTCTATTTAGTCCGCGCTGCTAAAAAAGCCAAAGCCCGCGCTAAAGCTTTGCGTCAGGAAAAGCGCAAGGAAGAACGGTTGAGAGTCACAGAGCAAAAGGTGCTGTAATGATAATTGGTATAGGTAATGATCTGGCAGATATAAGGCGCATCGAGAAGCTTTTGGAGAGTTCCGGTGATCAATTTATCAATCGTTGTTTTACTGAGGAAGAACAGGCCAAAGCCAGAAAGAGCAGTACTCAGAAAGGGCAAAGCAGCACCTACGCAAAACGTTTTGCTGCCAAGGAAGCTTGCGCTAAAGCTTTGGGGCTAGGCTTCGCCGGAGGGGTAGAGATGCGGGATATTGGTGTTCGCACAGATGAAAATGGTCGTCCTTTTATAGAACTTGAAGGCGGGGCGCTAAAGCGGCTAGAAGCTATCACGCCGCAAGGAAGAATAGCGCAGTTGCATTTATCATTAAGTGATGAATACCCATATGCTCAGGCATTCGTAGTAATCGAGACTGTATAACGGGCAATAATAATGCGCTGGGCATTTGGAGCTATATTCTGTTCGTAAACTGTATTCTTCGCTGGTATTGTCCAGTGATTTCCTGTAAACCCGAAGTTATGTCTGATAAAGCGGAAAATATGGTCCACAGCAACGAACAAGGTGATGACGCAGAAGAAAAGCCGGTGTTGCTTGAGAGGCAAGAAATAGGTGAGTTCGCTAAAACTGCCTTGATCGCCGTGTTGATAGCTCTGGTTATTCGTTCGGTTCTTTTTGAGCCCTTTAATATTCCATCAGGGTCTATGAAACCGACCCTTTTGGTTGGCGATTATCTGTTCGTCAATAAACCAGCTTACGGCTATAGCCGTTATTCTTTCCCATTTGCAATCGCTCCAATAGACAAACGGATCTTCGCAGAAGAACCTGCGCGCGGTGATGTCGTTGTGTTTGCTTTGCCAAGTAATGATAGTATTGATTACATCAAGCGCGTTGTCGGTATGCCTGGAGACGAGATTCAGGTTATGCGTGGACGTTTGTTCATCAACGATCAAATAGTTCCCAGAGAGCTGGTCGAGACAAAAGAAGTCACTATGGATAGTGGTGAAAAGCAGATGGTAAATGAGTATATCGAGACTTTGCCCGGAGGTATAAAACACCGCATTTATGAGGAATCTGATAGTGAGCGGTTGGACAACACTCCTTTATTTTCTGTGCCTGAGGGGCATTATTTTGTGATGGGCGATAACCGTGATAACTCTCAGGATAGCAGGGTTGTTGATCATGTCGGCCCGGTTCCTTTCGAGAACATTATCGGGCGCGCTGATTTCTTGTTTTTCTCGACAAATGGCTATGCGCATTTATTTGAAGTGTGGAAATGGCCATGGAGCGTTCGTTTTGACCGCTTGTTTATGGATATAGATCCTAAGCGCCCGGAAAAAGATGCTTAAAAAAAGGGAGGCAATAGCAGAGATAATGAGCTTTGAGCCCAGACCGATAGAAGAATTGCAGGAAAAGATAGGTTACGTCTTTAAAGATCCTGATTTGTTGCGCACAGCACTGACCCATTCAAGCACTGCCGGGCAAGAAAATTATGAGCGCCTCGAATTTTTGGGAGATCGCGTTCTTGGCTTGGTTATCGCAGCTTTGCTTTATAGGAAGTTTCCCGAAGAACAAGAAGGTGACATGGCCAAACGTCTGGCTTCTCTCGTTCAGGGAAAGACCTTGGCTGAACTTTCTGAACGCCTATCTTTGGGCGATTACATTTTCTTTTCTAGCGCAGAGGCCGCGGCTGGTGGTGCAAAAAACGAGCATATACTGGCCGATGTTTTCGAGTCCTTGATTGGTGCATTATACATTGATGGCGGTTATGAATATTGCTCCCGTCTTATTAATACTCATTGGCAGGACATACTTCATACAATGCGTCGTCCACCGCAGCACCCGAAAACCACTGTGCAAGAATGGGCGCAAGGAAAAGGATTGCCGCTTCCTGATTATGAGATTGTTTTACAAAGCGGGCCAGATCATGCTCCGGTTTTTGAGGTTTGTTTAAAAGTTAAAGGACACCCGCCCGTAACGGTTAAAGGGCGCTCACGCGCTATGGCCGAGAAAAAAGCAGCCGCTGAGTTTGTGAAGGGTATTCCCGAAGATGAGCGATAAGAATATGTCCAATGATAAAGATCTATCAAAGAATAAGCAGCGCTGTGGTTTTGTAAGCGTAATTGGCCGTCCTAATGCCGGAAAATCAACGCTGGTTAATACGTTGGTCGGTACTAAAGTTTCTATTGTTTCACGTAAAGTGCAAACAACCCGTAGCCGTATACTGGGCATAACACTTCAAGGAAATTCGCAAATAGTTCTGATCGACACACCGGGTATTTTTAAAGCCAGAAAGACGCTGGAAAAAGCAATGGTCAGCGCGGCGCTGTCTAGCTTTGAAGAGGCAGATTTTATCATCCATATTGTTGATGCGGCGGCCAAGAACCCGTTTGGTAAAAACGAAGCTCTTCGTAAAGCATTAAAGGATAAGGGCACGGATAATGTGATCTTGGTGCTCAACAAAGTTGATAAGGTTAAGAAAACAGCGCTTCTTGCGATTACGCAGGAATTAAACGAAGCCTTCTCTTATAAAGCGACCTTTATGATTAGTGCTTTAGACGGCAGGGGGGTAGAGGATCTTGCAGGGTATCTGGCCGATATTGTACCTGAAGGGGCGTGGATGTATTCCGAGGATCAGATTACCGATATGCCTATGCGTTTGATGGCTGCGGAAATCACACGTGAAAAAATATACGATTTAGTTCATCAGGAAATTCCGTACGCAGTTTTTGTAAAAACAGAAAGCTGGGAGAATTTTGATAATGGCAGCGTCAAAATATCCCAGCTTATATACGTGCAAAGGGAAAGCCAGAAAAAGGTATTGTTGGGAAAAGGCGGCGCGAAAATAAAGGCTATTGGTTGCGCGGCGCGGGAAGAACTGGAAGACATTATAGATGCACGTGTTCACCTTAAAACCTTTGTGCGTGTGCAGGAAAATTGGGCCGAACGTGCAGAGAATTATGAGCTTTTTGGTTTAGATATGCCAACCGAGTGATCTTTTGCATAATTAAGAATAATCATTATATCTCAAATAGTTGGCGGGGCTTACTAGTTTTTGTAAGCAAAGTCAAATACAAACAAGCGCAAAAATGCGTAGTGTGGATAAAGGATTTTTTTTATTTTTATCCCTTGGCCCCAATCCTTCTTCCTGATACATTAGGTCCATACTTAAAAAAGAGAGAAAACGCTTTGCAAATCAACGGCTTATGTTGATTTGGTTTATGCGATTATAAGGCTGGAGGAATTGAATGAGTTGGACTGATGAGCGTGTGTCGTTACTAAAAAAGCTTTGGGGGGAAGGGCATACAGCCGCAGAAATTGCTAAGCAGTTGGGTGGCGTAACGCGTAACGCTGTAATTGGTAAGGCTCACCGTTTGAAGTTGTCTAACCGGGTTTCTCCGATCCAGCAAAATAAAAAACCTGCCAATAAAAATATAGAGCGTAAGCCTGCAAGGAAGTCACCTACTGTGGTTTCTTCATCGAGCCATAACGTAAGTTCTGTATCGTCTGTTGTAGCAAAAGATGAGCAAGCCGCACACAGCAATAAAAGTGGAGAGCTATATAGTCTAATGGACCTTAAGCCTCGTATGTGTCGCTGGCCCTGTGGTGATCCAAAACATGACGATTTTGGATTTTGTGGTGACTCGGCTATGCCCGGCATTCCTTATTGTGAAAAACATGCCAAGATGGCTTACCAAGCTTCTACGCGTAATCGCATCTTTAATGCGGGTAAAGAGGTTAAGGAAATTAAAGCGCAACTTGCTAAGGTAGAAGAGAAGAAAAAAATAGCGTCATAATTTTTCTTTTGTGAATCTTTGGATATAAAAAAGCTGCCTACAGTAAGGCAGCTTTTTGGCATGTATTTTCGTTGTGTATGGGGCTGTTTATTATAGTAACTTCGATTAGAAATAAGACATCACAAGTTTTTCAATGGGTCGTATCTAATGGCATACCTTCTCGCCGTTTTCCCCGCTTTCCTTTGACGTTGGCGTAAAGTTTTTGTTCCTTAGGAGCTTAGCCGACCTTTGTGGCTAACAAAGCCGTTTTCATCAAAGTATACAACGTTCTCAGAACCGTATTTCTTGATAAGACTTGCGTAGGCGACGTAAATATTTTTGTCTTTTCATTTGTGCCCATTGGGTATAGCGTCACGCTCTAAGGATCGTCGTTCTTTTTTTTTTACGAATTTTCATTTTCGATAAAGCAAGGCTCATAGAACTGATAGCAACACCAAAATGTGCCGCTCGTTCTCGTAAAAATAAGTCGGGATGTTCTTCAACGTGACGCCTCAATGCCGCTTTATCAATCTTACGATAACGTGTCTTGGGCGGCGGTTTTGGTGCTATATCATCCAGCTTTAGCCAACGATAAATCGTGTCCCGTGACACTTTGAATATTCGCGAGGCTTCTTTCTTGCTACCTCCGTTTTCTATGAAGGATAAAACAGCAATCCTATGGGTGTGTGATAAGTCATGGCATAGTATATTATAGCCGATTCTTATTCGAAAATACTATATTTACTATGGACAGGTTCCTTCTACACATTGGCATGTTCCGGCTATGGTATCACATGTGCATTCGACTTGATTACATGGACACGCGCCACCACATTGTTTTTCACAATTTTCACCATCGGCCAGACAGCAATATAAATTCCCTAAGTTAGAAAAGCCTTGTAAAAATGATGTCTTTGATATGCCATCATTAGGGTCTACTATATTTTGACATGTTTTGTTAGGAATGTTCCAATCAACACTTCGGCATTTAAGCTCGTTATTTCCGATTGCGTAGGCTACTTCTCCGGGAGGACATGTATTAACTCTAGTATTACCTGCAATATCTTCAATGTCTGCAGCAAGGAATAGGGGGTCTAGGCATTCCCCTAAAGTCGGATCTTTCCCGGGGTCGCAATATGTAGGTGAAATAAGACTGCGTTCTGCGCTAATATCACCCATGATATGTAGCTTGCTATCCGGTTTAGATGTTCCAACACCCACATTACCCAAATTAGTATTGTAAATGTAGGATTCTCCTGGAGGGCTTGCGATAGAACGCTCCCATAGTGCGTCTATTCCTCTTCCTTTGTAATAGAGGTAGTCGTCAAGATAGTTGTTATTATCGCCTAAAGAAAGAAGCCCCTTAACAAAAATTGCGTCGTTATTATCACAATTCTCTGTCTGAACTTTACCCTGACCACCATAAAGTCCAGGAACCGGCGCCATATCAGGGGGGGCGCCAACGACGGAGGGCACAAAGCAATTTTCCATCAGCTTACCGTTTTGTGAATATCCGCCAACATTATCCATACCATGCGAGAAAATAACAAATTGAGCTTCGCTTTCGGGATGCATAAGGCTGTTCATGTTTTCATCACGCATGTTTATGGCACCCAGCAGCGGATTATAGGGTGATGATAGGTTGTTTTGCGGATAAGTTTTAGTTAGTTTTTCTGTTACAGCATAGCTGATTAGTGCGCCATAGCCGTCGGTTTTGTGGAATCCCCGAATGGGTGTGTCACTAGTACCACTGATTAGCTCTTTAAAGGGTATTGCCCCCATTAATACAACATCGTTATGGTCGTTAAGATCAGTGTCGCGACTGCCAATAGTTGTGCACTCAACGCCGCCCCAAGATACACAGTTGTCCTCGTCAAATAATGCAGATGTTGTATCGCGGCATTTTGAAACGCCGTAATCGGCATCTCCTGGACTGGCAGCTGGATTGGCCGGGCAAGGGTAGGCCCCGTTCAAGGCCGCATATTCCTCAAGTGCGTCATAAACCATTTCAAGGTTTTCAATGGTTTTTTCACGCTTAACCGTCATGGTGTATATGCGCGTGAACTGCGTCCCGGCCATCATTGTAGCGCCGGTAAAGAGTAGGGCAATGGCAAGCTCAGGAAGAGTAAATCCCCTTTGCTTTAATTTTTTTTCTCTTATCACAAGCTAATCCTTTACCAGTTTTTATGTCTAGGTTTCCCTGATGAGACTAATTCAAAATTAACCACCTGTTTGCGTAACGCAAGGACAGGCTGTCCATATTTTGTATTTTTCATTAGCAGCGCGTTCGTTACAATATGGTGTTACGGTATCGCTGTTACATGAACAAGGCATGCCGATTTCATGTTCAGTGCCACCATAGCGAACATCTTTAAGTTGAACATCACCAGCGGATTGCCATGAACAGCCGTTACAGTTACTTGCTGCCTCATCTAAATCCCAATCTGCCTGAGGTTCCCACCAACCAGCTGACCCATCATTGGGGTTTATAAGAGTACAATCCCATTTTTTTTCGTATACCATGCCAGTACCTCTTTTATTGTAAACGGAACAATCTATTATTACCTCTTCTGTTTTATTCACATCACAATTACATGTTTTCGGTCCATGAGTAATGGAGGCGCCGTAATAACCTGGGTCAGGAATCGTGTGGCTAAAAGTATCTGTTATAGTCGTGCCAGGACACAACCATGCTTTTGTAACAAGTGACTCAACGGCTTTTTCAGTGTGGGGAACTCCATGAGGATCTGTCCAACTCCAGTCATTGGTAAATCCAGTATTACAATTCGTTCGGTTAGTAATATCGCCGTGCACTTCACAAGCACATTCGTCTGTATTTGAGTTAGTGGGATCTGTTGAACGCACAGAATTACCATCAGCATCACATGTAAGTGCGTATGTTAACAGGACCCTGCCTGTCAGCCCTGTTGTTCCGGCCGCAGGTTTATGTTCATCATAATAATCATCACAAGACACCCATTCTGTGACAGAACCGTCTACACATCCGCAGAACAGGTCAGTGCAGTAGATATTTCTCCAAGCACCGTATGTTTGTGGGCATGGATGTTTATCAATGCAAATCGCTGTTCCAGCATAGCCATTTCCACAACTTACCTCTCTATATCTGTAATCTTCTTTGCATGTACAATCGCCGGGTGTTTCTGCGTATTGCGTGCTGTAATTACTTCCCGGGAAATTATTATAGTAATATCCTCTCTCGATTTTTCTGGAAGGTTCCCAGGTTCCATTTTTACATTGAAAAATATTTTTTACTTGAGTATCGGGATCATCTGAATCCGCGCCACAATCTCCAACAGTGCGTGGTTCATTGTTAATATCTTTAACTAAGTCTTTGACTTCTTGTTTCGTACCCATTGATGAAATTTGACCAGCAAAATAGTCACGATCATAATCAGTGGCCATCTTGCATAGACCTGAATACGCAGACCTGAAGCCGTTATTGCTTGTCCGTGGGATGGTTCCTTTTTTGCCGTGACATGAAAGATTTTCTTCTTCCTCTTCACACCAATATCCCGGCCAGTTGCTACATTTCATTTTTCCGTTGGCATCAATACCAGTTATAAACATGTTCTTCGGGCATACCGAGAAAATTTCATTGGTACATAGGAGCTTGTTGTTAGCGACGCCAGCCATGTAATAGTCATCTCCAGTTGATGGGGTGTAACAACTCATACCTTCGCTGGTCGTTTCTGCTTCCAAGCGGGTGCCATCATCATGAAGATTTCCTGCAATTTGCTCGGGCCCAAAGCAATCGCCAGTGCTTGTACCGCCAAATGTACATATTTGTTCGGATACAAAATTTGTTGTGGCATAGATTGATCCTGTATCTGCAGTAATTGTTCTTACTGTTGCTTGTTTTGATGCGCCTAGGTTATCGCTCATAGATGCGCCAATGGCGATACTATCGGTATTCTTTAAGTGAATAGCATCACCATAATTGGTGGTTGCAGAAACTTGCCATTCAGCAGGATAAACAGAAGTAAAGAATGTGACACGATCATCGAAAACATCTTTATCATAACTACCAGCTATAAAGTCTGAATCAGGATCACAGTTTTCTTGTTCTACCGCAGAGCCATTTCCACAAGCGTTGCCAATTGAACCTCCGCGGCTAACAGCGCCAGCTCCATTCTTTCCGTGAGAAATAACAACAAAATGCGCTTTTCCTGCAGGGAAGATAAGCGATTCTGTTGGATTTTCGCTATCAAGAACACTAATTCCACCACCAGACAGGTCAAAGCTGGTATTATCTGTTAAGTCCTGCGTAACTATATATGAATAGCGGTTTTTATATGAGTCAATACTTTGTACTTCTTGCAGGTTAAGCGTTTTAAACGGCAGCGATCCGATTAACACGTTTTCCGCGGGTACCGGAACATTGTTTACGAATGTGCAAGTACCGTTAGAGCATGCGTTAGGCGCCGGGATTAGAGTTGAATCAATTTCAAATCCGTAATCTGCATCACCAGGTTTCGCGTTCACTGGTGCGGGGCGAGGGTAGCGGCCGTAAACTGCACGGTATCTGCCAATAGCAATTGAAATTTCATCGAGATCGTCTTTAACTTCGTCCCAGTCTTTTTCTACGCGGTGTTGATGGTACATGGTTGCAGCCGGGGTAATGACGATTCCCATAACGATCATAACTGTAGCCATTTCAATAAGGGAAAAACCCCGCTGAACAAGGCCTTTGGCGTACGCCATTGATGAAATAGCTGTTATCAAGCGAGTTAAGGCGCAATGCATTTTAAATCTCCATTTGCATCAATTCCGATGGCAAGCCAATCATTAGGGCAAGGAACAGGGTTAAATTTAGAAGTATCAACTTCCAATATTTCGCCGTCAGTTTCGATAGGAGCACCAGCAGCTGTGGCTCCATTTGTACAGGTTACAGAACTGTCTGCAAGTTTTTTGACGGCACGTACGACTGATGGATCATCGCTAACATATGAGTTGCTTGAGAAGCAGTTCATGCTCTCTACAGCACCTGTTATAATTTCTGGGTCAAAACAGTCCGCATCATTTTCAGCACATACGCTATCTGATTCAAGATGTCCTCCATTCGGAGATGCTGTAACAGCAGCCTGAATATCACCTTTAACCATTAAAGTTGTTCCTATGTACGGGTCATCTGGTGTGGTTGTTCCGATACCAACCTTTGTAGCCTGCGTTAAAACAAAGTCAATATTGGCATATGATGGGTTGTCTTCGTGTTGATACCAAGTGTTAGCCGGCACAAACCTTTGCATATTTGTTATATCATCGAAGAAGGGTTCGGGAGAGGAGCCATCCAAAACCGTTGAGTAAGCCGAGGTTCTTAATTCGCCTGGAGGTGCATAATGAAGAGCAAAAAAGACGTCATCAAAATCACAATTTTCAGTTTCGTATCTTGGATCGATATTGATGTCCATACATGCTGTCAAAGGCTGTCCTTTTTTAGTATAACCGCCAACTCCACTCTCTCCGGTCGAGAAGATAAACATATCATATAGAATGGTTGTGTTAGTCCCATCCTTAATAAATTCGGGAGTGTCGTCCTTGGGAAGGTATTTTATACGTATATTCCCATTGTCGGTTTTATAGGTTGTATTGTCCGTTTGTCTGAAGGTTACTGCATATATGTATTTGTTTTTCCAGGAATCAAAGGAATCTTCATCAGACATTTTTAAACTGGCAAATGGTAGGCCTCCAATTATGATAGCGTCGTTTGTATCTTCGGTTTTGCATATCCCGCCACCAGTGGTGAACCATGTGGGGCCGCCGCATAGTTCAATATTTGCCAATACACAATTACTGGCCACACCATATCCAGCGTCTCCTTCTTGTAACGATAAATCAGCCGGGCAAGGATAGGCGCCGTTGTCACTCGCATAATATTGATTTATGCCATCGATTGCCATTGATAAGGTTCCGTATGTTCCTTGAAAAGCCTCTTTAGTCATGGAAACTTTATATGTACGCATGACAGGCACAACCATAAAGCCAACAACAATAAGACCTACGGCTGTCTCTAATAAAGACAGACCCGCCTGTGCCGAGGGGCGAAAATGCGGCATTTTTAACTTAAAGAAATAAGACATTTTTAGCATTCATAAACTCTAATAACACTTTTAAAACTGGCCAATTTAAATTTTAGCATAAATTTAGTTAAAATTTTATAAAAGTTTTTTCTATCTTTTTATACTAAAAACATAGGGATTAAAAGTATTTGTAGGAATATGAAGAAAAATAGAGTAACTTTATAACGTTTCAAAAGGTAAATGACGCCAGTTTAATGCTTTGGTTAGAAAGCATTAATTATCTGGTATTTATATTAGAGAGCATAAATTATTTGGTATTTATATAAGTAGGGATTTCTAGCGTATAACCTCTATGTCAACAGCTTCGCGTCCCTTATCGACTATCTTTAGGGTGACACGCACACGTTGTCCGGCTTCTAATCCGTCCATTTCCAGCTTATCCAGTAATGTCTTATGAATAAACACATCCTTCATGCCATCATCGGGAATGATAAAACCAAATCCTTTTTCAGGCTTATACCATTTTACCAGACCGCCCATAGTAATGGTTCCGGTTTTTTCGTCCATTTCAGGTACTGTGCTTAGTGCGCCTTTATCAAGCACCTCGATAACTTCTTTGACTTGGCAGCCTTTGTCACCATTCGTTACTTTGCACATAAGAATGGCGCCTTCACCAATTGAATGGAGCCCGGCTTGCTGAAGTGTTGTGATATGTAAAAAAGCATCAAATGAGCCATCTTCGGGCATAAGGAAACCAAATCCTTTTGCGCCATTAAACCATTTTAGATGTAATTTCGCGGTGGAAAGCTCTTCCTGTGGAGGTACAGCTTGGGTATTTTGAATATTATTTTGCAACATGGAACGCCTTTACTTTTTACTCGAACTAAGTGGTCTAAAGAACTGTTACGCAGAGGGAACTCGATTTATACACAAGTGTGGACGGAGTATGGAAAACTCCACTTGCATATTGCCTGATTTTATGAAGAAAATCTAGGGGGTTTTTGTTAACTACATTAATATATTGTTTTAAAAGGAAAAATTGTATGCTGCACGCGTTTGTGCACCATCATACTATTATAACCACAATAATTTTTGGAATAACGCTTATTTGGTTTCTTTACGCAGGGCGCATAAATCAAGCTCATAATTATGCTCCAGATCACGCGTTTGATCCGGGAAATTGAATTCGTTAGCGTCTATATATTGGAAACCATGTTTAAGTATGGCTGCGCGGGAGGGGATGTTGCCTTCCCTGTGGGAAATACGGAGTTTTGTCCATGGTTTATAATTAACAGCAAAATCAAACCGGGCCTTATATAGGTATGAAGAATAACCAAACCCACGATATTCAGGTTCAATGAAGTCCATCGCCATAATGCCGGTTTTCTTGGTAGGATCTTCGCGCCACGTAAAAACAGCAGTAATGCCTATCATTACCGAACCATCATACAAGCCAAAGACGCGTTTGCCTTTATTATCAAGCGTTTCAAGCCATATTTCTTCTGGGTATGCTTTCGCTGTTTCTGGTGTTTCCGAGAACAGATCCGTATGTAGGGTTAGCGCATGAATGCGCATTGCACGAAATTCTTCAAGATCGTTAGCGTTTAAAGCGCGAATAGAAATATCGTGGTCTTTATTCATGGATGACACTCGCAGTTTTCTGAGGGGTCTATATCTCTCCGTAAAGCACATAAATCCATTTGATATAAATGTACATAGTCTGGAATTCCATCGGGCCAAACAACGTTCTCGGATTTCCAATGAGTAAAACCGTGTTTGACTATGGCTGATCGGGAAGCTTCGAGGCCTTCTCTATGTGCAATGATAAGCTTTTTCCATGCCCCATGTTGAACAGCAAAGTTCAGTCGGGCTTCGTAGAGATAGGAAGAGTAGCCCAATCCTCGATATTTCGGCTTTATGAAGTCCTCTCCCATGAGGCCGGTTTCACCACTTGTATCAGTATCCCATGTCGAGAGGCTTGCCATACCGATTATGGTGCTGTCATCAAATAATCCGAAAAAGTTTCTGCCTTTTTCTTCAAGCATTTCTCGCCATTTGTCTTCTGAACGGGATTTAACCGTTTCTACAGGTTCCCCGAATGAATCTGCATGCATCTCTAGCGCTAGAATGCGTATAGTGCGCAGTGCTTCAAGATCATTAACGTCTAAAGCGCGAATGGAAATATCGTGATCATCTGCCATTGCGCCTCCCTCCTTTAAGCTCGCAAAGCGCCATCACATCTGTTGGCCACGGCGTCAATAACGTCATTCATCAGAGCTTCAAGCTGCTCATCGCTTAATGTTGCCTCTTTTGGCTCGATCGTTACGCTTAAGGCAACGGATTTATGTCCATCATCAATACCTTTGCCTTTGTAGATATCAAAAACGCAAGCGTCAGTAATAAGCTTTTTATCGCCTGATTTTGCTGCGCGTACTATGGCCTCGGATGAGACATCATCTTTAACAACAAAAGCAAAGTCGCGGGTAAGCGGTTGGAAGGGCGATAATGCTAAAAGCTGTTTGGAAGTACCTTTTTTACGAGGCTGGGGGATGTTATCCAGAAAAACCTCGAAACCGGCCACTGGTGTTTTAATGCCCATCTCATCTAAAATAGCTGGATGTATTTCACCGAATTGTGCAATGACATTCTTCCCCAAACGTAAAACGCCAGAGCGTCCCGGATGGTAGTAACCAGGTGCATTGTCGGATATCTGGGCTTTTGCTGCCGGAGCGCCGCAAGCTTCTAGTACTGCCAGCGCATCAGCTTTAGCGTCATAAGCATCAACGCTACGTTCTTGAGTATCGTCAGCCCAATGGCGTGGCGTTTTGTTATTGGCGCGCACACCAGCCGCCATATAATCCTGTCCATCAGACTTTGTGCTGCGGAATATCGGGCCGACTTCGCACAAAGCTACATCGTAAAAGCCTTTATCCGCATTTCTTCCAGCAGCTTCAATCAGGTTGGGTAAGATAGAAGGTCGCATTTGATCTAATTCCGAACTGATCGGGTTAGACAAAGTCAGAGCTGGATTGTCGTTTGAGCCAAAAGAGCTTGCTAGCCCTTTATTCATGAACGACCATGTAACGCATTCACTTAAGCCTGCCACTGCCATTGCGGAACGAGCCATGCGAGCACGGCTTAGTTTTAAAGTCTCGGCGGATGCGGTTACGGCTTTTTCCGAGCGTACGGAAACGGGTTCAATTTTATCAAATCCATAGATACGGGCGACTTCTTCGGTGAGGTCGGCTTTGCCCTCTATATCGCCGCGCCATGAAGGCGGGGATACTTTGAGATGCTCATCAGCGACTTTCTCAACGCCAAAGCCTAAGCGCTCTAATATTGATGTTTGCTCGTCATTTGGCACGTCTATGCCGCAAAGCTTTTGCGTATAAGATGGATCAAAGTCAATAACGCGGCTCCATTCGGGAACATCACCAGCTTGTACAATTTCACTAACTTCTGTTTCCTCTGTGCCGCAAAGCTCGAGGATAAGGCGCGTAGCCACTTCCATTCCGGGACGTGTGAATTCAGGATCAACTCCGCGCTCAAAGCGATAACGTGCATCACTGGGGATGCTCATATCCCGACCAGTGCGGGCAATGCGCATCGGTTTAAAGTAAGCGGATTCGACAAATACATTAACGGTATTTTCTTCGCAAGAAGTACTAACGCCGCCAACAATGCCCCCAAGACCGACTAAGCCACTGTCATCGGTAATGCCTACAGCACCTTCGATAGTTTCGTAGCTCTTGTCATTCAACGCATCAATTTTCTCACCGGCTTTAGTTTTGCGTACAACAATGCCGCCTTGCAGCTTATCAGCATCAAAGACGTGAAGTGGGCGAGCATATTCCATTGTCATCAGGTTAGTGATGTCCACCAACGCGGAAATTGGGCGCAAGCCTACGTTTTTTAGCATATTCTGCAACCATGTAGGCGAAGGGCCGTTCTTTATGTTTTTAATCAAACGCCCACAGAACATCTTACAGCCATCTGTATCTTCGATATTAACGCTAATAGGGCTGGGGAATGTGCTTTTAACCGGGCTATCATCAATCTCTTTAAGTGTACCCAAACCGGCAGCGGCCAAATCTCTGGCAATACCGCGCACGCCTGCACAATCAGCGCGGTTAGGCGTAAGGCCGATATCAATTACTTTTTCATCAAGGCCGAAAATTTCCGCTATTGGTGTGCCGATCTCGTGCTTTTCATCCACCTCGATAATGCCGTCATGCTCATCTGATAAGCACATTTCACGCTCGGAAACCAGCATCCCGTTTGATTCCACACCGCGGATTTTGGTTTTCTTCAAAGTGAAATCAAGCCCCGGAATATAAGACCCGTTTGGTGCAAAAATCCCTTTCATCCCCGTGCGCGCGTTGGGTGCTCCACATACTACTTGCACGAGCGCACCGTCTTCCGTCTTCACATGGCAAACATGAAGGTGATCTGAATCCGGGTGATCTTCGGCTTTTTCTACATAAGCCACTTTAAAAGGCGCAAAAGCAGCCGCTTTATCTTCAAATTCTTCCAGCTCTAAACCAATATTGGTGAGCGTATCGCATATTTCTTTATCGCTTGCGGTTGTGTCGAGGTGCTTTTTGAGCCAGTTAATTGTGAATTTCATGAGTCTTTTGTGCTTCTTTTTATATCAAAATTTTTAAAGAGACATCTAAGACCAAAACACAACCTTTTCCAAGGGTTTTCTTGATGATCCATATAAAAACCATAAAACTGGAAGAAAACAGATGCTAAATTATGTGAAAAGTTTGCGGTGAAAGATCAAGGCATGGTAAGATATTGATGAAATAATAAGTAAAATAAGAGTGTCGGATAGCTCTTTAAGGTGAATAAGCGATGGCGATAGATAATACCACAAGTACTACGGAGAAAACCGCAGATGAAATCTTAGGTAAAACTGAACCTGAGACCGCTACCGTAGCCGTAGACGCTGCCGCAGATCAAGAAGCTGCCGCAGGAAAAACTGAGGTTGCTGCTGCACCGGCTGCAGAAGTTGTAGAACCAAAAGAATCTTCTGAGGGGGTGCTCGCAATTTTGCGAGGGGATGGTTATTCCAGTCTTCCCGGTATGGGAGATATGGCCGGGAAGTTTGATCCTAAACAAATAATGATGGCTGTTAAAGATCTTTTG
>Ga0209692_10002884_pt1 | contig 17582 bp, 17 predicted proteins | sample tdDd472_FD_187129 | JGI IMG/M metagenome (GOLD analysis project Ga0209692, IMG submission 187129) | Marine sediment microbial communities from the Atlantic coast under amendment with organic carbon and nitrate - tdDd47.2 (SPAdes)... | ecosystem: Environmental > Aquatic > Marine > Coastal >...
ACGGCCAGGCCAGAGCACATGTCTACCTCGTCGGTCCTAACCATTTGAAGCAGTTCTTCCAGAGTTCGGCTGTAAACAGGCTCAAACGTCACATTGAGCTTGCGTTCAACGCGGTTAAGAATTTCCACCGAAATACCCTGGTAATTCCCCTTCGCATCACGAAAACCAACTGGTGGCCAACTCGAATGAAAACCGACCCTGATCACCGGATGTTCATCCAGCCACTGAAATTCTTCTTCGGAAAGATTAAGGCCAGACCCAGGGCCTTCGATTTGAGACCATTTTGCGATGATTGCATTTAACTCAAGTTCACAGCGTTGAATGCCTTTGTTAAGGATGGGAACCAACTCCGCCCGATCGGGACGAATGCCCATAACGACTTCTAACTTTTGATCCCATAAGATATGGGCAGGGACCATTCCAGCAAACTGATATTTGGAAACCAGATAGTTCTGGATCGTAAAGCCCAACATGGCATCAGCCTGCCCTTGGTAGACAGCAGCCATCGCCTCTCTACCGCTAGGATATTCAAGGACTTCTATATCACCTTGATAGGGCCTTAAGAGTTCCTTATAAAAGCGAATCCCCTTAATGACCGATACGGTTTTTCCTTTGAGATCCTCAAGAGAATTGACGCTAAAAGGCGCAGTGCCGTGCATGAATACAGCAGGAAAACCAAAAAAGAATGGCTTAGTCGTCAGCAGACCACTCGACTTGGCAGACTCATAGCCCATTGCCATGACCCCATCAATTTTACCTTGATTCAATTCTTCCAAAACTGTATCAACTGGAGAGGCCTTTAATCCAATGCGGGCTCCGAGTGCCCGATTGAGTTCACTTAGATAATCTGGAAGCAAACCAGAATAGTGTCCATCCTGGCCTTGGATTAAAATGGGTTCAATTCCTGTGGAGAAGCCCAACATCAGATCGGGGTGCGCCTGTAACCATGACCTTTCTTGGTCTGAAACTATCTTGGACCGCTCATCTCCTCTCTGGTATATAAAACCTTTCGGAACTTGCCCCTTTTCCGACAGGCCTAACCTGCCATAGAGTTCGGCAATCTTGTTATAACGTCCGGGGTTGACTTCTCCGAGCCGAATCAGGTCGGGGAGGATCATCAACTCCGTCATGCGGGCCTCGAACTCAAGTTGATCACGAGTTCGGTTGGAGGCATACTTTTCCAATATAAGATCAATAATTTCCGATTTATGGGTTAATGCATACTCCCATCCTTTTAGGGTGGCCCGAATCATCCGGTCAACTCGATCGGGATGGTTTTCTAGTTCTGATTCCGTGGTAAATAAATTATCGCCATAATAGTCAATTCCATAGTTCTGCGGGTTAATGACATTGACTTCAATCCCTTTCTTTTTGAGGATATAGGGTTGGTCAATCAGGTAGGCCGAAATAACGTCGACCTCGCCGGAAATTAAGTCCTCGAGTTGCATGGAATGTGGTACATAATCGATTTTGGAAATATCCTCCAGAGTGTCCAAAAGCATGCCCATCAGTGCGGCATTAGAGCCTTCCTTTTGGAACATAACCTTTTTACCAACCATCTGATAGGGACTTATGATCCCACTCTCCCTCTTCGCAATAAATATGAGGGGTGAATGTTGAAACACCTGTGCAAGCAACACCACCGGGGCGCCCTGAGCACGGTTTAACAGCAACCCGGCATCTGAAATACCATAAGTCGCACGGCCACTTAACACCTCTTCAACCACATTGATGCCCGGTTTCAGCGTGATGAAATCAACCTCTAGACCCTCTTCAGCATAGAATCCCTTTTCTTTCGCTGCGTAATAACCTGCAAATTGGAACTGGTGTCGCCACTTGAACTGAAGTGCGATTTTTTCTGGCTCACTTGATTCGGCCGCGGCACACAGAAGCCAGATGAAAAATAAGTATCTAAATGGTTTAAGGAATCCCCTATCTAGAAAGCCAAACCCAAAAATGGTCATGGAAAAACCTCGCCGCGGGTATGTTTTAAATGTGAATTGTAAGTTCCTAGGTCCAGGAAACGGGGTTGATTGGCATCCATTGTAGGACCGCAGTCTACCACACGCAACCTCAATTAAGGATTGATTCATGGCTGACTAAGGGATCTTGAGTCCAAAGCGAAGGGTCATCCTGGAACCGATGTGTGAACCGTTCGAAAATAACTGCTCGTCCAAATATTAGGCCTACACCCTTAGATACTTGCTTTGTCAAACGTCTTGGCCAGTCTCCTTCTAAGTCCTTTCCTCGTATGTTTGCAGGCGCAACATTTGATCTTAAGGATCCCAGTTTGAAAAAAATTAAATTTTCACATAGGAAAATTAAAGATTTATTTTCTGGCTTCCGATGCGATACTTAGAATGATCGACCCAATATTCGTATCTTGGCGATCCCAAATTGCTTGAAGGAGAATTCTATGAAGATGTACACATCCTTACTATTAATATTGTTGGGCACATTGGCCATGGCCCAACAGCGCATCATTCCCCACCTGACGAGCCCAACTGGTGGATTTACAACTCAGGTTATTTTGAACAACGGCAACAGTTTCAACGGGAACTATGAGTTTACTGCCTATGATTCGAGCGGGGCCAACATGGGAACCGTCAACGGTGAGGTGTCACCGGGAACGACCGTTTTTTCTTCGGTAGAAGATCTCTTTTCCATGCAGGGGTTGTCCCACTTTACGATTAAGTCCACCTCAGCTATCCAGGTCACCGTTATTTATCTTAAGACGGGCGAGGATACAGTTCCAGCCCATGTGGGTGAAACCAGTACCCAAAGCTCGACGTGGCGAATTTATCCTGCCAACACACCTTCTGCGTGGGATGGCATTGCCGTAGTCAATATGGGGTCCAGCCCCGCCGCGGTAACCGTCAGCCAAAAAAGTGCCGATGGAACCACACTTAGCTCCACCAGCCCGGATTCGTTGGCTGCCATTCCCTCAATGGGAAAAGGGTTGTATGTCATCAGCAATGATTTCAGTTCCGTAGCGGATTCCTATTACGAAATCGATGCCTCTCAATCGACTGCGATTGTCTCCCTGCGCGGCGATGCCGGAGGAGAAGGCCTCTTCCTCTGGGACAATACACCTGTCCCGGTTGGCAGTGACGGCAATGTTTCGCTGACAGGTAACATAACAAGCGTCGATGTCTCAGGTGAGACCAATTTCACCGTCAATTTTACCCTGGCCAACGATGGAACGCCCCTGGTGGGGATGCCCGCATCTGCCATACGATTCACCGTTGCGACCCTGGTCGAAGGATCGGGTGGCAACCCCAATTCCTGGCAGAGTTATATCAACACCATTCAGGATGTCGCCAATCCTCCAGGAAGCTGGCCCGCGCCGGTCGGTAACCCCGGAACTGGATCCAGTGTCCAGGCCACCTCTGAAACGGCCACCGCAGGGACCTTCATGGACCACGGCGATGGGTCCTATTCGTATACTTTCGCGGTAGACTTCGATGAAGTCACGGACCCGGTTGCCGTCATGTACGATCCTACGGCTACCCACCGGGTCTGCATGCAGTTCAGCGGCAACGTCACTAATCCATACCTGGACTTCGTTCCTTCTGGTGATCCCATGCGCCTTACACGAAACGTAGTCAAACTGGACACCTGTAACGCCTGTCACCAGAAACTTGAGTTTCACGGTGGTAACCGCAATGAAATGACCTATTGTGTCACCTGCCACAATCCCGGAACCAGTGATCCTCACAGCGAAGAACTGCTGGACATGGGCCACATGGTGCACAAAATTCACCGCGGTGCAAATCTGCCAAGTGTTCAGGCAGGTGGCGAATATGCCATTTGGGGCTACCGCAACAGTAAGCACGACTATTCCCACGTGGTCTTTCCCCTGCCCATCAGCAATTGCACCAACTGCCACTCCGGCTCTGCAAGCGCGACAAACCAGACCTCTGACGGCGATAACTGGAAGAACTTCCCAACCGCCCAAGCCTGTGCGTCGTGCCACGATCATGTGGATTTTGCAGCGGGAATCAACCACATGGCGCAGCCCGATAACTCGGCATGCTCGACCTGCCACAGCCCCAGCAATATCGCCTCAACCCACAGCTTCGGCGATTAAATCAATCTACCCAAATTCAAAGAGGGAGTGCCGCGGCTCTCCCTTTTTTTGGTTACAGCGTAGAATAATCGGAGGTTCGATGACAAAACAGTAGGATAGAGGATCGGAATATCCAGCCTTCGGACTCTCCATAAACCATTTGGGCCTATATCGAATGCGACCGAATCGACATAATTTGAAATCAGCCCACATGGTGGGTGATTCACTCATGTCCCTCTTCTCATGCCCGCCCCATTCATTTGTAATGTTCGGGTTGGGATCAAGGGCGTGACATTTTAAATGAACAATTGTGACAATTTAAATGAATAGTCACACTCAAAACGCTTTTTTTTACCAAAAAAGTGTAACACACAGCTTGTAATGTTGCACTTTGTAACATTACTCGCCATCGGTTGCATTTGGGCTAAAAAACCTCGACCAGGTGTGTCCGAGAAAACGGTCAAATCCGGAGTTTCTGGGAAAAAGGTTTCCGGTACCGTTTTTTGAGACAACCCGCCTTTGAACGGCCTGAGCCAGCTTAAAAGGTGCCGAAAAAGGCTGGAGTATCTGGGAAAACCGCACCGCACCTTGGGTAAAATCAGGCAATTGAGCTAAAATAAGGCCATGAGCTTGGAAACAAGTTCAAATAACGTTGGTTCAGTAGATCAGTTGTGCGTTGCAATAATTTCCAAATCCAAAACGGGATTTACTTTTTAACCGATGATGTAGAGCTTGATATCCACAACTGCTACGATTTCAAGAAATTCGAATACAATATTGAGCATCGAACGGTAACTCTGCAATGGTCGTCGAATAAGTACGCCAAAGCCAATGACCCAGAGGAATTGTTATTGACCATGACAGGGATTTCTGTTTTCGAAGTGCATCCTCGAAACTCATCAATTCCATTTACAGAAGACGATTGCCTAAATTCTTTTGGATATGATAGCGATGAAGATTGGGCAGATGGTCAGTTTTGGATTGATAAAGCTCCTGAGCCTGATTGGTATTGGTCATTTTTGTTTCAATCGGAGATGGAAATACTGGTTAAGGGTGATTATGCCTCACTAAAAATTAAATGAATTTTCCTCCTGCAAAGTACTTATAACCTGATTCGATAGCTACAGGAAATATGCTCGAGTCACGCTGATCCTTTTTGGGAAAACCGTTGTGATCGAGATAGAATAGGTCCACGGTCCAGTTATGGACTGAACAACGTTGGATTTATTAGATACCAGGGCCTTTCAAAGGATCATTCATTTGTCCAAAGAGCAATTTAAGAAACCTTTGAAATTTGAATTCGGCAAACAGAACGGTCATTTTCTTCTTTGTGAGGATCATGATCATTTTGATTACATAGAAGACGTATTATGTGAACATTTCGATGTTGAATACGAATTCTGTGTCCGTCCAGATCTAGGGCCCAACAAAATGTTCTTTGGTAACCAAGCAAATGCGAAACGAATCCAAGAAGCTTTAGAGGCAATCAACCTTCACCACCAAACGGAACCAGAATTATTCAATACAATTCCATATTGATTCGGCCATGAATAAAATTAGATTTGAATTTGAAACTGATCCAAAAAGCTTTTCTTATTGCTTGGATATTGTCCAAAGGATGATTGTTTTGTTTAATATTTCTGAAAATGAAGCTTTGTTACGCATTAACCGACGTTGGATTGGACTCGCTCTAAAAGGTGAGGATGACTTAATCTACCATGAGGATGAGGATTATTGGGCAAATACCATTTATTTTGGGAAAGACTCAGATTGGTGGAAAAATCCGCCTAATTTAAACCCCTTGCCTCTTGATTAGAAAACTCAAATTCTCAACATTCCCAAGTTTTTAAGACAATTTTGCTCTTAGTTTTCCTATAGTCAGAAGGAGGCTTTACTTGATTCGAGTATTCCCAAAAATCATCAAAATTGGCAGTTTTTCTTAAGAACCTCCGTTAAGTGACACACGCCGAAAATGGGTCCTTTTTTGGCACTGGACCATTTTGGAACCATTACGGCAAATTGGTGGCTCCAAGAAGAGGTGGCGAACTGGATTATGTTCCAAGTGAATGGTAGATTCCCAATAATGGTTCCTTGTGCTTTGATTTGCCAATCCCTTTTTCTAGTTGAGCTCTAAACCTCGGTCCCATGGATCGGGCGGCCTCCAAGGCATTGATGAGATCTCCTTCTTGGTGTTTTAGCAAAAAATCAATTAAATAATGAGCCTGGTCAAGGTCTTTTCGCTTTTTAATAGCTTCTGATGTTTTGCGTCTTTCCATAACGACCAGTTTATGAATGGCAAAACGCGCAGGATTTGGAAGATTGACCAATATTCCTGCTCCATATAGCATGACTGCTTGCATGGGTGACTCAATTAGGTAGTCAAGAAACCGCACGGGTTGGGCATGGGTATTAAGGTTCTTTATGAAAACATCATCCTCTCGATTTCCGGTTTTTGGCGTGAGTACATCGATTGAGATTGTAGCGTTTCGAAGTGTGAAAGTCGGGGAAGCCTTACCTGTAAAAAAACAAGGCTTTGGAATGAATCCGAGTTGGTTTAATGTGTCGTCTAATCGACAATTGATTCCAACATCAATCTTATCTTTTGCTAAATCAATATCCTGAGTCATGGTCGCTGCTGGGGGCCAAATGACTCCTAAAACGTTTTGAAAAGCGGCAAAAGCATGGGAGCCAACTAACACGGCACCAAGACGAAACACATTTGTTTGTTCAAGTACCTCTATAATTCTTCCTACATTTATGTCCACCATTGGAGCCTTAGCCGCTCTAAGCATGGCAACCAGTTTCTTACGTTCCTCCAAAGTTGCCTCGTCTTCTTTCCATCTTGACTGAAGTGCTTCAATTTGATTTCGGTTTTCCTCAATGTCTGGGCCAATATACTGATGGTAGCGTTTTGCACCAATCGCAAGTTGAAGGTGCCAATAGTCTCTACTGCCACTCTTTTTTTTAATAAAGGAAAACCCTTTTGGGGAAATGGATGGGATCGCCACCATTCGGGAAAGCTCTGCGTATAAAAGATTAACGGCTGGATTTTGTTCCAAAGAATCCTCCTTGGTATCATTTTAGATTAATAATGATACCATAATTTAGTAGCAGTATGATCACAAAATGATACCAAACTCAACCATTGCTCAATTGCTTGTAAGAAAAGGAAAGAAATGAAAGAGGATGTAAGAAAAAAAGAAATGAAAGAGGACATCCAAGAAAATGAAAGAAAAGTGAAAGAAAAGGACATCCATCGAAATAATCTAATCAGTTAAAACTCGTCTCGCTTCATTTTCTGCTTTTTGTTCGAGGAAAATCCGATTTCTTTTTAGAATCTCATGCCATGATGAGCGTTCCCATGTCTCCTACTACAGGCTTTTGGGGACATCCACAGATTCTATTCGCACCTCTCCCTTTGATGTTCGAAACAACTTGTTTTTCAAGATTTTTGGGATTGCTTAACCAAACGACGTCTTGGCTGCTCAAGTTCCCTTAAAGCAGCATCTTTCTCTTTCTTTTATTGCCTTTATCATCGTCTTAAAACGGTCCTCCACTCGGTGAGACCTTTGGATTACGGTGACTTGTCACCGTTTTTGACAGGATTGACGGACAAGAGCGGGGCCCGGGCCCCGCACTCCAAACAAGGCTTCGCCTTGAGGGAGGCGACCACATTCCGATTGCGATTAAAATAGCGGCCAACAAATGACGACAAAGGGTTTATGAGCTTGTACTCTTGGCCCTGCCGGTCCATTTTATGATGACCCAATAGGCCCAGCGGACCAGCATAGATTAGCCCCGCTTCATTTTCGATCTCAAATTGCTTTGCCGTGCCGAAACATTGCCTATTCGCTTGCGTACAAAAACAGGTACAGGTACAATGTTAAGTACAATGCGAATGAGGTGTACATGGACACGTTGAGCTACTCTTCATTTAGACGCAATTTAGCCCATATCCTTGATAAAGTGAATGAAGACCACACGCCCGTTTTGATTACAAGGCAGAATGGCAAACCGGCTGTCGTTATCTCTCTGGATGATTTTCATGCCTATGAAGAGACCGCCTATTTAATGGCTAGTCCCAAAAATGCACAGCGAATGAACCAAGCCATAGCTGAAGTCGAAGCGCGGGAAACCGTCCAACGAGGACTCATTGAAGAATGATCGTTTCATGGGCAAAGACTGCCTGGGAAGACTATCTATATTGGCAAAAAACCGAAAAAAAGATCCTTAAACGAATAAACTCTTTAATCCAAGACATTGAAAGGCAGCCATTCGAAGGGCTTGGAAACCCTGAGCCATTAAAACACAATTGGTCTGGATATTGGTCCAGACGAATTGATCGTGAGCTTCGCCTGGTGTACAAATTCGACGAGGGCGCCATAACAATTATTCAATGTCGTTACCATTATTGAGAAAACAAATGTCATCGCCCCGCTGGCAAACGAAGACCCGGTTCCCTATCTCCCCCTAGCACCTTCAGGGTCAACATGTCTATCTTCCAGGATAGAGTCTTACCTTTCTTGTGACATGCTAATGTCTAGCATCTACACTTCATTCGGCTTCCCGTCATCTACTCTTGGCACCTTATTTGGGGAATGTACCCAGATCAAGGTAAAATAGAGACAATGTCCTTTTGATGGACTGAATGACATTGGATTTTTTCCAATGAATATCAGGATTAAATATTTGGAACGGGAGTGTATTTTAAAATTCTCTTTTTTTATCTTTCTTGGATATTCTTGTGTCTCAAGTGGGCAATTGATTAAAAGCAAGCCATACAATCCCAAGGACTACACAGTAAAGCACTTCAAAACCGAAACCAAAACAATTCAATTTGATCAACTGACAGTCGAGTTGATTCAAGTTCATATTGAGGATTCTTCCCATCGGGATTATCCATTTTTCAGCTGCTGGATACATGTGTCAAAAGAGGAAAGCCTGGTTTCATCGATAAGTTTTTACGACATTTGGGGACTTGGAGGAACTGCAGGACTCTTTTTTCCAGTGAAGCAGCACGTGACTGATGCCCTCATTATTTGTAAGCAGGGTGATTACGATGGAAGAACTGTTGTTGTAAAAAAGGATGGGACAGTAGGATATTTCCCTGGAGGTGAAGCTTGGGTCACCGAAAATCAAAAATTTCTCCTCTCAATTCACGTTGCTGATGGTGGATATGGCATCTATTGTGTGGAATTAAGCTCTCTAGAACTTATCCAAAAGGATCTATATGAAACCGTAGAATTTGTTTCATTACGGCAAGAGCCGGGATCAAGAAAAATTCACATCTTAGGATATTTATATGCCTTAAGGGAACCTGCTGCAATCACTCTTGTGTTTGATCCGGAGACTGGGAAGTCATCCAAAATTCTTGGTGATTTTTCGGAATTCGAACAAAAGTACCCTGAACTTGAGCCGCTAAAACAAGTGGATGTATTTGAAACGAAGTAGATTGGAGTATGAGATATTCCTCCCTGTAGAACTCTAATTGGCCAAACTCTCAAGTTTCAGTTTCATACGTTTACCAAGAAAAACTTGGGCGGTAAACTCGCAAGAGGTTTTGAGTTCAATTTTCAGACGATTTGAGACAAAATGGGCTCAACATTCCCAAGAACGTCCGTTATGTGATTCACCCTGAGATCCGGTCGTTTCTTGGAAACAAGTTGCATGAGACGGAATAGACGAACCCTAACTGAAAGGTGACAGGACATGTCCTTTTTAATATGTGGATTAGTGATGTTCGGTGAATTTGATTTATTTCTCCAACTTGATGGGAAGCCCATTTCTGAGGCCTCTTCAGTGTTGGTGAACAACGGGTTCAGCGAAAATTGGTTTGATCCTTATCTCGAAGAATTAGAATCGATCCTCCTAACTATCAAGATATACGGAGACGATCAAGATGAATCCATTTTGACTATTTTGCCACAAACGAATGACGCCATTTTTATTGGATTTAAAAGTCCAACAGATGGATATAGTTTCTTCAGAATTCTTAATTCAAGGTCAGGAGAGCCCATTCATTGTAAATTGACAGATTTGTGTAGTTCAAAGTTCTTCACCGTGGACATTTTAGGGACAGTCGGGACTGGATTAAGAATTGTAGATAGGTGGTTTTGGTACCTAGAAGATACGAAATGGAAAGTAATGTTTAATTTACCGTGTTCATGTTTTTTAAACATAACCGAAAGGAAACCAAGCATTGAGTTAGACCTTCGCGATGTTTCTTGTCAAATGGATACAAGGGGGATGTCCTTCAAATTTAAGTATGAATATGTCTTTCACCCAGTTCGTGGAAAAAGAAACACATACGAATTGGTTTCCAACTGGATTCAAAACAGAGGCCTTGACAACGATAGCATAGAATCATTACAGGGGTTGAGCTTTGACCTTGTTGGAGAATTGGACAATAAATCGAAAGTTGAAGCAGAGCAAGCCCTCGAAACGGCATTTGGTATTTCATTTAACAAATGAATTATGATGCGAAAAAAAGATAGCGTCAGGACAGGCAACTCTAAGTTTCTGAGAATGTTGACGGTCCTACTTCGTTATATCCATCTGTCCTACTGTGCTCAATCCAGGCACCCTTCCCCATTTTTTTTTTAAAAACTGTGCACATACCCTTGACAACTGTGCATGTGTGAATATACTGTGTATATACATGTGCACACTAGAGGTGGTAATGGAATCACAATTTGTCATATCCCAAAGCGATGGAAGACCCATGTATCTTCAAATCATGGAACAGATTAAACGCAAGATTGCGGTGGGTGACTGGCCTGCGGGATATAAACTGCCTTCGATTCGAGAATTCGCCGTAGCCCTCAAAGTGAGTGTAATTACGGTTAAACGGGCATACCAGGATTTGGAAACGGAAGGCGTCATCATGACCCAACACGGCAAGGGATCCTACGTTGCCGAACGCGAAAATATAGGACGTAAGATGAAACAGGAAGAGTTAGATCGCTACTTAATCAAGGTTCTCAACACAGCCACATTATTGGGCATGGATGTCAAAGATATCACATCACGGCTCCACGAGCTCAAGCACGCTCAAGAGGGTTCAGAAGGAGGAATCCATGACAACTGATTTGGCCTTGGATATGCAGAATGTATGTAAAACATACCCTCAGTTTGATTTATCAAACATCAGTCTTCAATTGGAAAAGGGCAGTATTCTTGGGCTCATTGGCCCGAACGGCGCAGGAAAGTCGACTTCTATTCGAATCATGATGGGGCTGCTCATTCCGGACAGCGGATCGGTAAAGGTACTGGGACACGACATGCTTACCGATGCCAATGCAGCTAAGTGGAAAATTGGATATGCTTCAGAGGATCTACGCCTGTATCGATCCAAAACAATTGGATGGCATATGGCATTCATTCAATCCATTTTTCAAGATTGGGATCACGATTATGCCCAGAAGCTATTAAAGATATTTCGGCTGAATCCGGATCAAAAGGTCAAAGGCTTGTCGCACGGTCAACGGGTAAAAGCCAGCTTGCTACTCATTCTGGCCCGTAACCCCGATTTACTCATATTGGATGAACCAACTACAGGTCTCGACCCGGTGGCGCGCCGCGAGACGCTCAACGAGATGATGGAAATTCTGGTCGACGAGCATCGAAGCATTATTTTTTCCTCACACAACACGACAGATGTTGAGCAGTTATCCGATCAGATCACCTTCATCGATGACGGAAGGGTCGTCAACAGTCATGATAAAGAGACGTTTCTTGAGCTGTGGCGACGTATCAGGGTGACACTGCCAGAAGGCCAGGCCTTGCCGGATCTTTCGCACCTCAGTGACCAAAAGGTCAGTGGACGTTCGGCTATCCTCACGACCAACAATTTTTCGGATGACTTATTACAGGAATGGAAGACAAAGATCGATCAAATTGACTCCGTTGAAATGATGACGCTGGAGGAGATTTTTGTTGAAGAAGTGGCGCTGAGCCGCAAAGGAGGCGAACGATGAACACGACAATCATCAGTCACTTGATCAAGAAAGATTGGCAACTCAACCAGGGACCCTTGTACGCCTATATGCTGGTGGGTTTGGTGGCACTCTGGCTTCTGACGGTAGGTGGGAAAATCACCTTTTTAGTGGGAACCGTTCTACTCATCACCGCGGTGATCGTCATCGGTGCCCATATGGTATTTTGTACCGTAGTCAACGAACGCAAAAACCAAACCCTGCCATTCATCATGAGTTTACCCGTCAGTTACAAGGAATACACCATGGCTAAGATACTATGTAATGTATTCGTTACAGGCACGGCATGGCTCATATTATTGGGTGCGATGATCGCCTTTATTCTCACAACCAAGGAGCTTCCGAATGGATTGATCCCTTACGGAACCCTAATCATGACCTATCTCTTGGACATCTTCTTCCTGATGCTGTGCGTGGCCATGGTCTCGGAATCTGAAACAGTCTGCATTGTGGTAATGACCGTCGTGAACGTAACGATTTCCATCTTTATGATCTGGCTCGGTGGCCATCCTGGCATAAAACCTTACATTGAAGGCGAAGTAGCCGTATGGAATTCAACCGCATTGACCCTTTTGGGAATTGAGTTATTCTTCATCTTCGTGGTGATGGCGCTGACCTTTTTCCTACAATCACGAAAACGCAGTTTTCTTTGAGAAGCGGGGTAAGGGTGATGAAAAATGCCAGCATGAATCGGCTCCATTACATGGACAACTTGAGAGCATTGGCTATGCTTTTGGGCATTTTTTTCCATGCGGCACTGGCCTATAACCCCATGATGCACAATATCTGGTTATCGGCATCTAAAGAACAGGCCGTTAGCCTCGAGGTTGTAGCCTGGTTCACCCACTTATTTCGAATGCCACTATTTTTTATAATCTCAGGCTTTTTTGCCCACCTACTCATGCAACGCAGAGGTTTGGACGGGTTCCTCCGCAACCGACTGAAGCGGATTTTCCTCCCGTTCATGATCTTTCTTCCCATGTTGACCCTAACGACCATGGCCATTGTCGGTTGGGGAATGTCAACGTTTCCAAACCTGCCTCCTGTTATGGACGCCATCAGGCACATGCAAAACCAGCCCGATGCAAGCCGGCCTCCCCTATCCACCATGCATCTGTGGTTTCTATTCAACCTGATGTTGTTTTGCCTGGTTTCAGCTGTGTTTAAATGGCTTGATCTGTTTTCGAAAAGATGGGTCCAGGTGGTGCTGCGTCCAAGTGTGCTGCTTTTCATGCTTCCTTGCCTGCTCGTCCCCGCCCTGCTATCTGTTCCCATGCCTCATCCTGCACCGGAAAAAATCTACCCCCAGCTCTGGTCTTTCGGTTTTAATGGTATTTTCTTCCTGATCGGAATTCTTTTGTACCAACAACAACAGGTTATTGACGCATTGAGGAAGTATGTGTGGGTCCTTATCACCTTCAGCTTAATCGGCTACGCCTTTTTTTATCACGCCTTGCCGAAGAATATCCCGTTGGTGCCCCTGGGAGCCGAAATGGCCCACCTCCCAATCAACGCGCAGCGCTTGTTCCTGACGGCCATTGAAGCTTATGTATCTGTTTGGATGTCGTTGGCTTGCCTGGTTCTTGGAAAGCGCTTGCTGAACCGCAGCAACCGGCATATGCGGTATATTTCAGATGCATCTTATTGGGTCTATATCATCCATCTCCCCGTCGTGTTCATCATCCAATTTCATTTGCTGCGAGTTGAATGGGGGGCATGGATCGAATTTTCGATTACCTCCCTTCTCACCCTTATAATTGGTTTCATTTCATACACCTTGTTTGTTCGATCCACCCCCATTGGGCTGCTGCTGAACGGCAAGACTTACAGATTCGGGTTCAGGCTGGGAAAGCTAGAACAAACTCCTCACCCGGAAATGTCCCCAAACAATGGGTGTCCGTAAAACAAACGCAACAAAACCTATTCGCACAGGCATCACCGTCTTCCCATGTTTCAAACCTAAGTTGAGCATCAGCAAGCATTTTGTCTTGACCCCCCAAATCCTGGTCGATAAACTCATTTTGGCTCATTTATTAACACCAAAATCAATCGAAACATCAAATTCAATTAAATTTTTGGAGGGTAGCTTGAGAAATACATCCTTTTCTTATGCCAGTGCCGGTCGAACGTTGCAAGTAGTATCCTTTCTACAGGCTATTGCCATTCTGATCGCGATTCTGCTTCCAATATTTTCAGCAAATGTTCCTGTAGGAACCACGGTATATTTATTGTTACTGCTACTTGCCATTCCTATCTTTCTGTTTTTTCTAGGGAAATCCATCAAGCAACACAAAAGATGGGCAAGAATCGTAGGCATGATCTGCTCAGGGATTTTATTGTTTGGCTTTCCAATTGGAACTGTTATTGGAGGCTATGTTCTACTGAGTCTTTTTTACGGCTGGGAGTCATAATCTGAGGAAGACAATAGAAAAAAAACATTTAGAGTGATAACCCAAGATTCCGCCACTATCTAGAAAAGGAGCCAGGCAATTCCTCCGCTGATTCCCCAATCGAAACACCTATATTCGAATAGCTCATTGTCCTATCTCACGAATGCCATTAGACAGAAAACCTTGGGACGAGCTAGACATTCCAAAAACGAGGAGCGATTCTTGGGTTTTTCAATGAATGTGTTACATTGAATCATCCCAAAAAGGAAACAGGTTTTCCTTAAGGGGTCTTCACCGCCAACGGCAGGCAACTTATTTACGAACCAGAACCATCAGAGAAAAAAGCAGAAAAGGGAATTTCGACATTCGCGAACTGACGATCCACCAAGACGTTAATCATCCTAACTGTGAAAATTAAGGAGAGGCTGGTATGCAAGAGACGTTCATTATTCTGGGCGGTACGTACACGGTAGGTTTAATTATTTTTCATGCATTGTTCTGGCGGCTATTTCGTTGGCCTGCCGCGTTGAAGCCATTAAACTACGTCGACAAAGCCACCATGCAAGTATTAAATCTAAGCATCACCTTCATATTTGTTATATTTGCATTCATCTCCTTTTTTCACACAAAAGAACTGGTAACCACTAACTTGGGCCAATCGCTTATCGCCTCCATATCGACACTCTGGATATTCAGGGCTGGACAGCAAATCTTTTTTTACAAACTTAGACATAAGGCCTCTATTGCCCTTACCTTTTATTTCTTGGTGGGTGCAGCCCTCTATGGGATCCCATGTATCATCTAGCTACTTAAAAGGAATCATTCCACATTTGAATTCAATGGGTTCAGCGGAAGAAAAAGCACCTATTATGCGCAAGCTTGAAACAAAGCATTCGTCTTTTGAGTCAAATCCCAATCCGCTATTTCAAGTGCGAACTTGAAGGATCGGCTTTGGTGGCTCCACTTCCTCACTGCACTCAAAAAAATCATTCAGACGTTCCGATTTGGACAAACTTGAAGACCACCACTGCAAACTAAAACAAAAATAGATCGACCCATTCCATTCGCTCTTTTCTTCCCACAATTCACGTCAAGGTGTGTCCGAAAAGGGCAGAACGAAGCGGTTTCGGGTATAGGCAATTTGAAAACCCAGTTTGCTCATATTTTGCTGTGAGATACTGCCAGGTTCGGTGGTCACAACGACAAATCGGCTGCCATGTTTCTGGGCATAGTCCAAGCGGGCTCGGGTCAGGGCTTTTTGCACGCCCTGATTGCGGTATGCAGGCAAGGTGCTCGCTCCGGTCAGAAAGCAATAGGGCTCCTTCAAATAGAGATTTGCTGCACCCAACGTCTGGCCATTCTCGGTTGCGTAGAAACTCTTTACATGCGAGATGGTAGCTCGAACCTCCATGATTTCTTTAAGTTGATCAGATTGACCGCCATCCAGAAACCCATTCACAAGGAGACTCGCCACGTCGGACCGCTGACCGGGTGTCGCAAGATGAATGTCAAAATTGGAATCTGCGTTCCAATCTTTTCCAGTTAGTGGTAACACCAGAACATGACCATATTGCCTGATGGTAAAACCCAATTTGAGCAAGCAATTCGCCGCTTCCGGTTGGGTCAGGGAGGATACGCCAATTAGCGTTTCTGAACCATGTGACCTAAAGAAATTGACAAGAGGAACGGCCCAACTTTGGGGATCGGCTCCCCAAAACCCCATCGCCTGGGTCAAGGGAGACGCCACTCCGGCGAAAAGACCCGCGCCTTCTCCAACCGAAATGCTGGTTACCTTTGATCCCGCATTGAGTTTTTGATGGGCATGAGCATAATCCTCCAGCCGCTGAGCTTCACATTTTTCAATGTCAACCGCCATTTCTTGACAGCCCAAAAACATGGTTATCCCGCCTTTCCTACTCCCAGATCAAAATTGAGCCTTTCAGGAACAATCTCCATCCGCTATATCACAAATAATTGTATGTGGTCGTGGGATTCTATCAAGATGTGAATTGACATGGAAGTTGGACCAGGCAATAACTGCTTTGAGCATTGCTTGGCCCAATGACTTAAGCTAGAACAACTCGATTCCGGATTACTTTATCGCTTCCCTTATCTTGGCGCTGGCATAGTCCATGACCCAGACGATTATGGCAATGACGATGACGATCAGACCCACTTCAGACCACTTGGCGAGTCCCTGATACTGCATCAGCAGGGTTCCCAATCCACCACCACCTACGAGCCCGATCACGGTTGCCATGCGCACATTGATATCCCATCGGTAAATCGTGAAGGACAAGAAGGGCAACGTGATTTGCGGTACCACGCCAAACCATACGACCTGGACGGGAGAAGCGCCGGTGGCCACCATAGCTTCCATCGGTCCATCGTCAATATTCTCGATTTGCTCTGAATAGAGCTTGGCCAGCGAAGCGATAGAGTGCAGCATCAAGGCCAGCATGCCCGCGAAGGGACCGATGCCAACCCAAACCGAAAAGACAATGGCCCAGATCAACGGTTCGATGGAACGCGTCATGTTGAGCACAAAACGCGAAGCGTAATAGACAATCCTTAACACGCGATGCTGAATCATCAGGTTGCGAGCCGAAAAGAAGCTAAGGACAAAGGCAAAGGGAATGGCAAAAAGAGTCGCCATAAGTGCCATGAAAATGGTTTCCAATGCGGCCTGCATGGTCATTTCCAAAATGCCGAAATTGGGGTGCAGCATTTGGTTAAAAATGCGCATCACACCCTGGAAGCCTTTTTGCGACAGAAACTCCTGCATCGAGACCTGGCTGATGCGGAGTCCGGCCACGAAAGTCAGGGTCAACATGGTGACAATGACCCACGTCAGCGGGCTCTTGGCCCTGGATTTGACCATCGGCTTACGAATACCTTGAATCGCGCGCCCAGGAGAGGTGGCGTTGAGGGCAAACAACAAGACGCCTAAAAGAGCACCACTAGCCAGGATCCAAAGGGATTCGGTTAATTCGTAATTCAAGTGCCGTTCACCGCGCAGCATTAGATCGAAGACGACTTTCTTGGCGATGAATACGGTGTAGCAACCGAGGAAGAGATCGGTTAACAGCGCTTTGGTTTGTTTCATCAGAGTCTTTTCCATAACGCCCT
>Ga0209692_10002885_pt1 | contig 17577 bp, 16 predicted proteins | sample tdDd472_FD_187129 | JGI IMG/M metagenome (GOLD analysis project Ga0209692, IMG submission 187129) | Marine sediment microbial communities from the Atlantic coast under amendment with organic carbon and nitrate - tdDd47.2 (SPAdes)... | ecosystem: Environmental > Aquatic > Marine > Coastal >...
GGGATACCGCATCCGTTCAGGATTAGTGACAAACTGCATTTGCAGTTTTGGGGTTGCGGTGCTTGGCGTGTGCCGTGGTTCCACCCCACATCTGGTGTATACAATTCCGGACCCCACAACTCATCGGTTTTGAAATCGAAACAATCTGGTCGAACACCTAAAACACTAGGTCTGATACCTAGAATTTGCTATGCAGAACCGAATTGAGGCAGTTGCCCAATTGGGACCGTATCGGACCGAGAATGATCACCGCTGCCCAGATCCGCGCCGGCAGGGCGCTTCTCAACGTCAAGCAAAGCGAGTTGGCGAAAGCGGCTGGAGTCTCCCTCGCGACGCTGAACAACATCGAACGCGGCGTCGGCGATCCGCGCAGCAGCACATTGCAGGCGATTGAGCGCGCTTTGAAATCGGCCGGCATCGAAGTGGACGAGGATGGGGTCAGGGAAACCGTTGCCCTGGTCAAATACGCCCGCCCGAATGCGCTGGACACCTATTTCGGAAGTCAGCGCGTTTTGGAGTGCTTATCGCCGAAATCTCTCATGAAGGTTGAACAGATGACCGCCTATATCCGTTCCGGCGGCATGGGCGAGGCGGGAGATCAGCAGGCCAGGGTCTGTTTCCTGATCAGCGGCAGCGGCCGGTCCTTGTTGTTCGACCAAGTGGATTTCACCACGGCATCGAGCCCGCGCTTGGCGGAAGTTGCGGGGATTCTGCTGGCGGCGACAATCCGTTTGCGCGAGGGGTTGTTCTATATCGACCGGCTGACGGAGGATACGACGGCGCTCAGCCTCGACGAGGCGATCCAACTCCTGCACGCCTATCCCGTCCGCAAACTGGAGACGCCGCGCGCCTTCTTCTCGCTTTTCGGCAGTTGGGACAGCCTTTTCGCCCGCTATGCGGAGAAGGAGGGCCATCCCCTCCGAGACCTCATGGCTCTCTACGAGCGCACCGCCGCATTGGAGGAATAGATTGGGCCGGGCCGGTTCCCGTGTTTCCCGGATATCCGCTGAGCGGGCGCGTCAGCCTTCCGACACAACTTTCATGGCCAGCGTCAGGGCTTCGACGACCGCCTGGCGGCGCACGTTGTTCCGGTCCCCAGTGAACTGGAACTCATGGGCGACGGGTTCTTCGCCGCGCTTGCAAGTGCCGATATAGACAAGGCCCGCCGGTTTCCGTTCGGACTGACCCGGCCCCGCCACGCCGGTCACCGCGACGGCGATATCGGCGCGGGAATGCGCCACGGCGCCGGCCGCCATTTCCCGGGCCACTTCGCTGCTGACGGCGCCGACATCCGGAAACAGGGCGGGGGTCACGCCCAGCATCTCCATCTTCGCTTCGTTCGTATAGGTGACGAACCCGCGTTCCACGACGCTGGACGACCCGGCGATTGCGGTCAGCACGCCGGTGATCAGCCCGCCGGTGCAGGATTCGGCGGTCGCCAGCATTTTCCCCCGGCGCTCGAAGGCCTGCAGGACTTGCGTGGCGAGGTCTGTCAGGTCCTGGTCGAACATGCGTGCCTCCCGAAGGGGTTCAAAGCTGCTGCAGGGCCGGCCAAAGCCGGAACAGGAGAATGCCGACGCCGCCCGCCAGCAGGCCGGCCAAAAGGTCGTCCGCCATGACGCCGAAACCGCCGGCGACGGAACGGTCGACCAGACGGATGGGGAAAGGCTTCACGATATCGAACAGACGGAACAGGACAAATCCTGCGCCCCACGCGATCCAGGTCAGCGGTTCCGCCAGTCCGATCAGGCCGAGCGTCAGCCAGATCCCGACAACCTCGTCGACGACGATTTCGCTCGCGTCATGGCCGTCGGTGAGGGCGTCGAACCGGTTGGCGGCCCAGATGCCGGCACCGAACAGCGCCAGGGCGGCGGCGATCAGAACGGCCGGGCCGGTCCAGTGCAGAATGCCCCAGGCAAAAGGGAGACCCGCGACCGTGCCCCAGGTGCCTGGCGCAGGGCGCAGATACCCGGACCCGAACCAGGTGGCGAGCAGGATCGGCGGATGGCGGAGGGAGGGGCGGTCGGACATGCTTTTGGTTATGCTCGAACCGTGGCCACGGCTTGCGCGGCGATCCCTTCGCCCCGGCCCGTGAAACCCAGTTTTTCCGTCGTGGTGGCTTTCACGCTGACGCGATCACCGTCGATATCGAGGATTCCGGCAATGGCCGCGCGCATCGCCTGCTTGTGCGGGCCGATTTTCGGGCGCTCGCAGATCAGGGTGACGTCAACATGGTCGATCAAACCGCCGCGCGCCCGGACCAGGGCCGCGGCATGGCGCAGGAATCTGTCGGAGGGGGCGCCTTTCCATTGCGGGTCGCTGGGAGGGAAATGGTCGCCGATATCGCCCGCGCCGATCGTGCCCAGGATGGCGTCGGTCAGCGCGTGCAGGCCGACATCCGCGTCGGAATGCCCTGCCAGCCTTGCGGTATGGGGAATGCGGATACCGCAGAGAGTAACAGCGTCGCCGGGTTCGAAACGGTGAACGTCGAAGCCCATTCCGGTTCGAACTGTCAGGTTTCCGGTCATTCTGCGTTCCGCTTCCTCGAAATCTTCCGCCGTGGTGATCTTGATGTTGGCGGCGTCGCCATCGACGGCGGTGACGGCGATACCCGCCCGTTCCATGACCGCGGCATCGTCCGTCAGGTCCGCCCCGGCGGCCGCCCGATGCGCAACGAGCAACGCATCGAACAGGAAACCCTGCGGTGTTTGGACCCGACGCAGGCGGGATCGGTCCACGGTTTCCAGCACCGTCACCCCGTCATCGCCGACCCGTTTCACCGTATCCGTCACCGGCGCCGCCGGGATGACCGCCCGTGCGCCATCCTTGAGGGCGGCGACGACGCGGTCGACCAAACCGGCGGCGGCGAAGGGACGGGCGCCGTCATGAACCAGCACCAGGGCGGGCGGATTGCCGGCGGCGAGCGCTTCCAGACCGTTGCGGACCGAAACCTGCCGCGTCGCGCCGCCGAAGACGGGGGCATCCACGCCCGGGATCGCGCCCACCAGTGTCTCGTAATCCGCGATATCGCCTGCACCGATGACCGGCATGACGCGGTCGATGCAGGGCATGGCCGCCATGGCGCGCAGGGTGCGCGCCAACATCGGCACGCCCGCGATTGCACGAAACTGCTTCGGAAGGCCGCCGCCGGCGCGCAGACCACGTCCCGCCGCCATCACGAGGCAGGCCACCGTCGGCTGGGTCACTTCCATATCCGGGCCGGCTGGCATAGGGGTGTTTTCCTCATCATTTCAAATCACTGCGTCGCGCTGCGTCATACTGTCAGGCGCGCCGCCGGCCGTTGCCTTGCCAATGGCAGAGGGCCGAGAAGGGTGCTATACGCCTAGCATGCTCGCAATCCCACCCTTCTGGCTTCATCTGGCAGCGATCGCAAGCCTCTTGCCCGTCGGCGCAGCCACGGTCCGGGGACGCACGGGCACGCCGATATTCTGGATACTGGCCGTGGCCGCCGCGATCTGCATGACCGGGTGGCTCTACATTCGCATGGGGCGCGGCTGGGCCTTCGATTTCGCCGCCTCGCTGGATGTGATCATCACGGTAACCCTGATTTCCTTTCTCGCTTTGTCGGCTTTTTCGCGCACCGTGGCCGCGCTTGGACCGTTGGTTCTGTTCTATTGCCTGCCGCTTGGTGTTCTGGCCCTGCTGTTCGGCTCCGCCGGCTGGGACAAGGTCGAGCGCGACGCGCCCGGCGACTGGTGGTTCTGGCTCCATATCATCATCGCCGTGACCGCCTTCGCCCTGGCGACCTTGGCGGCCATCGCCGGCGTCGCGGTCTGGATCCGCGATTGGATGCTGAAGAACCGGCGGCAGTCCGATTTCGTGTCGAGCCTTCCGCCGATGCTGGAGGCGGAAGCGGTGCAATTCCGGCTGCTGCAAGGCTGCGCGGTCTTCCTGGCGGCCGTCGTGGCCACCGGCATGGCGACCTCCTACGAAACGCATGGAACCGTCCTGCCGGTCGATCACAAAAGCCTGCTGACGCTGATCGCTTTCTTCCTGGTGCTGTTCCTGTTGTCCGCGCACCGGTGGCTCGGTTGGCGCGGCCGCCGCGCGGTCCAGGTCGTTCTCGCGGTTCAACTGCTCCTGGCGCTCGGTTATCCGGGCGTGAAATTCATCACCGATATACTGGCCGGGTGATCTTCCAGCGTGGTTGAAAGGGCGTGCGGTATCCCGGCACGGAAAGCCCCTGATATCAAAGTAGCAGTTGCAATCTGCTCAATATTTAGGCAATGCTGCGCCGCTGATTGAAGAACAGGCAAAAATGCCAGCGTAGCGAGGTTGGGCGCGTGCCATTATCCCCGATTGATCTGGGACCGGTGACGATCAAGGAACCGGTCATCCTGGCGCCCATGTCCGGCGTCACGGACCTTCCGTTCCGGCGCCTGGCGCGCCGTTTGGGCGCGGGATTGGTCGTTTCCGAAATGGTCGCCAGCAACGAAGCCCTGCGCCACACCGAAGGCACTTTCAAGCGATTGATGCGCACCGATCAGGGCGAGGTTCAATCGGTCCAGATCGCCGGGTTCGACCCGGCGGCGATGGCCGACACCGCCCGTTTCGCCGCCGATCTGGGCGCCGATATCATCGATATCAATTTCGGCTGCCCGGCCAAGAAGGTCACCAACCGGTTCTGCGGGTCCGCCCTCATGCGCGACATGCCTCAGGCCACCCGGATCATGGAGTCGGTCGTCACCGCCGTCGACCTGCCCGTGACCGCCAAGATGCGGACCGGCTGGGACGAGGAGAACCGAAACGCGCCGGAATTCGCGGCCCTGGCCGAAAAAATCGGTATCCGGATGATCACGGTTCATGGCCGGACGCGGGCGCAGAAATATCAGGGTGCGGCCGACTGGGGCTTCATCCGGGCGGTGCGGGACGCGATCTCTCTTCCCCTCATCGTCAATGGCGACATCGTCAGCCATGCAGATGCCGTTGCCGCGCTCGAAAAATCGGGCGCGGACGGCGTCATGATCGGCCGCGGCGCCTATGGCAGGCCCTGGCAGCCCGGGCTGATAGCGCATCAGTTCCGCACCGGCGAGCCGGCGGAAGAACCGTCGATCGAGATGCGGGAAGACCTGATCCACGAACACTACGATGCGATGCTGGAGCACCACGGGCTGGACCGGGGCATTCGCATGGCACGCAAGCATCTGGGCTGGTACGCGGCCGGTTTCCGAAACGCGGCACGGTTCCGCGACGCCATGATGAAGGCGGAGGATCCGGCGGCGGTTCATGCCCTGATTTCAGAGCTTTTCCGGGCGGCGGAGCCGGACACGAACGCCGCCACAGCAACATCGCAGGATCTCGCCGCATGAATACGGTTGTCGAAAAACTCGCCAAGCTGACGCGCCTCAGCGCCAAGAGCGTCTCCGGCGACGCCATTCTCTTCGCCTTGCCGGACCCGGTGATCGTCGTCCAGCGGACGGATGACCTGATTTTCCTCAACGCGGCCGCCGAGCAGTTCTTCCAGGGCAGCGAGGCGACATTGCTCGGCGCGAATTTGCAGGACCTGTTCCCGCACGACTCGCCGATCCTCTCGCTGGTCCAGAAGGTCCGGCGTCAGCAGAGCAGCATGACCGAGTACGGCATCCACGTCTTCACGCCGCGGATCGGGTCCCATCTGCTCAGCGTCGACGCCGCGCCGTTGGGCGACAGCGCGGACGAAATCGTGCTGGTCTTCAAGGCGGACCGGATCGCGAACAAGATCGACGACACCATCACCCAGAAAGGGGCGGCGCGGTCGATCAGCGCCTTGTCCGCCATGCTGGGCCATGAAGTGAAGAATCCGCTCTCCGGCATCCGCGGCGCGGCGCAGCTGCTGGACACGATCGTCGGGCCGGACGACCGTTCGCTCACGCAACTGATCATCCGCGAAACCGACCGGATCGTGAAACTGGTCGATCGTTTCGAAGTGTTCACCGAAGGGCCCGTTCTCGATCGTCATAATGTCAATATTCACAAGGTGTTGGATCAGGTTCTTGAAGTCGCGAAAGCGGGTTTCGGCCGCGACGTGAAATTCACCACCGACTATGATCCATCGCTTCCGTCGGTCTACGGCAACCACGATCAGTTGGTTCAGGTCTTCCTGAACCTGGTCAAGAACGCGGTCGAGGCCGTCGAAGGCCGGAACGACGGGGAGGTCACCGTCGTTACAGCCTTCCGGCACGGCGTGCGTCTGGCCATTCCAGGCTCCGAGAGCCGTATGTATCTGCCGATGATGGTCAGCGTGCGGGATAACGGCGTCGGCGTGCCCGAGGATCTGCGCCCCCATCTCTTCGACCCCTTCATCACCACGAAACGCAACGGCAGCGGACTCGGCCTTGCGCTGACGGCGAAACTGGTCGGCGACCATGGCGGCATCATCGATGTGGAGAGCAAACCGCGGCGGACGAGCTTCAATGTCATGCTTCCCTTGGTCCGGGAGGACTGACGCGCCATGACGACACCGGCGACAATCCTGGTTGCGGATGACGACAGCGCCATCCGGACCGTTCTGACCCAGGCCCTGACCCGCAAGGGCTACGATGTCCGCACGACGGGCAATACGGCGACGTTGTGGCGTTGGGTCAGCGACGGGGACGGGGACCTGGTCATCACCGATGTCGCCATGCCGGACGGCAACGGCTTGGATCTGCTGCCGCAGATCCGCAAGCGCCGCGACGACTTGCGCGTCATCGTCATGAGCGCCCAGAACACCTTGCTGACGGCGGTGAAGGCGGCCGAACGCGGCGCCTTCGAATATCTTCCCAAGCCTTTCGACCTGCCCGAACTGCTGGATGTGGTCGACCGCGCGTTGACCGCCGGCCGGTCGCGGGCGGAGCGGACCGGCGCCCCGCCGGAAAACGACGAGAAACTGCCGCTGATCGGCCGTTCGCAGGCGATGCAGACGGTCTATCGGGCCATCGCGCGGCTGACCGCCACCGACCTGTCCGTATTGATCTCAGGCGAGTCCGGGACGGGCAAGGAACTGGTCGCCCGGGCGTTGCATGAATTTAGCAAACGCCGCAGCGGTCCCTTCGTGGCGATCAACATGGCGGCGATCCCCCGCGACCTGATCGAAAGCGAGCTTTTCGGGCACGAAAAGGGCGCCTTTACCGGGGCCGCGACGCGCTATGCCGGGCGCTTCGAACAGGCCCAAGGCGGCACGCTGTTCCTGGATGAGATCGGCGACATGCCCTTGGAGGCGCAGACCCGCCTGCTGCGCGTGCTGCAGGAAGGGGAATATACGACGGTCGGCGGACGGACGCCGATCCGCACCGATGTCCGCATCATCAGCGCCACCCACCGCGACTTGCGGCAATTGGCGGCCCAAGGCTTGTTCCGCGAAGATCTGTATTACCGGCTGAACGTGGTTCCGATCCGCCTGCCGCCCTTGCGCGAGCGCCGAGAGGACATTCCCGACCTAGTCTCGCATTTCCTGAAAACCATGGCGGACGAGGGCTTGGAATCCAAGACCCTCACGCCCTCCGCCATGGGCGTGCTGCAGCGCTATTCCTGGCCCGGCAACGTGCGCGAGTTGGAGAACCTCATCCGCCGGCTGACGGCGCTCTACGCGCAGGACGCCATAGAAGCCGCCGATGTCGAAGCCGAACTGGCCGACGCGCCGGTCGCGGCGGCGCATAATCTGGACGGCGACCGGGCGGAAAGTCTCTCGGAAACCGTGGAACGGCAATTGCGGCGGTATTTCGATTCGCATGGTGACGCCCTTCCGGCCCAAGGCCTGTACGACCGCGTGCTGCGCGAGGTCGAGCGCCCGCTGATCTCCCTCACGCTCGCCGCCACGAACGGCAATCAGGTGAAAGCGGCCGATCTGCTGGGCCTCAACCGCAATACGCTGCGCAAGAAGATACGGGAACTGGATATCCCCGTGGTCCGTGGGTTAAACTCCTGATCATGGTTCCCGGGCCAATCCGCTATTCTATCCCCATTCGATCCCCATATTCGATGCTCTGGGGGAACCTTCTTTCCCTATCAGCGAGCTAGAGGAACGCGCTTCGTGTCGTCGAGCCAATCAAGCGACTCCTTGAAGAATCCGGGGAAAATGCCGGGGAGGGTGCCGGAAGCCGAACCGGGCGACGGCACTCCCGACGCGGCCGCATCCGGCACGCGGATCGCCGGCCGATGGCCGGCCCGTTTCAGCGACCTTTTCCGGTTATTCGATCATCCCAAGGTCTCGCGCGTCCTGGCGGGGCTGCTCACCGCGCTTTCGCTCGCCGCCGGTCTGTCCACCTATTGGGCTTTCTCCGGCCGCGGCGAGAACCTCGCCCAGGATCCCGAGCATCTGGTCGGCCTGATCTACCTGGACCTGGTTCTGCTGCTGCTCCTCAGCGTCATCATCGTCCGGCGTCTCGTCAGATTGTGGTCCGAGCGCAAGCGCGGCGCGGCCGGGGCGCATATGCATGTCCGGCTGGCGGCCATGTTCGGCATTTTCGCGATCGCGCCGGCGATCATCGTCGCCGGTTTTTCCTTGCTGTTCTTCAACTACGGCCTCGAATCCTGGTTTTCCGACCGGGTGCGGACGGCCATTACCGAAAGCTCCGCGGTCGCGCACGCCTATCTGGACGAGCACCTGCGCACCATCGAGGCGGATGCCCTCTGGATCGCCTCCGCGCTCAACCGCGACGCGCCGGTATTGTCGTCGAACCCGCAATTGCTCAAGCGTTTGCTCGACTTCCAGGTTGGAACCCGGAACCTGTCCGAAGCTCTCGTCTTCGAGGAAAACGGGAGGATCCTGGCGCGGGCCGGGTTCACCATCGCGCTGGAATTCGAACCGATTCCCACCAGCGCCTTCGAGGAAGCCCGCGACGGCAGCGTCGTCATCCTTCGGAACGAAGCCGATGACAGGGTCCGCGCCCTGGTCAGGCTGGATACCATCATCGACACGTTCCTGATCGTCGGGCGCGCCATCGATCCCACCGTTCTGGCCCATGTCGCCGCGACACAAGGGGCGACCAAGCAGTTCGAGCAATTGGAATCGGAACGGTCCCGATTCCAGGTTTCCTTCGCGCTTTCCTTTGTCCTGGTGGCCTTGCTGCTGCTGCTGACGGCCGTTTGGGTCGGCCTGAACGTGGCGACCGGCCTGTCGGAGCCGATCAGCCGGCTGATCGCGGCCACCGAACGGGTGCGGACGGGGGATTTGAGCGTTCAGGTCACCCCATCGTCGAAGAACGACGAGGTCGATGTCCTCGGCCGCGCCTTCAACCGCATGACGGAACAGCTGCAGAGCCAGAGGAACGAGTTGCTGCAGGCCAATATGCAGGTCGACGAACGCCGCCGGTTCATCGAGACCGTGCTGACCGGGGTATCCGCCGGCGTGGTCGGCCTGGACCGGCACGGGCAGATCGAATTGGCGAACCGCCGCGCGGCCGAGTTGCTGGGCGTGGAGCTCGATCAATTCATCGGCCATGAAATCGCCGAAATCGTGCCGGATATGACGCAGATCATAGAAGAAGTTCTGTCGAACCCCGAAACTGGATTCGTTGAGCAGGAAATCAAAGTCGACGGGGGCGGCATGACCCGCAATCTGATTGTTCGGTCCGGCCCGCTTTCGCCGGGGGGCGGGGCGGCCGGCTATGTGATCACGCTGGACGACATCACCGCCTTGGCGAGCGCCCAGCGCACGGCCGCCTGGGCCGATGTCGCGCGCCGCATCGCCCATGAAATCAAGAATCCGCTGACGCCGATCCAATTGTCCGCCGAACGCCTGAAACGCAAGTATCTGAAAGGGATAACGAACGACCCTCATGTGTTCGAAACCTGCGTCGATACGATTATCCGGCAGGTCGGCGATATCGGGCGGATGGTCGACGAATTCTCCAATTTCGCGCGGATGCCGGCGCCGACGATGCAGGATGTGGACCTGTCCGATCTGTGCCGCCAGCAGATATTCCTGCAGCGGAACGCCAATCCGGGGATCGCGTACGAGCTCGACATGCCGGAGGAACCGATCCACGTCACGGCCGACGGGCGCCAGGTCGCCCAGGTGCTGACGAATGTACTGCAAAACGCGAAAGAGGCGATCGACAGCCGCCCCGGATCTGATCTTCCCGGCGGCAGAATCGCTTTACTCTTGCGTGCGGTATCGATCGCTCCCGCCGGATCCGGTCGAGATGCAGGGCGCGAGGTGCGCATCGAGGTCATCGACAACGGCAAGGGATTGCCTGCCGATGGCCGGGATCGCCTGACCGAGCCGTATGTGACTTTCCGGGACAAAGGTACGGGGTTGGGTTTGGCGATCGTCAAGAAGATCATGGACGACCATCGGGGAACGCTGACATTGACGGACGCGCCAATGGACTATGCGGAGGGGGCCGGCGCACGGGTAATTCTCGGTTTCCAGGGCAGGAACCCGACCGTGGAGGCGGCGGGCAGCCGCGATTCCATCGAGGGGGCCGACTGAAGCCATGGCCCAGGAAATCCTGATCGTCGACGACGAGGACGATATTCGCGAACAGATCGCCGGCATCCTGGAGGATGAAGGCTACCAGACGCGCACCGCGGGCAGCGGCGAGGCGGCCTTGGAAGCCGTCGCGGCGCGCCTGCCGTCCTTGGTGATCCTGGACGTCTGGCTGACCGGAAGCGCCTATGACGGGCTGCAAATCCTGGATCTGCTGAAGCACGATCATCCCGCCCTGCAGGTGGTGATGATCAGCGGCCACGGCACGGTCGACATGGCCGTCACCGCGACCAAGAAGGGCGCCTACGACTTCATCGCCAAACCGTTCCAGACCGATGTCCTGCTGCACACGATCGAAAGGGCGCTCACCGATATCAAGCTGAAGCGCGAAAACGAGGCCCTGAAGACCCTGACCGGGGGTGCGGAAGCGGAACTGATCGGTGTGTCCAACGCCATCCAGGACGTCCGCAAGACGATCGACCGCGTTGCCGGCACCGACAGCCGGGTGATGATCACCGGTCCCGCCGGCGCCGGAAAAAGCGCGGTCGCCCGTTTGATTCACCGGCAGTCACAGCGCGCCGACGGTCCCTTCGTGGTGCTGAATTGTGCGACGCTGGACGAGGATAATTTCGAAGCGGCGCTGTTCGGCCGGGAGCCGAATGGCGAGAGCGCCCGGATGGTGGGCCTGTTGGAGCAGGCCCATATGGGAACCTTGCTGCTGGACGAAGTGGCCGACATGCCGGCTGCGGTTCAAGGAAAGATCGTCCGGGTTCTCCATAGCCAGCGTTTTCAACGTCTTGGCGGAAGCCATTGGGTCGATGTCAATGTCCGTGTCCTGGCGACGACGAACCGCGACCTGCAGGAAGCGATGCAATCCGGGCAGTTCAGGGAAGACCTGTACTACCGCCTGAATGTCGTCCCGCTGACCATTCCGCCGCTGGAAAACCGGCGCGACGACATTCCGCCCTTGGCGGAGCATCTGATGCAGCGGTCGGCCAGGGCCAAAGGGCGGGCGGCGCACCCGCTGTCCCCGGATGCGATCACCGCCCTGCAGGCGCATGAATGGCCCGGCAATGTCTGGGAGCTCGCGAATGTGGTGGAGCGGCTGCTGCTTTCGTCCCAGGCCGGGGAAATGATCAAGGCCGACACCGTGGCCAAGGCGATCGGCGAGGACAGCGTCGATGTCCTGCGCTGGGAACGGGCGCAGGAGGTGATGAACCAGCCGCTGCGGGAAGCCCGGGAAGCCTTTGAACGGGAATATCTTCTGTTCCATCTGACCCGGTTCGGCGGCAACATCAGCCGTACGGCGGAATTCGTGGAAATGGACCGGGCTGCGTTGCACCGCAAGCTCAAGGGGCTCGGTGTTCACAACGTCCTGCGGGGCGGGAAGGACTGACGGCCGGCAGCCGGCGTGAAAAGTCGGTCTGGTCTTCGCCCCTTCGCGGCGTTACACAGATGACCTTGGGCGGGTTTCGAGGCTCTACACCATGAAAGTAGTTATTTGCGGGGCCGGGCAGGTCGGGTTTCACATTGCCCGTTACCTTTCCAGTGAACAGAACGACGTCACCGTCGTCGATCAATCCCCGGAGCTGATCGGCAAGATCAACGATTCACTCGACGTTCAGGCCTTCGTCGGCCACGCCTCCCATCCGGACGTGCTGGCGCGGGCAGGGGTCGGCGACGCGGACATGCTCATCGCCGTCACCTTCGCCGACGAAGTGAACATGATCGCCTGTCAGGTGGCGCATTCGCTGTTCAACGTGCCGACCAAGATCGCGCGCATCCGGCAGCAGGACTATCTGCGCGACGAATGGGCCAATCTGTTCGCCCGCGACCAATTGCCGATCGACGTCATCATTTCGCCGGAGATCGAGGTGGCGCGCGCCATCCGCCGGCGCCTGCATGTTCCCGGCGCCTCCGACATCATCGAGATGGCCGACGATCTGGTCCGCGTGATCGGCGTGCGCTGCCAGGAAAACTGCCCGGTCATTCACACGCCCCTGCGGCAGCTGACGTCGCTGTTTCCGGACCTGAACATCACGGTGATGGCGATCGTCAGGAACGAGACGCTGATCATCCCGAAATCCACCGATCAGATGCTGCCGGGGGACGAGGTGTATTTCTGCACGGAAACCGGAAAGCTGGACCGCGCGATGGCGGTCTTCGGCCATGAAGAGCGGGAATCGCGGCGCGTCATCATCATCGGCGGCGGGAATATCGGCGTCAATCTGGCGAGCGACCTGGAAAATCACGACAAATACACCGTCCGCGTGATCGAGTTGGACAAGACCCGCGCCCGGAAAGTGGCGGAACTGCTGCCGACCACCACGGTCATCCAGGGCGATGCGCTGGACAGCGAGATCCTGGAAGAGGCCAATGTCGCCCATGCGGAGGCCATCGTCGCGGTCAGCGACCATGACGAGACCAACATCCTGGCCTCCCTGCTGGCGAAACGCTACGGGGTGAAACGCGCGGTCTCGCTGATCAACAAGTCCAGCTACGGCCCGCTGATCACCACGTTGGGGATCGACGTCGTCGTCAGCCCGCGGGAAATCACCGCGTCGACCATCCTGCAGCATGTGCGCCGCGGGCGGATCCGGTCCGTTCATACGCTGCGTGACGGTTTCGCGGAGGTGATCGAGGCGGAAGCCTTGCAGACCTCGCCCCTGGTCGGCGTTCCGCTGAAGGAAGCGAAGCTGCCCGAAGGCGTGATCCTGGGCGCCGTCATCCGCAACGATTCCGAAGTGATCATTCCGCGCCCCGATACGGAGATCTTCGAAGGGGACCGCGTGGTCCTGCTGGCGGCCGCCCAAGCCGTGAAGAAAGTGGAAAAGATGTTCGCCGTGCGGCTGGAATATTTCTGATCCCTGGTCTACCAGGATGGATGTCCCCGACCTGTTTCGCCCGCCTCTTTCGAAAGGAGTTCCCATGCCCCGCTATTGCTATGTGAATGGCCGTTTTCTGCCGCATCGCGACGGAGCCGTGCATATCGAAGACCGGGGCTATCAATTCGCCGACGGCGTCTATGAGGTCGTCACCATCGCCAATGGGAAAATGGTCGACGAAGACCCGCATATGGACCGGTTGGAACGGTCGCTGAAGGAACTTCGCATGCGCATGCCGATGGCGCGCAACGCCATGAAGCTTAAGATGCGTGAGTTGGTCCGCCTGAACGGTTTGAAGGACGGGTTGGTCTATATGCAGGTCACCCGCGGCGTCGCGCCGCGCAACCATGCCTTCCCGAGCGACAAGGTCCAGCCGTCGATCGTCATGACGACGAAGAAGATGGACTTCTCGAAGATGAAGAAGTTCACCGAGGGCGTGACGGTCGTCAGCGCCCCGGACATCCGGTGGGGACGGTGCGACATCAAGACGGTCAGCCTGCTTCCCAACTGCCTCGCCAAACAGGCAGCGACCGAGGCCGGCGCCTATGAGGCCTGGCTTGTGGATCAGGATGGGAACGTGACCGAAGGGTCGTCCTCGAACGCCTGGATCATCACCAAGGACGGCGTCCTGGTGACCAAGGCGCCGACGAACGAAATCCTCAACGGCATCACCCGCCAGACCATCCTGGACTTGGCCCGGCAGGAAGGCGTTTCCTTCGAGGAGCGCGAATTCACGCTGGAAGAGGCCTATGAGGCCAAGGAAGCCTTCGTTTCGAGCGCCACCTCCTTCGTCACGCCGGTGGTGAAGATCGACGATCATGTCATCGGAAACGGCCGGCCGGGATCGTTGTCCGAAAAGCTGCTCGGCGTCTACCAGGACTATGCAGCGGGGCGGAGGAGCCGTGCCGCCTAACGCCAAGGGTTCCGACACCGCACAGCCTTCCGTTCCCGCCGACCTTCCGTCGCCGCGGGCCGTCGTCTTCGATTGGGACAATACGCTGGTCGATACCTGGCCGGTGATCCATGCCTCGTTCAAAGCGACCATGGAGGCGATGGGGCAGGAGCCCTGGACGCTGGAGCAGACGAAGGACCGCGTATCCAAGTCCCTGCGCGACGCATTTCCCGAATTGTTCGGGGACCGTTGGGAAGAGGCGCGGGACATCTATTACAGCGCTTTCGAACGCGCCCATCTCGCATCGCTGGTACCGTTGCAGAACGCACGCGACGTGCTTGATCATCTGCAGGGCAGGGACGTGCCCATGGCGCTTGTCAGCAACAAGACCGGCCGGTATTTGCGGCTGGAAGTCGACCATCTGGCCTGGGGCGGGTATTTTCAATCCGTCGTCGGCGCCGGCGATGCCGTGCGCGACAAGCCGGATCCCGAATCGCTGCTCATGGCCCTGGCGCCGACCGGGCTCCAGATCGGCCCGGATATATGGTTCGTCGGCGATTCCCGCAGCGATCTGGAATTGGCGCGCAATGCCGGCTGCACCGGAATCCTGGTCCATCCCGATCCGGAACGGGCAAAAAGCGCTTTTTCTGACTGTCTTCCGCGAAGTCAGGTGGCGAACCTCGATCAATTAACCTATGTTCTGCACAGAGTCGGATGACGTTTCGGTCGCTGGCTGCCGCATCGCTGATGTTGCAGTGCAGCGTAAATTCTCTTACAAAGAGGAACGAGGCGTCGGCATCACCCCTGTAGGTGCGTTTCCGGCGTAGAACCAAGATCGATGGCCCAACAAGAACATAAGGGGGCGTTGCAATGTCGTCCGATAAGAATCAGAATTTGCAGGATGTATTCCTGAACAGCGTTCGTAAGCAAAAGATGCCGGTCACCGTGTTCCTGGTGAATGGCGTCAAACTTCAAGGCATTATCACTTGGTTCGACAATTTCTGTGTCCTATTGCGCCGAGACGCGCATTCACAGCTCGTCTACAAGCACGCCATCTCCACGGTGATGCCGTCGCAGCCCCTGTCCTTGTTCGAGGGCGGCGAAACGGCGGTGGACGAATAGTCCACGCCGCCGGCCTTCGGGCCGCGCGCATCAAGGCCGCTTTTCAAGAATCCGTTCCGGAGGTGAGGCATCATGGCCACACCGCGTAAGGGAAGCGGCAAGAAACGTGCGCCCTGGCGCGGCGAAGGAAGCCGGCGCGCCATCGTGCTGCATCCGGATATCCGTATTCGCGGGGGCGATGACGGCCTGAAACGCACGCCCGCCGCGCGCCTGGAAGAGGCCGTGGGGCTTGCGCATGCCATCGACCTGGAAATCGTCCACGCCGAATCCATAAAGGTCGACAAGCCGAAGCCCGGCACCCTGTTCGGGATGGGCGTCATCGAGCGGTTCCGCGACCTGGCTGAAGCGCTTGAGGTAGAGTTGATCGTGGTCGACGGCCCCCTGTCGCCCGTGCAGCAGCGAAACCTGGAACGGGAACTGGACAGCAAGGTCATCGACCGGACCGGCCTGATCCTCGAAATTTTCGGGGCGCGGGCCAATACCCGGGAAGGGACGCTGCAGGTCGAGCTTGCCGCCCTCAGCTATCAGCGCTCAAGGCTGGTTCGAAGCTGGACTCACTTGGAACGGCAGCGCGGCGGATTGGGCTTCATCGGCGGCCCCGGCGAAAGCCAGATCGAACTGGACCGGCGGCTGATCGATGAGCGCATCGCCAAGCTGAAACGGGAACTCGACCAGGTGAAGCGCACGCGCTCCCTGCACCGCGAGTCCCGCCGCAAGGTTCCCTATCCGATTGTCGCCCTGGTCGGCTACACCAACGCCGGCAAGTCCACCTTGTTCAACCGTCTCACGAAGGCGGAGGTCCTGGCCCAAGACATGCTGTTCGCGACCCTCGACCCGACCATGCGGTCGATTGCCTTGCCGTCGGGCGCGAAAATCATTTTGTCGGACACGGTCGGGTTCATTTCCGACCTTCCGACCGATCTGGTCGCGGCCTTCCGGGCGACGTTGGAAGAGGTCATTTCCGCCGATCTCATCCTGCATGTCCGCGACGCGGCCAATGAGGACACCGAGATCCAGAAAAAGGATGTCGAGGCGGTGCTGGAATCCCTTGGCCGGCCGGATGCCGGCGATCGCATCGAGGTCATGAACAAGATCGACATGCTCGACGGCAATGAACGCGCAGCCGTGCTTTCGCGCGCCGTGCGCGACGACAATGTCATCGCCGTCTCCGCCGTGACAGGGGAGAATTGCGAGACCCTGTGCAAACTGGTCGATGTCAGGATTTCGGCTCAGAACGAGCCGCTCGAAGTCCTGATCCCGCATGAGGACGGCGCTCGACTGGCCTGGCTCTACCGCCATGGCGACGTGCAGACGCGGGAAGAACGCGAGGACGGTATCTTCGTCCGTGTCATGATGCCGGCATATTCCCGCGACCGCTACCTGAAGCTTTATGAGCCAGGGGAGGAGGATACCTCTTCGGAGGCCCCGACGGGGACCACTCAAACCTGAGCGTGTTGCCTTCGGCACTCGAAGTTGGGCCGCAAACCCTTGCCGGACAAACCGATTTGCCGGTCATGGGTTGACACTGACAGCCATGATCCGTATGTCCTTGGCACTCAATTCAGTTGAGTGCTAACACCGGGTGTGCGCGTGGTCTGCACCGCGCCGACACAATGACACCAGATGATTCATCCGAGCCTCTAAGGGAGAGCGTAAATGAAATTCCGTCCCTTGCATGACCGTGTACTGGTCAAGCGCGTCGACGCCGAAGAAAAGACAGCCGGCGGCATCATCCTGCCCGACTCGGCCCAGGAAAAGCCCTCCGAAGGCAAGATCATCGCCGTTGGCGGTGGTTACAAGGCCGAAGACGGCACCGTCCGTCCGCTGGACGTGAAGAAGGGCGACCGCGTCCTGTTCGGCAAATGGTCCGGCACCGAAGTCAAGGTCGACGGTGAAGACCTGCTGATCATGAAAGAGGCCGACATCATGGGCGTGATGGAAGGCTGATAAGCCCGACATTCCCCGGACCCTTTGTCCGGTCTCTTTACGACGACTATCAGGCACCGAATTCTAAGGAAGGAAATGTTCCGATATGGCAGCCAAAGACGTAAAATTCTCCACCGACGCGCGCACCAGAATGCTGGCGGGTGTGGATATCCTGGCCGATGCGGTCAAAGTCACCCTGGGCCCGAAAGGCCGTAACGTCGTGATCGACAAGTCCTTCGGCGCGCCGCGCATCACGAAGGACGGCGTGACCGTCGCCAAGGAAATCGAACTGAAGGACAAGTTCGAGAACATGGGCGCCCAGATGGTCCGCGAAGTGGCGA
>Ga0209692_10002886_pt1 | contig 17575 bp, 16 predicted proteins | sample tdDd472_FD_187129 | JGI IMG/M metagenome (GOLD analysis project Ga0209692, IMG submission 187129) | Marine sediment microbial communities from the Atlantic coast under amendment with organic carbon and nitrate - tdDd47.2 (SPAdes)... | ecosystem: Environmental > Aquatic > Marine > Coastal >...
AATCAATGAGTGCCCCAGACAGGATTCGAACCTGTGACCGTCGGCTTAAGAGGCCGCTGCTCTACCAACTAAGCTACCAGGGCATGTTAAAAATCTCGTAAATTTAATATTTTCACTTCAGAGTAACAACCCTTTTTATTTTGCAAAAAATTCATTGCAAATCTTGATAAAAATTTTATATAATTGCAGTTATTTAATTTTAATATTTTTTTAATCATAAGTGTGAAGGAAACAAAATGGCAATTACAACAATGAAATTAAAAGCAAAAAGTGAAGAGGGTTACAGAACAGAAGTATATGGATCACAGACTATGATCATCGACCAACCTGCACCTACAGCAATGGCGAAGGTCCAAATCCACTTGAATATTTTCTAGCATCACTTCCTGGATGTATCATTGCTATCACAAGAATTATTGCTGCACAAAAAAAACTTAATATCCGTGCTATAGAAGTTGATATCGAAGGTGATATTGACAAAGCTGTATTGATGGGAAAAAATGATAAAGACCGGGCTGGATTCCTGGAAATCCGATCACATGTCAGCATTGATGCAGATATGACAGATGAAGAAAAAATTAAACTTCTTAAAGAAGTAGAAAGAAGATGTCCTGTAGCAGATGTGAAAGCCAATGGCACTTCTGTTAAAACTATTTTGAAGTAATGTTTAATTGATGCTAAGTTTGGTGATGATCAACGAACTATGATATAAAAAAGGCTACAAATTATTGTAGCCTTTTTTTTAGTTATAATTTATTATCACCAAAACTTATATGGTTTTTCAGCTAAATATGAATTGAAATAACGCGGATCATTAGACACTTCTTCACCAATACATGCTGGTTTTAAAAAATTTTCATCAGGTGAAGACAATTCAATTTCAGCCATAGTTAACCCTTCATTATCTTCATGAAACTCATCAATTTCCCATGTATGTTTCCCGTATACAACATCATATCGGTCTTTTACAATTTTACGATAACACATCGTCAACATAGTAAAAGCATCTTCAACAGGTATTTCATATTCAAATTCCGATCGACTAAGATCTACAACCTTACTTTTTATTGTTATAAATGCTTTACTGCCTTTAATACGTATTCGTATAGATTTATCAGTGTCAGAATGTAGATACCCCTGAATAATACGAATTGGTTCAGCCTTTTTTTTAAAATCTGACGATTTAACTAAAAACTTTCGTTCGATTTCTATTCCCATAATTTAGCCTTTATTTCCATTTGAATAGTTGAAATTAGTTTAGGAGCAAATACAATATATCTCTTTAAAGGAAAAAAGGCAATTTAATGGGATTAAATTGCCTTTTTATGGATGATGGGGATTAGTATGGTACTTTTTTTTAATTACATAAATTTAGCGAATTCTTTGATAAAGGTTTTGTATTCTACATCACGATTTACAAGTTTTTCCAAATCACTTTTTCGGACCAAAACCTTTACATCTTCAGCATCTTCGTTATCAAGTCTTACAATTACTTGTCCAAGATCAAAATTATTATTTTCCTGGTATAGCTTCACAAAAGCATACATGATTCTGACATCTAAATTTTCTTCTTTTGCATCAACAAGAACCGTTGGTACTTCTTCATAAACATTTACTGCTACATTGTTCCCAAAAGCTGCTGTGCCTATCAATATTGTGACCAAAACTGTATATAATAATTTCTTCATTTTAATATCTCCTTTATTTATTTTGAAATCGCAATATAGACTTCATAAACAAAATAAAGGTTGTCTGTTTATTATATTTTTTTATAAAAATATTTTTAAAACAAAAAGCCCGGTATATAAATACCGGGCTTCTAAATATAATATAGTCTAAAAAAATTATTGTGGCATATCCAATTCATCATCCTTTAGTGGATATTCACCAAATTCAATCTCAAAAGTCACAGTATAACCATCAACTTTAACTTTGGTAATTGATATTGCTTTTTTTGGAACATCCCTTAATTCAGGATTAATATTATGGACTTTTGTTGACCTAATTGAGTTAACAACATCCATTCCTTCAATGACTTCACCGAAAACACAGTATCCATAACCTTCATCAGTATGGTTTTTATGATCAAGTCTGACATTATCTTCAACATTGATATAAAATTGAGAAGTAGCTGAATGAGGTTCAGGCGTTCTTGCCATTGCAATAGTGCCTCTGAGATTACTCAGACCATTGTCTGCTTCATTTATAATTGAATCCCTAGTAGCCTTTTCAATTAAACTTGAAGTAAATCCACCACCTTGTATAACAAAATCAGAAATCACTCTATGAAAAATAGTTCCTTCATAAAAACCATCATTACAATAGGATAAAAAATTATTAACAGTCACTGGTGCTTTTTCATGATTCAATTGAATAACTATTGTATTAATATCTTTATTACAGTTAACTATCATCAAACATGACAATAATACTAATCCAACTATTAAAATTTTCTTCATCTTCAACTCCTCAAAATTTATTCGATGACACTATTTTGATTCACAAAAGCATCTTCACCCAGAGTCATCTCAGCGGTAAGGATCGAATTTCGTTCAACAGTAACATTTCTGGACAATGTCACATCAGCCCCGATATAAACACCTTTACCAATATAAATATCCAAAACAGTATGTTTCTTTTCTAATTGCAGTAATTGCTCCACAACTTCGTCAGCAATAAAAAAATCGTCTTTATCTTCAAATGTCACCAGGTCTTTCAGTTTTTCGTAGACTTTATCCCTGTAAATATTGTTCATATCATATAATACACTTTTTGTGTTGAAACCCATTACTGCTTCATTGGTCAGTGATGGATGAGCATCCACAGCAATGCCATTATTATTGAACTTCTTAATCAGGTCTGTGATGTAAACTTCACCCTGTGCATTATCAGTTCCTATTTTGCGAATATGGTCGTTGATATAATTATATTTACATGCATACACGCCGGAATTATATTCATTGATTCCCAGTAATTCATCTCTTGTGTATTTGTATTTTTTTCCATTGTAATTGAGGATATAATCGCCTTCAATTACAAGTACATCTTTATATTCTTTGATCTCGATAACTTTTCTACAATCATCTCTGGAGGAATTACCATCAATATCAGTTTGTGGTACTCTCACGATTCTTCCATAATGATTATCATTAGGATCACCTTCATAAATGCCTGTAAGGATCATCATACCTGCACCTGATTCATCAAAGGCTTTCTGAAAATCAGAAACAACATCTTCTGTCAAAAGTCCCATATCTCCAGGAAATATATAAATATCCCCAACTTTTTGAGTTGCATCAATCAAGTCCAAAGCAATCATTGCAGCATGTCCGGTTCCAAGTTGTTCTGATTGCAGAGCAAACAATCCATTTTCAGATTCGTCTATGGCTTCGGCAACTTCTTTGGCTTTGATACCAACTACTGCAATAGAATTAGGTGAATTCAAACCTTTTGATGCGGCGTTGATGACACGAACAGATGTTGGTTCACCCCAGATTTCGTGAAGCATTTTAGAAGTATTTGATTTAATGCGTTTGCCATGACCAGCTGCCAAAACAATGGTGATTGGTGAATTATCATAATTCAGTTGCCCTTGCAGGCTTTGTAGAAATTCTTCTACTGATTGGGACATGTCCAAGATCTCCTTACTTGATTAATTTTAAACTTAAGTCTATGAAAAGGTAGACAGCCGGAGCTGTCATAAATATTGCATCAAAACGGTCTAACACGCCTCCGTGCCCAAGCAATATTGTACCTGAATCTTTTACTCCTGAATCTCTTTTCATCATAGATTCCGCAAGATCACCTAACTGTGGGAAAATTCCCAAAATCAATGATAATACTATAGCATGATATACTGTGAAAAAATCCGGTAATATATTACAAAAATAAAATATAAAAACACTCACAAAGGCACCAACGATTCCTGCAAAACTACCTTCTTTTGATTTGTTTGGTGAAATTTTTGGAGAAAGTTTATGTTTGCCAAACTTGGATCCAAAAGCATAGGCAAATGTATCATTGATCCAGACTGTTGCAAACAATACGATGACCAATTGCCAGGATTCTGTGTTTGTCATTGTTGTATAATTGCCTAACTGTCTAATCATTACCAATGTAGAAATCAAAACTGGCACATATAGATAACCAGCAACTGAAATTGCAAATTTTACTGTAGAATGCACATTATCACCGCGTAAATTTAAAATCAGGAAAATTACAGTTGGTATCAGCACAGCATGATAAAAATATTCTGGAGCAAAATAGGTCACAAATAGCCATACAAATCCAAATATTATTGCATGCACAGAATAACTCTGAATATTTTTCTGTTCGCGAAACATCTTGTAAAATTCATACTGACTGATTGCAGCAACTATTGCTAAAAATCCCAGGAAATACAAACCCCCAAAATAAATGATCGATAAAATTGCCGGTACTCCCAATACTCCCACTAAAATTCTTGTCACTAAACTATTTTTCATTTTCCCCTCATTTATATTGCTTACTCACCCCATTGAACAACTGACACTTTTACCTTACCTACTCCGTCGACAGCTAAGCCGATTTTCTTTGCTGCTCCATAGGAGAGATCCAAATCTCTTCCTACAATATATGGTCCCCTGTCATTTACTTTAACAACTACGGATTTCCCGGTTTTCAGATAGGTGACTTTGAGAACTGTACCCAATGGCATTTCCTTATGAGCAGCAGTTTTTCCATACATATCAAAAATCTCTCCGTTGGCTGTTGGTCTTCCATGGAATTTTTTTCCATAGTAAGAAGAGGTCAGCACAGCAGATTTCTTTTTTTGAATTGTCATTAGAGATACATTTGAATGATCCTTTTCGCCAACTTCAATTCTTTTTGATGATGTTTTTGGACTAACTGATTTTTTGGCTACTGATTTTTTTTGCGGTCGAACATTTCCACTGTGATATCGGGGTGATGATGCACAATTAAGAATAAAAATGAAAGTAACGCAAATCAGTAACAATTTTCTCATATTTGAGCTTTACCAATCAGTTCCTTAATAAATTTTATATTTTGTGATTCCAGATAATTTTCCAGGAACCTATGAATTTTTGCAACAGCTGTAGGATCGAAGAAGTGGACTGTTCCCAGTTGTACAGCACTAGCACCGGCCAACATAAATTCTACAACATCTTCTCCTGTTGATATCCCGCCAATTCCTACAATAGGAATATCAATGGCTTTATTGGCTTTGATAATATTCGCTATGGCCACAGGTTTAATAGCAGGACCGGATAAACCACCAACAACTGTATTGATCAATGGTTTACGTGTATAAATATCTATGGCTGATCCGTATAGAGTATTGATCATAGAAACGGCATCACACTTGGCTTCCTGCACTTTTTCCGCCATTTTTGCTATATCAGTGACGTTTGGGGATAGTTTGATCATCAGGAATTTGTCAGTAAGATCACGAATCGGTTCAATCAGTTTGAACATGAAATCAGGATCAGTACCAAATTGGATTCCGCCTTTTTTTACATTGGGGCAGGAAACATTGATCTCAAATCCTTTTACCCAATCAACTTTATCAAGTTGTCTAACGATTTCATAATATTCTTCATCTTCACGTCCGGCAACATTGACAATCAGTTGTCCTTTGTAATTGCAAAAATATTCTTCCTTTTCCGCCAGAAATTTTTCAAGACCAATATTGGCCAAACCAATAGAATTGATCATTCCGCTGGGCGTTTCTGTAATTCTGGGTGGCGGATTGCCGATTCTTGGTTTCAGACTGAGGGATTTTGATACAATTCCACCATAAAGGTCAGTATCGATAAAATCACTTACTTCATCACCATATCCGAAGGTCCCGGATGCAGTCATCAAAGGATTTTTTAATTGTAGTTTACTTGTAACTTCTACGCTTAAATCAACCAAAATTTATTTCTTCCCCTTTAAAAACCGGTCCATCTTTGCAAACCAGTGAAATTTTATCATTACCATTTTCATCATAACTTTTTATTGCACAACCTTGGCAAAGTCCCATACCGCATGCCATGATTGTTTCCATAGAAATTTGTACTTCCAGATGGTGTTTTTCTCCGAAATGCTTCAATGCTTCACACATCTTTTCAGGGCCACAAGCATAAATTACAGCAGGTCTATCGATGTTGCCAATTTCCTTCTCAAGATTTTGCACTACATTGCCATGAAATCCTTGTGAACCATCATCAGTTGAGATATACATTTTTTCAGTTTCTTTCAATTCAGGAAAATACTCGTTGCTATCTCTCCCACCACAGAAAAATTTATAGTTCTCGCCATCTAAACCATTACTCATAAAAACCATAGGTGCCAAACCAACGCCACCACCAACAAGTAAGTGAGTTTTTGTATCATCAGCAGTTGTAAAAGTATTCCCAAGTGGCCCAAGTAATTCTACTACTTTGCCTTCTTTCCAGGTAGTCATTTCTTCAGTCTGTGAACCGATGGCTTTGTAGATAAGATGCAACTCAACGCCTTCAACATTGGCGATACTAAAAGGCCGTGGGAAAATCTTTACTGAATTTTCGAAGTAAACTTCAATAAATTGTCCTGGTTTCGCATCAACAGCGATCTCAGGACAATCAAAAACCATTTTCCAATATTTTTCTGCTAATTGCTCATTTTTCAATATTTTTGACTGGCAAATCTTTTTCATTTTTCTTAACAGTTCCTTTGTTTTTTATTGGATCATCCATGGCTTCATTTTCCATGGCTGCTTTACGTTTTTTCAGTTCTTCTTCAAGTTCTTTATTATTTTTTGTGTCAGGATTGACTTTTTCTGCTTCAACTTTTTCTACTTTATTTTCAGTAGAATCTGAAGTTGTCGGTTGATTTTCAACTGGAGGAACTACGAGAGAATCCGGGATTGCAGTTTGAAGTGAGTCAGATTCAACATCAGGATTTTTAGGTGCTGGTTCTTCTTCGGGTTTATCAAGACTTGCAGCCAATTCATTTAGCATTTTCACTTTATCTTTTGCGAGTTTTGCTGTTTCATCATCGGGAAAAGAGTCTACCACCGTTTGATACCAAAGAATGCTATTCTCAAGATCAAATTTTTCATTTTCCATTAACCAGGCAATATTGGCTGTACTTTTCCCTTGATAAGGATTTTCATAAGATGCCAATTGCTCAAAAAGAATTATTGCACTGTCAGGATTAGTTTTGATGAAAACTTCTGCTTCTTCAAATATAACCTTCTCATTTTCATAAAAATCAGGAATAACAATCTCACTGGTTTCTATAAAGGATATATAAGGAGAATCGGGATTTCTTTCTGCCAAAGTTTCTTTATAAAAATCAGACATTCCTTTATCTTCTTCCAATTCACTGATATAATATAGAGCGTAAAGTGACTGCTCCACAAAAGGATTAAAGTATTGTGAAGCAGCAATATCTCTTAGGTAATATTTTGCACTGTCCTGAAAATTAAAATCAAAATAATAAAGTTCAGAAAGTTCATATCTTGCATTGTAAAAATCTTCAAATGTTTTCAATGTATCAATTTGTGCCGGTTTTGTTTCTGCTACTGCGGCCTCTTCTTCCAGTTCCTGCTTAACCTCTTCCTGGCTTTTTAGTACTGTATCCACCACAACTGTGTCTATTTCAACTTCTTCAGGTGAATTCAATCCGGTCAACACCTGATTTACAAGTGGTGTTGTTTGCACCAGTGAAGCACTGATTGTTTCAAATCTTTTTAGTTGTTTTACTCTTTGCTCAGCATCATAAACAAATTCACAATCCTTGTTTTCACTTTTTACCAATCCAAAATTCTTTGCAGCCACATCATACTTGTGAAATTCCATCAGATTCATCATCCCCATGTAGTAATAAGATGATGCAGCAGATTTTGTTTTTTTATATTCTTTAGTGTCAATAATTGTTTTGAATCTGGACATAGCAGAGGCAGTATCTCCCTGATCTTTAAATATCAATGCCAATTCCAGTTCCAACTGATCCCAAATGTCTTTATTTTTTTCATCATTGAGCTTTTTATAAATGGTCTTTTCGGCTTTTTTATATTGTCCTGCCTGACGATAAGTTTTCAGTAAAAGAATTTGGCGTTTCTGTTTCAACTCAGTAGTAATATTGAATTGTCCAACCTTCTCGATATTATCGATGGCTTTGTCCATATCGCCAAGTTTCAGGTAAATTTCAGCAATGTTGTATTGGGCTATTCCATGTTTTTCTGATCCACCACGAACTTTAGTGGTTTTATCATAATAGAAAATGGCAGAATCAGGTTTATCAATTTCTTCATAAGTTTCAGCAATGGAATAGTACATTTCTGCTTTCAACTCATTGTCTTCCACATCGGGTGCCATTTGCTGCCAGTGATGAATCGCCATTTCCGGATTTCCCATTTTCCAAAAAACACGACCATACCACATGTCCATTTCAGTTTTTAATTCACTTTCAGGGTAGGTGGCAAAGAAGAGTTCAATCTCCTTTTTGGCTTTTCTGAAATTATTTTTGTAGTAATTACATACAGCGATGAGAAATTGTGCATCATCTACATATTTACTATCTGGATATTTTGCCAAAACTCTTTTTGACTTTTCAATGGCAAAATCAAAATTCTTTTTTGAATAAGTTTGGTTGGTTTTTGTGAGGCTTTCTCTGTAGTCCTTGATACCCAGTTCATAATACATTTGTGCATTGTAAAAAGTGTTATAGTATGCACAAGACATCACTATTGTGAATAATGAAAACAATAATACTAATTTAAATCTTTTCAAACTTGTTCCCCGAATTAATGGTTCAAATTTAACTTAATTTCTTCTAATAATTTAGGTAAAATTTCACCACTTTTACCCAATAGGTTCAGATGAGTGAAATTAGTCAACCCGGTTTTGGCAGGATTTACTTCGATAACATATGCACCATTCTGCAATGCTACTATTGGTATATCCGATGCCGGGCGTACATAGGCTGATGTCCCAATCGTCAAAAAGAGGTCTGCTTCTTCGGCAAGTTGGAAAGCTGTTTCGAGGGCATCCTGTGGCAACTGCTCGCCAAACCACACAACATCAGGACGAATCAAACCATCACAATCACACATGGGAATGTGAGTATCTGTGTGGTTATAAATTTCATCAAACTCATCAGTTGTGTATTCTTTTTTACAGTTGATACAATAGTTTCTCATGATGTTCCCGTGTAACTCTATCACTTTCTCAGATCCTGCCTTTTGGTGCAAACCGTCAATATTCTGAGTTATTATATGAAATGAAGGAAACAATTGTTCCATTTCTTTTAAAGCAAAATGACCGGGATTTGGGTGTTTCTTTTCTATTATATCTCTACGCTTTTTATACCACTCTGAAACTATCTTAGTATTTTTGTAAAAGGCATCAAAGTTGGCTAATTCTTCGGGGGAAAATTTTGTCCAGATGCCATCTTTATCACGAAAAGTGGGAATTCCGGACTCCGCCGAAATTCCCGCTCCTGTTAAAATTACAACTTTTCTAGAACTATATATTCTTTCCTTAGCTATGCTAGTCAATAATTCCGTCAAATTACTCCTCAAACCAATAGATGAGTCCATCATCAAAAGGATTTGCAAGTCCTTTATGGTCAGGAATGATTCTCAACGTAAAACCATTGTTTCCACTTTGCCAAGCATCAATTTTGGTTGAGAAGAGATATCTTTCATCATCTATTTTTTTAGTCATTTCAAGAGATAAAAGTTCGCCATCATCAATTACTTCTTTTTCATTCAGTTTTCCAAAATATACCTGAACATTAACATCTTCAGGTTTAATTTTGCCGAGATAAATCTCAGTCTTCACTTCAAAAGAGCTGGAAACATTGAGGCCTGCTGTATCACTGGTCTCCACATTTAGAAATCTCATGGAATTCCACTCAGCACGCATTTTATTTTTCCAGGCTGCCAATTCTTTGGCACCTTTGAATTTGCTAGCGAACATTTTTTCTGTCATACCTTGCGCAGGGAGATACATATCTTCCATATAGTCCTGCAACATTCTATTTGAATTGAAAATTGGACATACAGTGACCATATTGTCTTTCATCATCTGTATCCATTTTCTTGGCATTCTTTCAACACCACGATCGTAGAATGTCGGTACAATCTGATCTTCGAGAATTGAGTACAATTCTTCTGCTTCCAGATCATCCCAATAATCGACATCTTCATGTTCCTGGCGATTACCGATTCCCCAGCCAATTTCAGGTGAATAAATTTCATCCCACCAACCGTCAAGTGTACTACAATTAATACAACCATTGGCAGATGCTTTCATTCCGCTGGTTCCACAAGCTTCCAGACCACGACGAGGATTATTTAACCAAACATCACAACCTTCTACAAGGTACCTTGCAATATTCATATTATAATTTTCAAGGAAGACAACATTTTGGTTAAAGGGCTCTTCCTTCATCAGTTCCAAAATACGGCTAATGTATTTTTTACCTTCATTGTCTTGTGGGTGTGCTTTTCCGGCAATAATGATCTGAACAGGTCTTTCTGGATTATTCAAAATTTTTGCTAATCTTTCAGGATCACGGAAGATCAGTGTCGCACGTTTGTAAGTTGCAAACCTTCTGGCAAAACCAATTGTAAGTGCATCAGTTTTTAATACACTTTTCGCTTTTTGGATAACATGTGATGGTTGTCCAACTTCGCGATGGTAATTTTCTAATCTTTTTCTGGCAAATCCTACCAGGCGAGCACGACGACTTTCATGAATACGCCACAATTCGCCATCAGGAATATCATAAACTTTTTGCCATACAATATGGTCTGCTGGTTCTTCATGCCATTTTGGTCCCAGGTAACGATTGAATAGTTCAGCCATTTCCATTGAAATCCATGAAGCAGTGTGAATACCATTTGTTACAGCACCGATTGGTACTTCTTTAGTAAGGATATTTGGCCAGAGACTGTGCCACATTCTTTTGGCAACTTCTCCATGAAGTTTACTAACACCATTTGTTAGCAGTGATAATCGAATAGCAAGAACAGCCATAGATATCTGTTCTTTGTCGTCAAATTTATTGACTCGACCCATTCCTAATAATTCCTGAATTGAAATACCAACTGCATTTGCATATTCAGTAAAATATTTGATCATTAATTCTGGATCAAATTTATCAATCCCTGCTTTTACAGGAGTGTGAGTTGTGAATACAGATGAACTTTTCACAGCTTCCAATGCTTCATGGAAACCAAGTCCGTGATCATGCATCAAGCAACGGATTCTTTCCAATCCTGAAAAAGCAGAGTGACCTTCATTCATGTGACAAACTGTTATTGGTTCGCCCATGGCTTTCAAGGCTTTAATACCACCCATTCCAAGTACGATTTCCTGACGAATACGCCAATCAGTATCGCCGCCATAAAGTTCAGCTGTCAATGGGCGATCTTCCACTACATTCTCTGGAATATTTGTGTCGAGAAGAAATAACGGTGTACGCCCAACTTGTGCTTTCCACACTTTGATAAAGACTTTTCTACCAGGAAGGTCTACATCTACACGTAGTTCATTACCTTTTTTGTCTTTGATAACTTCCATTGGCAGATTATAAAAATCATTTACAGGATATTCTTCTTCCTGCCATCCATTTATGTTCAAATGTTGTTTGAAATATCCATTCTGATAGGCAAGACCAACCCCAACCAAAGGAATGCCCAACTCAGAACTTGATTTCATATGATCACCCGAAAGAACCCCTAATCCTCCCGAATAAATCGCTAATGACTCTGTGATTCCATATTCCATTGAGAAATATGCAACCTTCAATTTTTTGTGAAAGTCTTCACTTTCCTGATACCATGTTGTTGCTTCCATGTATCGTTTAAAATCTTCGTAGACTCTGTTCAGTAGATAAATATAACTATCATCTTGTGCTTTTTGATCTAGAACATTCTGTGGTAATTTACTTAAAATCGCCACAGGATTGTGGTCTGTCTCATCCCACAGGTCCATATCCAGTCTCGTAAACAAATCCCGCATATCAGCAGACCATGAAAACCTCAGATTGTTTGCAATCTCTTTCAGAGGTTTCAATGGCTTCGGCAGAACCGGAGACACTGTAAAGGATTTAATTGGTTTCATGTTGATTCCCTTTCTTTTAAAAAAATAATCTTCAATACATACGTTGATTAAAATACAGTTAATATATAATCTATTCAAGTTGCCTTGAAATCATTAACCGGTGTACTCTATTATCTATCTCAATTTCAAAAATCACTATAACCGAAAAATATATAAGAAATGAAATAATTATCCAAAAACTTATCGTATTTTCTTGAATATTTAGAAAGGTGTAATTCTATATGACTATTGGAAAGGTTCTTACACTAATAATAAATCTGGTTATTATTTACCAGACGGTATTCTCCAAATCCACTTTCATCGACAAAATAGAAAACTTTTCCTTTATTATTATAATACCAGATTTCATAAGGACGTGAATTCACTTCAAATGGGTGACGTTCCACATTATCAGGTGATCCAAATAATATATATATCATTCCCATATCTGATCGCCAGCCTGTTCTATGACCTTTGAAATGAACTTCTGCAAAACGTATCCGACTATAATATTCATTTAGTAATTCATTTCGAATTGTTCCAGGTGTTGGATCTTTAGTTTTCCAAAATTCCAGAAAAAGATTTTTCTGTTCATCACCCTTCGCTTTGCGGAGTTTCTTTATTGTTTTGCTATCAGTAACATATACCAATTGCTCTATTGCAGACTGAAGATCACGGATATATAGATTCATTCCTGACCATCGTATTTGGAATTTTTTAGTCCGCTCAACAATGTCATCATTAAGACTTACTTTTACATGCAATATATATTCTTTGTAGTGAAGATTTCGGGCATCAAACAAAAATCTTAGATCAGTAATGCCCTCAGAAAATAACTTATCATAGGTTTCATTGAAAATAACATTTTCATCTAAATCGGAAATCATGTAGATCACCTTACCTAAACCGCCTTCAGATAACAACTGATAATTCAATAAGTATAATTTTTTATCCTGACTTGTGGAATCAGCAAAAATATCATATTCACTTGTGACACTATCCTTTTTTTCTTCATATTGTTCATTGATTTTCAATTCACTAACGATGATAGATTCTTTGTAATAATCATTGTAGTTATATTTCTTTGTGATATATTTTTTCTTCTTAGAATTGACATCCATTATGCCAAATTTTATACTTATTTCACTAGGCAATATATAAAAGGAAATATCAGTTTTTTTGAATTTTTTCAAGGAATTGGTTTCTTCATAGGAGTCAACAATTACAGTATCATTCCAGGTTTTTGAATAGCAATGTTCCTTTTCCTTATTTAATACTAAAACAGTGGCTTCATATTCTCCTCGAAAATTATCACCATCCTTTACAAATTGTATTTCATTATAAGGAACCTCAATATTAATAGTAACATTGATCGAATCTCTGGAGATTATTGGATAGGACAGTATTTTGTATTTGAAAAATGGTCCCGCCAATTCAGCTTCACGCCGGTCATTATCAAAGGCAGCAAAAACCTGTAGAACGGCAATTAATACGACAAATAATATCTTAAATCTATTCCAGGACATATTTCCTCCAATTATATTTTGTAAGGCCTTTATCAGTTCCAAACCAGACCCAATCACCATCGATCAAAACTTTCATAACATCTTTACCTGCAAGTCCGTCAATTACATGATATTCTTCCCACTCATTGGTTTTTATATTCAGCAATTTCGCACCTTCATCTGTTCCCAGCCAGAGCCAATCGCCATCGAGATCCATATCAAAAACAAATGCATCTCCAAAAAAGTCTGGTAAATCACTCCAATTTCCGGTTTCCAGATTGTACATGAGAAAAAAGTTATCACCAAAAAATACAGTTCTATTTCCATCGGAACTAATGGAATAACAATTTGATGCAATAACCCTGTCAATTTCTGTTTCTTTACCGTAAAAATCAAAGTGTTTTAATTCATCATTCTTCATTTTCACAGAAAATATTCCATTATCAGTTCCAATCCAAAACTGATTATTATCATGAGTAACTTTGAATATTTTAACCAAATTATCGACTTTGCTCAACTCAATTCTATCAATGTGATTGTTAAATAAATTCAGAACATTGAGCCCAAACTCAGTGCCGATCATTGCATAGTTGCTGTCAATTGATACAGAATTGATTACATCACTCCAGAGTTGATCATGGACACTAAACCTTCTCCATCTATCCTTTGCCATATCATAGGTTGTGAGACCTTCATCAGTTCCTGCAACCAGAATATTGTCATCAGCATCAATTTCGGAAACCCTTCCGGAAGCAAGTTCATATATCAACTCATCTTCGAAATATTCCCATTCACCGGTTTCAAAATCCATTCGACTGATTCCGGATCTATCTAGGTCGCTTGCTTTGATTGCATCATCACTGGCAGTCCATAAATAATCATCAGTAAGTACAAAAGTATTAACAAAATTTTTCAGCATTCCTGTCTGATAAATATCAAAGGATTGCATTCTCTCTTCTCCAACAATATATCCAAGTCCCAAAACTCCACCATAAAGTTTATTCATTGGGCCGATAAATTTCAGATTCCAAGGAAATTCCCTCAAATCATTATCTTGCACAATCCCGTCATTTCTTACCCAATAACCAGAGTTAGTTGTATAGGCTCCATTAACAACAATAGGTTGTGAACTGGCTGATCGACTCCATTTTGTTGAATTGATTCCACTATCGCCGTCAAAATCATTTGATTTATATAATGTCATTGTTGTCTGATCACTCATTTCTGCTACTATTTTTTTACCAAGATTCCCTATTCTGACAACCTGAGGATCATATTGGTTAAAATATTCTTTATTTGTCCAGGCTTCATCGGTAGGAGAAAGATAACTAATACCCTTTCTGTGGGCAGCCCAGAGATATTGTGTGGAATTATCATAAAATACTGCTGTAATATAATCATCCGCTAATCCATCGCTAGTTGTATAAGCAGGTTCTTCGTAATATTCATATTTGTGAAACGGTATAACACCACCATTTGTGCCAAAATAAATATAATCCCTACCTTCACAAACACTGGTAACATAATTACAATTTTTTATGCTCATCCAGTCCTCAAGATCATATTCACGAACCTGGGTATTATTCTTCCCAAAGAGATTTACAATTAATAATAACATTAGCAGCAAAGTTAATTTTTTCATTAATACTCCGATTTAGCAAACATTTTTCCGGGAAACTGGCGAACCAGTCCTTTAATTTCCAGTGTTAACAGGGTTGAAAGAAGTTCTGAAATATTCATATTGGTTTTTTCTGCGATTTCATCCACATGCACACTTTCAACCAATACATCCATTATCTTTCTTTCCTCCTGAGAAATATCCAAGGGCAATTCTATCTGTTTTTGTCGTTTATAATATCTTCTCCTATGATCGATTTCTTCAAGGATAGAGTCAATATCAGTTACCATTTTTGCACCTTTTTGGATCAGGTGGTTTGTGCCAACACTTTTTTTGTCAAAAATTCTTCCTGGAACAGCAAAAACCTCACGATTTTGGTCCAGGGAATTATATGCTGTCAAAACAGCACCGCTTCTTTTACCTGCTTCTACTACAATAGTTCCCAAACTCAACCCTGAAATAATCCGATTACGACGAGGGAAATTTGGTGCATTTGGTCGTGTACCAAACGGAAATTCACTGCAACAGCACCCTTGCTGAATCAATTTATTCCGTAGACCACGGTTTTCTGCAGGATAAACAATATCAATTCCATTCCCAAGAACAGCAATAGTCCGTCCGCCATATTTGACAGCTGCCTGATGTGCTTCAGTATCTACACCACGAGCCAGACCACTGACTACTGTTATATTATTTTTCACCAACTCATGGACAATTTTGTCCGTTACACTTTTGCCATAAGCAGATGGTACACGAGTTCCAACTACAGATACAGCATCGTAATCTTCGGGTACAAAATCCCCATTGATGTAAAGTACAATCGGTGGATCATAGATTTTTTTCAAAAGTTCAGGGTACTCAGCATCAAAAATTGTTAATAATTGAAAATGGCTCTTTGATAGAACATCCATTGTTTCATCAATAAATTTTTGATCGAATCCTACCTCAAGTTCTCTGCATTGTTGTTCACTAATTATTTTTTGATGATGCAACTCAGCCGGAGTTGCTTCAAAAACTTCGTTTATATCAGAAAATTGGGAAGCCAGTTTCAGAATCTTCCGACATCCCATTCCTTTTATTGAGGTTAATTTTAATGCAGTCTCTATATATCCCATGAATTTGGTTGGTCTTTGTTTTCTTGTATTTTTACCAGTTTATCCACTAATTCGCTGACACCATCACCAGTTACAGCCGAAATCGCGTGAATATCTACTCCTTCAACTTCTAATTCAGGTAGTTCCTGTACAAGGTCACTTTTGGTAATAAGAATAATTTTTGGACGATCTCTGAAATCTTCCATATGTTGGTAGAGTTCATTTTTCAGCATTTTGTATGTTGCAGTTGGATCTTCATCAATTGATTCCACCATGAACACCAAAACTTTTGTACGCTCCAGGTGTCTTAGAAATCGAAAACCCAGTCCTTTTCCCTCAGAAGCACCTTCTATCAATCCCGGAATATCAGCCATTACAAAACTTCTGTAATTACCATATTTTACAATTCCAAGGTTTGGGATAATTGTGGTGAAAGGATAATCAGCAATTTTGGGCTTCACATGGGATAATACTGAAATCAAAGTGGATTTTCCAGCATTCGGCATTCCTACGAGCCCGACGTCACTAAAGAGTTTCAATTCCATAACCAGGTTTAATTCCAATCCAGGTAATCCAGGTTTTGCATAACGTGGTGTTTGATTGGTTGGCGTTGCAAATCTTGCATTTCCATATCCACCACTACCACCTTTTGCAATAGTTACTCGCTCGCCATCTGCTACAATATCAGCCAGTACTTCACCGGTATCATTATTTTTGATCAGAGTTCCTATTGGTACTTTAATTTCTACAGAACGGCCAGCTTTACCATATTTCTTACTACCTTGACCATTTTGTCCATTAGTAGCTTTATAACTTTTTCGATATTTGATGTCCTGGAGTGTATTAAGATTGACATCTCCAACAACGACGGCGAGCCCTTCGTTGATCCCCTCAATCTCGAGTTTGCTGTGCTCCGGCACGCTCCGGTCGCCCTTCTCCTCGTCGTCCCGCTTCTTGTACTCTCCAATGTAGATGCGGCCAGTTGTCCGGTAGATGTCGTCACCGACGATCTCCCAGTCGTCGTCTCCGCCGGCGCCCCCTGTGGCCGCGATCACCAGGGTGGTGTCCAGCTGGGTGATGGTCACATTCTCTCCGGCTTGCAGGCGGACGTGATCCCGAACGCCATTGAGGCTCCGAACCACCGTGCCGCCTGCGATCTCGGCTGTCCCGACGGCTCCTGCGTCCACCGAACCGGCTCGGAAAGCATAGGGTGTCGCCGAGAGGCGTATCCGCGGTTCCATCTCCGTGTCACCAGCCAGCTGCATGCCGAGATAGAGA